>Ga0247610_10002553_pt1 | contig 20808 bp, 18 predicted proteins | sample 174DNAGHGhighgp2_FD_193483 | JGI IMG/M metagenome (GOLD analysis project Ga0247610, IMG submission 193483) | Sheep rumen microbial communities from Palmerston North, Manawatu-Wanganui, New Zealand - 1742 DNA GHGhigh gp2 | ecosystem: Host-associated > Mammals > Digestive system > Stomach > Rumen...
GAGAAGATTAAACTTCGGGCCTTCAGTTGTGAAAAAACTAAAAAAAATTGGCGACTGGAATGTCGTTGTAAATAATCCGCTTTATACGTCATGTCATTGGCGCGGAGGAAAACTTGACGGAAAACAGAACGATCTGCAAAGTCTGCAAAGTCTGGAAAGGCTGGAAAGGCTGCAAAGTCTGGAAAGGCTGCAAAGTCTGGAAAGGCTGCAAAGTCTGGAAAGGCTCTCCGTGTCTAACAAGAGTTATGACGAAGTTGAAATTCTTCCATATTCTGTACTTTACTGCGATATTCCTTATTATAATACTGACGAATATGCCGCAGGAGGTTTTGACCATCAGAAGTTTTACAAATGGGCTTTGCGGCAAAAGGAACTTGTCATAATTTCTGAATACTATATGCCTAATGATTTTATGTGTATTGACGCTATAGAAAAATCGGTTACGCTATGCAGCGGAGGTGATGTTAAGGCTATTGAAAAACTTTTCATACCAAGAAAACAGGCGGAACTTTATAAAAAATTACTGAATAAAAAACGGTAGAATTTTTATTTCAACTTGTTTTCGGGGTAATTCGTCCATGTAAACGCAATTTTTCGTCCATGTAAACAGCGTTTTTTTATCCGCGTTTTTTCTTGTTTTATAAGGCTTTTTGTTTTATTATTTCTATGGATTATGATAAAAGTTATTTATATAATAAAAATTGATAACGTGGAAATTTACAAGGAGGTTACGCATGATAACAGAAAAACAACAGCAGGCTCTTAGTAAAGGACGGCATAAATTTACTTCTGATAACCAGCCAAAAAATAAAGGACGAAAAAAATCACAGTTAAAAGATTTTGTAAAAACGTGCAATATATCTTCAAGCGATGTGATGAAAGTTTTCCAACATCTTATTTTTGGCTCAACTGTTGAAGAGCTTAAAGAACTTGTAAAACCGGCAAATCAAGGAAGTCAACCGGTTATTGTCATTCTGCTTGTAAAGGCGTTTCTTGAAGATATGAAAAACGGAACTTTAAGGGAAGCTAACACAGTTCTTGACCGTATTCTTGGAAAACCTATTCAGCAGCTTACAATTGAAAATGCAGTAAGCGAGATTCCAGAAGATCCGGAAGAACGAAGAAAACTTACAGAAGATTTACAGAAAGAGTTAGGAGTTTTCCGCGAAGATGTCAGCAAAGAAGATTAGTGAAGATAATTCAGAATCAGAGCTTGAAAAACTTCTCTTATTGCGTCGTCTTGAAGCTGTAGACCATCACTTAAATTTCATGTCGTATACTTGGCAGAACCATTCAGAACCTTTTACAATCGGCTATCATACAAGAAAGATTTGTGCTGCTATTGATTACGCAATGGAATTGTATAGAGACGGAAAATCTTCGGCTTGGGTTATAACGGTGCCGTTCCGACATGGGAAAGCTCTTGAGGTGAATACTTTAATACCAACTCCAGATGGGTTTAAAAAGATTAAAGACTTGAATCCGGGAGATTATGTTTACGGTGAGAATGGGGAGCCTGTTAGAGTAATTGCAAAATCCCCAATATGGCATAATCGAAAATTAATTAAAGTTACAGCAGATAGAGACGAGGTAATATATTGCGATGAAAAACATTTATGGAAATGTAAGTGCGATATAAGACAACAGGATTTCAAAGTTTATGAAGCAAAAGAACTAGCAAAACATCATTGTTCAAGAACTGTAAAGATGTATGAGCCTTTACAAAACGAAGAACAAAAATTATTGATACCGCCTTATTTACTTGGCTTATGGCTTGGTGACGGAAATTCAAAATGTTCAAGAATTACCGCAAGCGATAAAGACAGACCGATTGAAATTGAATTTGTCCGGGAATTGGGATATGAAACACATCCCGTTGCAAGCTGCCCGTATGATTATCATGTTGAGGGATTGCATTCTCAACTGCGGAAATTAAACCTTCTTAAAAATAAGCATATCCCGATGGAATATCTGCGCGCAAGCTATCAACAGCGCTTTGAACTTTTGCAGGGTCTTATTGATACTGACGGATATGTTAGTAAAAGCATAGGACGAAAAGGAAAGAATCCTAAACTTACAGGCGGGCAATTAACTTTTGTAAACATCAATAAAACTCTTGCAGAAGATGTTACAGAGCTTGTAAGAACTTTAGGCGTAAAATGTTCCATGCGCGCATACAGAACAAAAGTTTATGGCAAAGATTGCGGCGAAGGTTACAAGGTTTGTTTTTATCTCAAAGATTGTGCAAAGTTTACAAGAAAAGCTGAAAGAACAAGAAATGCTACAAAATTTATAAATCGAAGTTTAATATTTGAACAAACAGAAAAAATCGGTGATACAGTTTGTATTCAGGTAGAAAATGAAAACGGAATGTTTCTTTGTGGAAAATCTTTCATTCCTACTCATAATTCAGAAATCCTATCAAGAAAACTTCCTGCTCATTTTTTAGGCTTATTTCCTGATTCTAAAGTAATTCTATGCGGACATACTCAGGCGCTTACAGAAGGATTTTCAAAGACTTCACGCAATTTGATCTCAACGCCTGAATACAGAAAACTTTTTCCGAATATAAAAGTTGATACAGGCTCTTCAAGCGCAGCTCACTGGATGATTAAAGACCATGAAGGCGAATGTTTTGCTTCGGGTTTGTTAGGCTCTCTTTCGGGGCAAGGTTACAATCTAGGTTTGCTTGATGATTTCTGCCGTAACCGTGCAGACGCTGAAAGTGATACTATGCGCGAAAAGATGTGGGACGCTTTTACAAATGACTTCATGACAAGAAAAGCTCCTGTTTCTATTACAATCGTTCTTGCTACTCCGTGGCACGTTGACGATATAATCGGGCGCATAAAAAAGAAATGCAAGGAAGATCCGGATTTCCCGCATTTTAATTTCCTGAAATTTCCTGCCATGAGTGATAAATACCCTGAAGGTGTTTTGTTTCCTGAACGCTTTGGAAAATCGTGGTATACACAGCAAAGAGCCGTTTTAGGTGATTATGGCTTCCAAAGTCTCATGCAGCTTGAACCAGTGAAACGTTCGGGTAATATGCTTAACACGGAATGTATTCAGAGACATCTTACAACAGCCGACTGGCCGAAGAATCTTAGATGGCTTCGAGTGTGGGACTTGGCTCATACTGCAAAGGAACGCGCAAAATCAGATCCTGACTGGACAAGCGGAACACTTCTTGCCTTTAATGAAATTGATGGACTTCCTCATTTATGGATACGTAACGTAACAAGGATGAGGCTTAATGCCCCGGAACGTGACGAGCAGATAAGGCATATTACAAATCAGGATGGCCCTTATGTAAGAATCGGTGTCGGTAATTCTTCGGACGCTAAAGATACTATTGCGACAATGAGAAAGATTTTAAAAGGCAAATATACGGTACTTTCAGTTCCTGAAAAAAAGGACAAGGTTGTCCGTGCAACGCCGCTTGAAGCTATTTTTAAAGCAGGAAACGTTCACGTTGTACAGGGCGAACCGTGGCTTGATGACTGGATTGCAGAATTAAGCGCATTTCCTTATGGTCCGCATGACGACCAGGTGGATAATTTATCTGCAGGTTTTGCAATCTGGTCAAGTTCGGGTGTTAGCAATTCTTTGTATACGTGGTAGAATGAAATAAGGAGGATATAAAAATGAAAAAGGAAACTAAATCAGTCGAGCGCAAAGATGGCTGGATGAATCTTTTTACAGGACTTGGAACAAAAGCTGATAAAACAAAATCAACAAGGGCTGTTCCTACGGGATTTTTGTTGGACGCGGAAAAAGAAATTATTTACGCTGATGACGGGCTGGGAGCGCGGATTGTTGACCTTCTGCCGGAAGATATGATGAAGCAAGGCTGGCATTATGTCTTTGAAAACGAAAAGGAAGGTTTTGATAATTATACAAAAATCTATAATCATATTTTTAAAGAAATCCGGGCAAATTACAAAATTGCTCAGGCTCTTAAATGGGCGCGTCTTTACGGCGGTGCATTGATTCTTCTTGGAGTTTACGACGGCGAATCTCTGGACCAGCCTTTGAACTTAAATAAAATCAAGAATTTTGAAAATCTAAAAATCATTCCAAGAAATAATGTTATGTATGGTACTATGGAATTTCAGATGAATCCGAAATTGCCGCATTACGGGCAGGTTGAATACTATCCTGTTACATTCTACACGGGAAGACAGTATCAAATGCAGAGGGTTCATTATTCGCGAGTGATTGAACTTAAAGGAGTTGAAATCCCAAGTTCAGAAGCAAGCCTTATTCCTATGGAATTCCGTTACTGGGGTTTATCTGTTTTCCAGAGAGTCCAGGACAGACTGAAAGAACTTGGAAGCTCTTTCAGTTCACTTGCAAATCTTCTGAACGAACTGACAATCGGAAAGTATAAATACAAAGATCTTGCTATGATTATGGCAAGCGCAGACGGCGGAGAGCAGGTCCAGAAAAGACTTCAGGCAATGGATCTTATGAAGTCTGTTTTCCATTCGGTTTTACTTGATACAGATGAAAGTTTTGAACGTGATACTTTGAGCTTCGGCGGTGTTTCTGATGTTATGTATCAGTTTATGATGATGACTTCGGCTGCTACAGGTTACCCGATGACTAAGCTCTTCGGAATAAGTCCTGGAGGAATGAACTCAACCGGTGAATCTGATATGTACCAGTATTATGACATGGTAAAGGCAAAGCAGGAAACGGAACTGCTGCCGATTGTTGAAAGGCTTGTAAAAATAATTTCTGAGTGGCAGAAGATTCCTGAACCTGAAATTGTGTTCAATCCGCTTGAACAGATGACTGAAAAAGAACAGGCTGAACTTGAAGCAAAAAAAGCTGATTCCGAATACAAAAAAATGCAGACATATCAGGGTTATATTGACATGGGTATTATGTCGCCTGAAATTGTTGAAGAGCTTGAATTCGGTGATACGCTGCAAAAAATAGAGAAGAAAAACGAAAAAAAAGAAAGCGAATTGCCCCCGGTAAGTGAGGAAGAATAAAATGGATAAATGGGAAGCCGTCAAAGAAGTTCTAACAAGTCCAAACGCTTGGATGTTTTTGCTATTTGTGATTTTTGTATTGTTTGTCTTAAACCGTATGGCTAAAAGTGGTTTATTGTCTTTCAAAGGCAAAGGATTGAGGGTTGGTTCTGATGAAACAGAAAGAACAATCATCCGTGAACAGTCAAAATGGGCCTATCTGTTCATAATGGCAATAAAAGGAAAAGTGCTCACAGAAGACGCAACTGAAGCACGTACTATGAAAATTTTGTCGGGTGATTTATTAGCAGGAACATTCTCAATAGAAAGTATTCCGTCTAAATTTACATATACACGTATTTCAGATACTAAATTTGAATTAAGTGCCGTAATTGATGGAAACCCATATACACGAGATACCACAAGAGAAGATGTTGTAATCTGGGGTTAAAATGAAGGGTTGCTTATATAATTAAAGGAGAAACAAAATGAAACTAGAAAAAGGACAGAACAAAATCTGTCCTTTTTCTTTATTTATAAATAACTCTTTTAATTTTTAAGTTTATAAATTATTATAGGTATGAGCGTTGGGAAGGAGTTGACCTTGAATTCTAAAACCTGTAATTTCTGCTCTTGGTTTGTTGAAGAAGCCGAAAACGAAATCGGAAACTATCAGCATGAAGAAGCCGTAAGACTTGGGCGCGGATTCTGCCTGATAAAAGATTTTTTCACCATGCAGAAACCGACTGATAAAGCCTGTAAAGATTTCAACGAGGAAAAGAATGAAAATAAAAAATGAAACTGAGATTCAGCTTATGAAGATTCTCTTCAAAACAAGCGGAAAGAAGCCGACAAAAAACATAACGTCACGCCGCGCCTATCCTTACGGAATTGAAAAAAAATATTCCAGGCAGCTTCAGGGGTTTTTCACGCCTTTAACTGATTATGTCGAAAACTTTATAAATCAAAACATGGAACCGTTACTTCGGGGCGACAGCAAAGATTTGCACCTTGACGCTATTCCGGGAAACTCTTTCAGAAATATGATATACAATCTTGAGAATTGGCTTTCAATTTATATGCCTGATATTGCAGACCTTCCGAAAGATTCAAACAATAATGTAATTCTCACTACTCTAGGAAAGACCGCCGATGAAGCTATGGAATTTGGAGAAAAGGAATTTTCCAAAATGCTTGAAAAAGGAATTCACGTGAATCTTCCTATTACAGCCGATTGGTGGGAAGATATGAAAGACAGTTGGGCTGAAGATAATTACAATTTAATAACTTCAAACGCAAAAAAATATGTTAGTCAAATTAATACTCTTACCGAACAAGCAATAGTCAATGGACTTTCTCCGGCTAAACTAAAAGAGGAAATAAAGAAAGCTACTCAAGGTCTTTCTGATAAACATTGTAAATTATTAGCTCGTGACCAGATGGGAAAATTAAACGGAAACATAACTGAAGCTCAGATGCAGGAAATCGGGCTTGATTTATATGTTTGGAGTACAGCCTTTGACGACCGCGTGCGTGATTCTCATGCAGCAATGGAAGGATTATTGTGTCGATGGGACGACGCTTCTGTATGTTCTTATGACGGCGGCAAGACCTGGGTTGATAGACCTTCTGCCGCCGTTCAGTTACATCCAGGGCAGGACATACAATGCCGCTGTGTAGGATTGGCTTATTATCCTGAACTTACGGCAGAAATCGAGGGCGAGCCTATAGAATATATTCCGGCTTCAGAGACAGAAGAAAGTGTTTCTAATTTTGAAACCGTTGTTGATGAAATTAATGCACTTAAAGCCGTAAACGATGAAGATGTAAAAAATATAATTCCTATGGGAAGTAAAAGAGACATTGAAGCGGCGCGGTCTATTTACGAAAAACAGAAGGAAACGGGAACTGAAATTTATGTAGAAAAGATGATAGATCTCTCAAAAATCGTCTCAATGCAGAAACTTCTGAACCGGGATAAACTTCTTCACTTTGTAAAATATGACAAAACAAAAGAGAAAGGTGATATTATAAGAGCTGTTAATTATGGCGACAAATATGTTCTTCTGGACGGAAATCATCGTGTTGCTATGGCAATTTTAAAAAAGGGTAAACGTCTTAAAGTTGCGGTCCTAAATCCGATTGACACGGAATGAAAAATCGCGATATATTATACATAACACTTTTTTGAAAATATCTGCTTATGCAGACGAAACGGTGCTGATTTTTAATCAGTGCCGTTTTTTTTGCACAAAAGTAAAATAAAAAAAATCTTATTTTACTTTTCGGCTTAAAAATAAAACAAGGGAAATCTTCCTCTAATTCCCCTTGATTTCCCTTGAAATAATTATTGTCTACCTTTTTATACACCTTTAGAACTTTTATTAAGATTATAAATATTCTGTCTACCACTATACAAAATATACACTATACCACTATATATTTGACATTATACAGCTATACATTTGGTATAATATATTTAAAGTTTTTATAGTATTTTGTGGTTATTCTGCTTATTTCTATACGGTCTTAGACGGTGATATAACGGTGTCGAACACCGTATATACACCGTCTAAGACCGTTCGACACCGTATATATGGTGATATATGACCGTTGAACACCGTACCTACGGTGTCAGACCGTCTTGAACGGTGTCGAATAACTCTTAACTCTTAACTCTTAACTCTTAACTCTTAACTCTTAACTCTTAACTCTTAACTCTTAACTCTAAATTTAAACACTTAACGGTGAGTGACAGTTTTTGAAAAATCTGGAAAACCTAAAGACCAGAAGAAGAAACGCCGCTAAAGCGGCTAGACCTGAATTGCTAAATCGCAATTCAGGAGTGTGTGTTTTTTTTAAATTTTCATAATCTAAAAACTTTCAAAATTATTTTTAGAATTTAAATCTTTTCTTGACAACTTCTAAAATTATTGTATTATATAAATCAGCTTAATTAAGATTTTTATTTCATAAGTACCAGTTAAAGCTTGCCGGAGCTGAGACAGGAAATTGTGATATGATTTATGTCCGTTTCTGGTTTTTTGCTTGCAGGCTTTTTTTATTTTCCGGAGAATAAAAAAAATGGGAAAATTCAACTCTGTCAACAGATTTGACAACATCGACAATTCACAGTGGATGACAATACCGTTCGAGAGAACTAACGAAGGATTTCTGCGCGGACGCGCTATTGTCACATCTATCGGTGTATTCACCTACAAGCGAAAAGACGGAACAGTTCAGCGGGAACTTAGGCTTCCTGAAGAAGTCTTTGCATTCGACACATTAAACTCAATGAAGCTGAAACCTGTTACACTCAATCATCCTAACGAACTTGTAACAAGTGAAAATGCAGACCGGCTCCAGGTAGGAAGTCTCGGAGATAATCCGACAAGTACAACACAATGGCATGATGAGCCGTGGGATAAAGTGACTGACGGAATCAACTGCGCTATTGATATGGTCATCACGAAGAAAGACGCAATTGACGCCGTTTTGAACGGCAAGCAAGCTCTTTCAATGGGCTACACCTGCGATCTCGAAGCAGCTCAACCGGGCGCTGCATGGTGCGGAATTGAGTACGATTTTATTCAGCGCAATATCCGTTATAATCACTGCGCTATTGTTGACGAGGCAAGGGCCGGTGATAACGCAAAAATAGAACTTCGAGCGGACAGTGAGGATGCTGTCCTTGAAGATATGGTTTTTTATAAAAAAACTGATGGAGGTACCCAAATGTTGAAAAAAATCAACTTGGACGGCATCGACTACGAAGCAGAGGAAACTGTCATCAAGGCTCTTCATGCTGCAAACGAACGTGCCGACAAGGCTGAAAAAGACGCCTGCGGAACCAAGAAAGAACTTGACGAAGCTGTTGCAAATGCAAAGAAAGCCAAGGACGAACTTGAGAAAAAGATTTCTGAAATCGAAGCAGAGCGCGACACAGCTAAAGAAAAGGCTGACGGCCTAGAAAAAGAAAACGCAGAACTTAAGAAAAATAATCTTGATTCTGCACGTCTTGATGAAGCAGTCAAGGCAAAAATCGAACTTCTTCACAATGCTGAAAAGGCAAATATTGAAGTTAAGGCTGATATGTCTGACATGGACATTAAGAAAGCCATTATTACTTCTGCATTCCCAAATGCAAAATTCGACGGCAAGGATGATGTATACATCCAGGCTCGTTATGACGCAACAGTGGAAATGCTTGAAGAGCGCAACGACGCAAAAAACCGCCAGGTAACTTCTGACCTTCCGCCAGAGGCTCACGCTGACGAAAACGACGCAAGAAATCGTATGATTGAGCGCATGAAGAATCACGGTCAGGAGGCAAAGTAATGAATCTCTACGGAAATCTTGACGCTGAAAAAGCAATGGCAGGTATGCTCTACGGAGTAAACCCAAACACAATCGTAACCTTTAAGGGCAAGGAAACAATCAACTTCGGTAAAGGTGTTTTTTTGAACGGTTCAAAAGACACTGTTCTTAACGGCAAGCACAATAACAAGGCAACAATTGATTTGTCTGCTTACACAACAGCAAGCAAGGATATTGTTTTGACAATCAACGGTGTTGATTTTGAAAAAACAACTACAGGAACAATTGCAACAGACGTTGCTGCAATTGTTTCTGACATCAACGATGAACTTCCAAACGTAACAGCAGTTGCAGGAACAAGTTCAGACGCAGGAAAAATCTTCTTGACTTCTGATGATGATTCTGGAATTTCTGTAAAACTTGTTTACGACGGATCTGACGCAACTTCTTCAAAAGTTACACAGACAACAGATGCTGTTTATGCAGGTGTTGCAGTTTTCCATCAGAACGCATTCTTGAACTCACGCGGATGTTACATTCCAACCGAGGCAGTTGCCGTTATGGAAAGAGGCTATATCTGGGTAGTTCTTGCTACAGGTGTAACACCAGCAATCGAAGCTGACGCCTATGTAACAGCAGCTGGAACATTTACAACTGAATCAAGTGGAAACACAAAAGTTGGTAAATTCAAATCAGCTAAAGAAGCAGGTTCTAACAGCGACGAGCTTGCTCTTGTTTCTTTGGACTAAGAGGAGATAAAAAATGGCTATTCAGACAAATAACCCAATGAGACTTGATTCTAACGAATCAGTTTTCTTTAACCGTGAGCTTTCTTACATCAAGAGCAGGTCTTACGACGCAAGATATGCTGAACTCAAAGGACTTCAGCTCATTCCGATTTCTACAGAAGCAGGAGCCGGAATTAATGAAATCGTCTTCCACCAGTACCGCGGTGTTGGTTTTGCAAAAGTTATCGCTGACTATGCAAAAGACTTCCCACGCGTTGACATTTATGGTGTAGAAAAAGCTGTAAAGGTAAAGGGAATCGGTGATTCTTACGGATATTCTATCAAAGAAATTCGCGCTTCACAGAGAACCGGCAAACGCCTTGAAGAAAGACGCGCCATTACAGCACGCCGCGCACATGATGAAATGATGAACCGCATGGCTTTGAAGTCAAGTCCTGCTGACGGAACTTATGGACTTCTTGACTTCCCTGGAATTACTGAAGTTACTCTTCAGAATGACGGTACAGGTTCGTCAAAAACATGGGCTTCAAAGACACCGGATCAGATTGTCCGCGATATTAACGACCTGGTAAATGCAGTTATGGAACCGACTTCAGCTCGTGAAGTTCCAGATACTTTGCTTTTGCCAATTGCTCAGTACAACGACATTGCTTCACGCCGGATCGGAGAAGATGGCACAAAAACTTTAATGAAGTACATTCTTGAAAACAGTCCTTACATCAAGAAAATCGACTGGCTTTCAGAATTGAAGAATTTCGGAGCCGGCAGCACAAACCGCGCTCTTGTAGGACGTTTTGACGAAGAACATCTTACACTTGAAATTCCTCAGCCATTTGAGCAGTTTGAACCACAGCAGGAAGGCATGGATTTCACAATCCCTTGTCATTCTGAATGTGCCGGAACAATTATTTACTATCCGCTTGCTTTTGCTTATGCGGACGGTATTTAATCCGTAGTTCTTGAAAACGGAATTCTGCGGAAGTTTTTAAGGCTTCCGCAGAATATTTTTTATTAATCATAAAACAGAGGATGGAAATTTTATGTTAATTAAATACTTGCCAAAAGTAGAACATTTGAAGTGTGTAGTACTTACACCGAAAGAAGGACTGGAACTTGGCCGCAGCATGGTACAGCTTATTCCTGGAACTAACGAAGTTACAGATGACGAATGGAAAGCAATGCGCGGAAACATTCAGGCTGAACTTGAATCCGGAGAAATCAAGATTCTTGCTCAGAAACTTGAAAACGGAACAAAGGCTAAAAACCTGAAAGAAATGTCAGTAGCAAATGCAGTTCGTTATGTAAACGAGTGCAACAGCCCTGATACACTGAAAAAGTGGTACAATGAAATCACGAAGGAAGAAGTGCGTCTTGCCATTACAAAGAAAATGCAGAAACTCGGTATTGAACCGCCGGAGGATAAAATCCCTGATGATGAAGAAGAAACAGTTTCTGCTGCCGATGACGAAGACGATGATGATAAAAAGGCTTCTGCTAAAAATGCGGCAGAAGATGAAGGTGATGATGAAGAAGATTTGGAAGCAGATCTTGCAACAAAAACAGTTGATGAACTTAAAACTCTTTGTGAGAAAAAGGGAATCGACACAAAAAAGCTCACTAAAAAAAGTGAGATTGTAGAAGCTCTTATGGGAGCAAAGGACTAACACTGATGATGACGGCTGAACAGATTATCCAGACTATCTGCAAAGAACTTGCAGATAGTCCATCCTTATCTCAATATTTGCAGATAGCAACGGAAAGTTTGTCCAGCCGTTTTTTCGGGAAGTTGTACAATCAGGCTGTTGCATATAAAGCCTGTCATTTATTTACGCTTACAAAACCTTCTGAACTTAATCAGATGACAGACGTCGGAGGCGGAAGTGTAAACCGGCTTAAAGAAGGCGGAATTGAAGTTGGGTTCAATTCAGCAAACAGCGAAAAGGAATTGACTTCGACAAAATACGGAAGAATGCTTTTAGACCTTATGAAGTCAAGACCGACAATGGACGTAAACAGAAACTGCCGTCCGCCGCTTATCTTATATCCTTTACTTTAGGGAGGGAGTGTAAGATGTTGTTATTTCCAAATGCAACAATATACGTTTCAGCTCTTACCGTGACAAAAAATGATGAAGGAACTAAAATCAAAACGTATGATTTTGATAATCCTTTAGAGAATTTTCAATCTGACGTCCAGCCAAATGTTTTGACCCGGGCACAAATTGAACTTTATGGATTAAACGCGAAAACAGCAAACACAAAAAAGTGTTTTTGTAATATATCAGATGGTAATTTTATGGCTCTAGGAAATAGAGCCAAAGTTGTATATAAAACCGGCGCGGTTGAGTATTATGATATACAACCTGTAAATATTTGGAGATTTCATAAAGAATTTCTGTTGATTCCAGTGGAGAATGAAAATGCCTAAAAATATTGATTTGAATGACTTTTCCGATTTTCTAGCAAACAGAGCTTCAGGATTGTACGATAATCTTGAAAAGTCAATAAAGCTCTGCGGTGAAAAAGTGAGAAGTGATATTCAAAACAATATGGCTCATACTCCGCGAAATATGGAACGTACTTATTACACGAACAACAAAACAAAAGGACATCATCCGTCACTTCCAGACAATCCGCCAGCCCCGGACACTGGCAATTTGCGTGAAAGCATTCGCTATGAAGTTCATAAGGAAGGCAAAGAGGTTTATGGGGTTGTAGGTAGTACGCAAAAAGACCCAAACTATGCTGTTTACACGGAATATGGAACTACCAAAATGGCCCCGCGCCCTTGGCTCAGACCGGCTATGAGAGATAATAATGAATTTATCCGGAGTAACATTGCAAAGGCTGTAAAAGATACTTTAATTGGGGGGAATTGATGATAAATGCAAAAAAACTATATAAAAAAATTTTCTCCGATGAAAGAATAACTTCTGTTATACCGGAAGATAACATTTTGAATGCTTATCCGGCCAAAGTAGAAATTTTTCCTTGTATAATTTATCTTGATGATAATCAGAGCGATGGGGAATATTCAGACAATAAATCCGGGGCAAGCGGTTGTTTGCTTACAGTTCATATTTTTTCTAAAAAAATAACCGGATATGTTAGCACGGCCGATGTTGCGGTTGTTATAGCAAACGTGTTAAATGAAAAACTTTGGAATTGTTCTCAAAATAGAGAAGTTGGTGACCCTAACCCTGATACAGAACATCGGGTTATGATGTTTAATAAGTCAATTTTTAATTGAGATAAATATTCTAAAATTGGAGGATAGGAAAATGGAAGAAAGACCACGAATTGGTTTGAGCGGTTTGGTGCTTGCTGAAGTGCTTTCCGACGATGAAAACGGTGTTGTTTATGGAACACCTTTCAAAATCCCGGGAGCAGTTGTTGCAACAATCAACCCAAATTCTAGCGTAGAAACAGACTACGCTGATGATGGTGCCTTCTTTGCTCAAAATAACAGAGGTAACACAGAATTGTCTCTTGAGATGATTGATATTACTCCTGAGAATGAAGCAAAGATGTTGGGACAGAAAAGAGTAAACGGTGTCACAATTGAAACCGATCTTGACCAGTCACCTTATTTTGCATTTGGTGCAAAAGTACTCATGGCAGGTTCAGACGCAAATGGTGACGCAGTTTACACATACCTTTGGTATGCAAAAGGTAAATTCTCTGTTCCTGAAAGTGGTGGTGAAACAAAACGTGATTCGATTACTTTTGGTCACAAGAATCTTACAGCTCAGTTTGTTAAAACTCAATTTGTTCCTGACGGACAGAAGAGCGGAACAATTGGTGCTAAAGTAAGAACTGATGACCCGGATGCTCCAGCATCTCTTATTGAGAATTGGTTCGATGCTCCGGTTATTTCCGTTGCTCAGAACACTGGTGCATTTACAGTAACAGCTGCTGCTGGTTCAAATAACACAGTTATTTTGACCGGTACAAAGGCAGGCGGTGCTAATGTTTCATTTGGTAGAGCTTCTGCAAAACTTGGTGAAACAATTATTGTAACAGACGCAAGCGGCGAGTTTGTTGAAGGTTCTATCGCATTCGGTGGAACTGCAACCGCTCCAACAATCATATTCACACCGGCTGAAGATGCAAATGCTCCGGCAGCAGTAACTGTAACAAGTGGATTGAAGGACAACTTTGGAATTGGTGCTACACCAATGACAGAAACAAGCCTTTAATGAATTATTTTTTACCTTCCCGGTTAATTTTTAGCCGGGAAGAATTTCTATTTTAAGATAAGGATGGACGAAAATGGAAGAAACAAAAGAACTTGACAAAGTACAACCGGAAAAGGTCACTTTGTTTATTCACGGAAAAGAACGTGAAATCAAATTTGGTTTTTCAGCTTGGGGAAAATTAGAGAAAGAATATGGTGGAATTCAAAACATCGATAAATTGCAGAAGCAAATTGAAGAAACGCCTTTTGAAACAATTCCTCATTTGCTTTTCTTAGGCCTGAAAGATAAATCAGCATATACTGATTCTAAAGGCAACAAATATCCTGAAGTTACTGAAGAAAATATCCTTGAAGATTACGGAATGGCAGACATTCAGAAAGTAACTGAAGTGTTTACAAAAGCACTTTATGGTTCTTTGCCTCAGGGTGATGAAACAGAAAAAAAACCGGAAACGGAAGCATAAATGAATTTCCTTGGTCATACCTTTTAACTGAATGTTTGTTATTGGGTTTGACTGAGGAATACTTTTGGGAATCCGAGCCGAAAAAAATAATTGCTTTAATTGACCAAAAGAATGAAATTGAAAAAATAAAAAGTAAAAATTTAGCAATTTACATTGCGAGTTATGTTTGGGGAAAAGATCCGGACGAAATGGAAAAGAAAGAACGTGGGCCAATTCCCGGAATTGATATACCTATAGATGAAAACCTTGTTAATAAACTAATGTAAAGGAGAATAAAAATGGCTGACGCAGATTTTAGTGTAAAAGCAATAATTAGCGCTCAAACTTCTCAATTTGAAAAGGGAATGAAAAATGCTCAGTCTTCAGTTAATTCTTTTTCAAAATCAATAAGTAATATTACAAATTTAGTTAAAAAAGCATTCGCATTTACCGGGGTTGTGGTTGGAACAAAGGCGATAGTTGATTTTGGTAAATCTTGCGTTCAGTCTGCAACTCAAGCTCAAAAGGCTTTTAATATCCTTGATAATACAGTTAGAGCAACCGGCGCGGATGCCTGGACTTCGACAGAAGAATTAGAAAAAGCTTCAATGGAATTATCTGATTCCACTAATTATTCAGTAACAGAAATTCAAAAGATGCAGTCTGTCTTATTGGGATTCACCAATATAACAGGAGAGGCATTTGACGGAGCAAGTGAAGCAGTACTTGATATGGCGACAGTCATGGGGATGGATTTAACATCAGCGGTTCAAACAGTTGGTAAAGCTCTTGATGATCCAATAACCGGACTGGATTCTTTACGTAGACAAGGTTTCAAATTTACCGATGAACAAAAAGAAGAACTTGCTCAACTTGTAAGAAATGGGGAACAACTTAAAGCTCAAAAAATAATTCTTGATACTTTAGCAATATCTTATGGCGGAGCAAGTAAAGCCGGCCAGGATTCTTTTGCAAAACAAAGACATGCTATTGAAAATTTCCGGGATACTTTAGGTGGAAAATTGATTCCGATAGTGCAAATTTTTGCAGAAAAAAGTTCAACAGCATTTAATAACTTAACTGAAATAATTTCAAAAATGGATTTTACTCCGGTAATAAATGTTGTGAAAAATTTAAATAACGTATTCACAAACACTTTTGAAAAAATTTCAAATCGTTTAAGAAGCGTAAAAGATGAAATGACTGATTTTATTTCAAGATTTAATTTCAAACCAATCATTTCAGTTCTTGACACGTTGATTGGTGTCCTCGCTGGAATAATTTCTAAATTCAAAGAAATGAATTCACAGAAACTTGAAGTGTTTGATAAGTTGAAAGAATCTTTAGTTGATTTCAGCAATTCAGAAACATTTCAAAATATTGTCAATTTCGTAAATAAAATTATTGACGCAGTTTTCTTCTTATGGTCTGAAATTCAAAATATTGGAATGGAAATCAGAAATTTGGTTGTAGATAAAATTATTGAAATTTGGGGCAAAATAAAAGAACTTTTTCAAAATGGACAAAACGCTCTTTCACAAAGCGGTCAGGACATCGCAAGCTGGGGAGATTTATTTTATGATATTTTGAATAACGCTTTTAAAAGTTTTCAAGACTTTTTTGGAATGATAAAAGCGTTAATTCACGGTGATTGGACTGTCGCTTGGCTATACGCAAAATTAACTGTAATGAGGACTGCTGATAGTATTCTTAATTTGATTTCCACAATCGCAAACGCTTTCCCTAAGTTAATTAACGGAATGATTGATTTGTTAAACAAACTTATTGGTGAAGTAAATAAAGTTAGAGGTTGGTTTGGTCAAGACCCACTTGGCTTGATTGAAGCTTTTGAAAGTGTAGACCTTTCAAAGAAAACCGGTCTTGAGCAGAAAATAGAAGATACTGAAAAGAAGATTCAGGAATTAACCGGAAAATCTGCGGACATTACAATTGAAAATTTGAAAGGTGTTTCAACTAAATTTTCCGGATTTACTCAACACGCTTTGGGTGAAATTAAAAATTTGACTAAAGGAACAAAAGATGAAACTGAAAAACAAAAAGAATATTTTTCTGATTCACTAACTTCAACAGAATCTGAATATAAAAAATTTTCTGAATGGGACTTAAAACTATTAAATCAGCGTTTAGATGGTTTAAAAGAATATTCCAAAGAATATCACGAAATAACTTTACAGATAATTGAGGAAGAGAGAAAGAAAGCCCTTGAGGCAGATAAAACCGGAGTTGAAAAAGATAAAATCAATGAATATTATAACAAAGAAATTGAAAAGGAAAATAAACGACACACTGAAGCCGTTATGGGTGAAGTTGGTCTTGTTGTAGAAGGTGTGAGAAACGCTTTTTCAAAAATCGCATCTTTTGTAAAAAATAATTTCTCAAAAATAAGTAATTTTATTAAAAACGCTTTTTCAAAAATCGCATCTTTTGTAAAAGAAACATTTTCAAAAATAGTTAGTTTTTCTTCATCTCTTGTTAAATCAGTAACCGGCCTTTTTGAAAAATTATTTGAATTTAATCCTGACGAATTCATACAGAATTTATTGGAAGTTGAAGATTCAATACTCACTTTCTTTGTGCAAACTTTACCAAATTTGCCTGCAACTTTTGAATCGGCTTTTGAATCTGTAATAGTTCTTATTGATAATTTAATAAATTCTATTGATTGGGGTAAAATGTCAGAAATATTATCCAGCCTGGTAAATACTTTTGTGAATAATGTTCCAAAAATTACCAGCGGAATTTTGAATTTATTTTCAAATCTGATAAAAACTCTTTCAACATTCTTTGAAAAAAATTCATCGGTTATAGTCAAATCCATAGGTGATATGTTTACATCAGTTGTTCAATTTTTACCGGGATTATTTACTAATATTGAAGAGGCCATAATCGCAGGAGTTAGCTCTATAGGAAATTATCTTACAGACGAGAAAGAAACTTTTGCAGATGGATTTAATGAATTATTCAGCTCTTTATTTTCAAGTTTGAGTAATATTGCAGAAAATCTAGCTAAAAACATTGAACCGATTAAAAACATAATTTCTGAAACCTTGACTTCATTGATTGAAAATCTTTCAAAAAATTTACCTTCAATACTCACTAGTGTTTGGGATATTTTTAGTGGTATTTCAAACGGAATAGTTGAAGGATTAAATGCGGGAATGCCAGCAATAGATGATTTTGAAAAAAAATTACCGGAAGTCATAAAGAAAATAATTACAGATGTTTCAAATAATTTAGGAAATTTTGAAAGTGTATTGGATGGAATAACCGGAGTATTTGAAACTTTCATTGATTCACTTTCTGAAAATGAAATCTTTACAAACTTAAGTGAATTATTCAGTAAAATTTTAACAACAATTGTAAACTCAATAAGCAATATAATACCATCAATGACAAAAGCTCTTGATGAAATTATACCGGCTTTGGGCAAATTTATTTCAGATTCAATACCTAGTATTATTGATTTGATTGTAAATGTAGCAATTATGATTGTGAAAGAAGCTCCGAAAATTTTGCAGGAATTGATAAAAATGTTACCAATCATAATTAAAGCTATAGTTGAATCCATCCCAAAATTATTCTTGGAAGGTTTACCGGATTTGATTTCAGGTTTAATTACTTTGATTCCTGATTTATTAAATGCTGTTTTACAAATCACAATGGAATTGATTAGACATCTTCCCGAAATAATCGCGATGTTCATAAAAGGTTTAATCCTTGGTTTTGCTCAAGTAAATTGGTGGGAAGTAGTTAAATCAATTTTTCAGGCTTTTATTGATGGATTCAAAACTTTATTTGGTATTCATTCACCTTCTACCTTCTTTCAGGAAATGGGCGGTTATATGGTTGAAGGTTTACTCAACGGACTTAAAAATGTTGGTGAATTTATGCTAAACATATTTACTAAAGCATGGGAAGGAATTAGAAATGTTTTTGTTAATATCGGCGATTGGGCAAGCGGTGTTTGGACAAATATTAAAAATGGATTTAAAAATGTAGGCGATTGGTTCAAAACTACTTTCCAAAATGCTTATTTTGGTATTAAAAATGCTTTTCTTGGAATAGGTGAATGGGCAAGTGGAATGTGGGGTAATATTAAAACCGGATTCTCAAATGTAGGGGATTGGTTCAAAACTACTTTTGAATCAGCCAGGACAAAAATAAAAGACGCATTTTCAAACTTAGGCACTTGGGCTTCAAATAGATGGGAAGATATTAAAAATGGTTTTACTAATGTAAAAGATTGGTTTAAAACTACCTTCCAAAACGCTCGAAATGGAATAGAAAATGCATTTAGTAATATTAAATCTTGGGCTTCAACTGCTTGGACAAATATTAAAAATGGATTCTCAAATGTAGGTAATTGGTTCAAGACTACTTTCCAAAACGCAAGAAGCGGAATGGAAAATGCATTTAGTAATGTTAAATCTTGGGCTCAATCTGTCGGAGATAAAATAAAAAGCGGTTTCCAAAAAGTTGGTGACTTCTTCTCTAACTTGTGGGATAAAATTACCGGGAAAGATAAAGACAAAGAAGTTAAAATTACTTATGTTGCAACAACCGATGAAAGGGATAATTTAATCAGCGGCGGCGGTGTAGGTTATTATGCAACTGTAAGCGGTGTAGGTGCAACTATAAAAGGATACGCAAAAGGAACTCAAAACGCTCTTAAAGGGTTACATCTAGTTGGTGAAGCTGGTCCAGAACTTGTAAGATTCAGAGGTGGAGAGCAAGTTTTGAATAATCGGCAAACACAAAAAGCGTTATCGCAAGCAGGAACTACAATCAATCAAAATGTAACTTTCAACAATTTACAAGACACAACCGCCTTTGCTATGATTCAGCAATTAAAACAATATAACAGACAAATGGCAATAAACGGTATAATTTAGGAGTAGAAAAAAATGAGAAAACTAATTTGGCAAAATTCTTTAGGTGATGAAATCAATTTGACTAAAGCTCCGTTTGGTATAACTAATTGGGAAGGATTTTCCAATGCCCCTCTTAATATTCAGAGCCAGCAGGTTCCAATGCAAGATGGTTCTGTTTTTTTAGATGCTCTAATTGAAAACCGGGATTTAAGTGTAACGTTGTCTATTTGTGATAATAATGACCTTGAAAAACGTTATGAATTGGAAAGACAGTTAATTCACATTTTGAATCCAAAGCTTGGTGAAGGTTATTTGATTTATACAAATGATTTTACAAGTAAAAGAATAAAATGCATTCCACAAATTCCTTTATTTCCTAATAAAAACAGTAATGAACCGGGAACTCAAAAAGGTGAATTAAGCTGGGTTGCCTGCTCACCTTATTGGGAAGATTTGGAGGAAACAAATGTATTCATGAAAGCCGGTTCAAGAGCTACAATTGAAAATAAAGGTGATGTACCTTGCGGTGTAAAAATTGATTTATTTACAAATAATGTTACAAACCCACAAATTAAAAGTTTTACAGAAAATAAAAAAATTAAATTGAATGGTATTTTTCAAACTGGAATAAATATTGATACTAATATGGGACAAAAACAAATTACTAAAGAGGATTTAATCTTTAATTTATCCAATATTGGTGTAATTTTACGGTCAGTAACTTATAGTTCAGAATTAGGTTTGTTTGTAGCTGTAGGTGACTTAGGAACTATTCTAACAAGTTCTGATGGAATAAACTGGACTAGTAGAACAAGTGGAGTTTCAACTAATTTACGGTCAGTAACTTATAGTTCAGAATTAGGTTTGTTTGTAATTGTTGGAAACTTAGGAACTATTCTAACAAGTCCGGATTCTATAAACTGGACTAGTAGAACAAGTGGAGTTTCAACTAATTTAGTTTCAATAACTTATAGTTCAGAATTAGGTTTGTTTGTAATTGTTGGATTATCAGGAAGAATTTTAACAAGTTCTGATGGAATAAACTGGACTAGTAGAACAAGTGGAGTTTCAACTGATTTACGGTCAGTAACTTATAGTTCAGAATTAGGTTTATTTGTAATTGTTGGAAACTTAGGAAGAATTTTAACAAGTCCGGATTCTATAAACTGGACTAGTAGAACAAGTGGAGTTTCAACTGATTTAGTTTCAATAACTTATAGTTCAGAAT
>Ga0247610_10002555_pt1 | contig 20801 bp, 11 predicted proteins | sample 174DNAGHGhighgp2_FD_193483 | JGI IMG/M metagenome (GOLD analysis project Ga0247610, IMG submission 193483) | Sheep rumen microbial communities from Palmerston North, Manawatu-Wanganui, New Zealand - 1742 DNA GHGhigh gp2 | ecosystem: Host-associated > Mammals > Digestive system > Stomach > Rumen...
TAACCGTTGATGCCGTGGATAAGGTATAGTACCGGACAAGGACCGGAGCATGACGGAGGGATATAAATATCCACGCGGCGGGAGATATTCTCGCTGCGGCTAAACCAAGTCGTGTGGATGAGTTCAGGCAATTCGTCTGTTGCGTCTGTCGTCTGTGCGCTCAGCGACAGAAAAATCAGCTGTATGAATAGAAGAATTCGAATTCTCATTGATGGGGAGGTAATGTTCGTTGTCCGCAATCTCTTCACGCAACATATTTTCGAAGAGTCTCACGGAATGAGCGAGGCTGTATTTTCGTGCAGAACCGGCATATTTTTTCTCCATGAACAGCCTTTCTTTGGGTCTGTCCAGCCAGTAATCGATAGCTCTTGCGAGGTCTTTTGGATCTCCGGCTTTAAAGAGGCTTCTTTGGTCGAGAGCGAATTGCGGTGTGGCACTATTGTCAGAATCCGCGATGAGAGGCACCAGCCCTGTCGAGAAAGCTTCGATACAACTGATAGCCTCGGTTTCCATGTCTGACGCATGGATATACAGGTCTGTCGTCAGCAGTTCCTGAATCAGTTGTCCGCGATTAAGAAACACAAACTTTGGTTGATGCTTAAGCGACCGTGAAAGTTGTATATAGTGCTCATATTCAGGTCCTTTACCGGCAAAGACAAGCTGGATGCGATCGCCGTATTTGCTGTATTGCAGGGCGTTGATGATTACATCTTGCCGTTTTTCGCAACTCAATCGACCTATCATCATGATTTTGATGATTCCGTTCTCTTCATGTCCCGATTCGCCGGTATATTTCCACAGGCTGAAACCGCCTATTTTCCATTCCCCTGCCCGGATGAACTCATTGTGGATACCATTGGAGATGACGTGTATTTTGTTGGTATATCCTTTTTGGGACAGCGTGTCGGCCAGGAATGGAGAGGGCGCATGGATATGACGGACATGACGGTATGTGACTCGGTGGAAAATACGGTAAATCATATTGTTAATCCATTTTACCTTGCCCAAACCGAAAGAGGAAGTGATGTTCTCCGGCTGAATATGAAATGCGGCAGTAACCGGTTTGCCGATTTGTCGGCAGTATGCGATTGTCGCGTTCGAGAGGAAGAAGGGCGTATAGACATGAACGACGTCCGCCCAATCACATGCTTGCCGGATGATGGCTTTGTCGGCGTTACCGTAGAAAAAGTCATGCTTTTCGCAAAGAGGCTGGAAGACGGGGAAATGGAATATTCCTGTACAGAAATCCCCGTCGGTAATATGCTTTTCGGGTTCATTTTTCGGTTTGTCACCGCATAGTGCCCTTACCTGGTGGCCCCGTTTGCGCAACTCGCATGCAAACCTCTGCGCAGAAATCGAAGTACCGTTATTCGACGTATAGAGGGTGTCGATTACAAATAAAATTTTCATAAACTAATGCTTTTTCAAGTAAAAAACGGTGCAAAAGTACTACAATTATTTCATATATGCAACTTGTTAATAGAAATCGTAAATAAAATACTAAAATAAAGCACTATTTATTACAAATAGTGCAATTTGTATTAAAATTTGTACTCTTTTTGAAAATTACAATTGTCCTGCTTCAACGAGATTGATAACCCGCTCGGTAATGCGGTCTTTGTCGCGTGCGTCGTATTCCTCCTTGAGGTCGTTCTTGAAGAGTTTGGCGACGAATTGCCAGAAGTTGGCTGAGGCTTTTCCCTTGTATTGCTTAATCAGATCGTAGCTTGTGCGGTCGGTCTCGCGGTCCATCAATTTCATCAGCATCAAGCCTTGCGAGGCGTACATGTCGCGGAAATCTTTCTCGTATTTTTTGTATAGTTGTCGTTCGAATTGGTGCCACCATTTGCGTCTTGCTTTGTCGTCCGGCAATTTTGCCAGTTCGGTATCTGCGTACGCCATGTCTTTGGTAATCATTTTGGCGTACGGGAGACATTTCTTGACATCGCGCACGGTGCGCCAGTAGAATTTCTCCTGTTTCTTGTTCTTGAATTTGAGCGGCGGATAGACCCATACTTCGTGTAGATAGGCCATATAGAGCGTGTCGCCGTTCTCCACTTTGAGCAAGCATGAGTCGAGATATGCGTGATTGGTTTTTGTCGGCGAAGTTTGAGTGATGTTTTCGGCCGACTGAAGAGGAACACCATTGGCAGCGAGCATCATTGGGCTTACTGAAATAAGAAACAATATATCTATTAAGCGTTTCATAATCTACTGTAACTCGTCAAATAGCGTGCCAAAACTATTTAATGCTGCAAAATTACAGTTTTTAATTCATATATGCAAAGATTTTTGTAAAAAATATCACTTTTATTTGCATATTTCAAAAATTAATATTAATTTTGCAATCAAATTGGGAGTAATCTCAGTTTTGACATATTGAAAAGCGTTTATTGCGCTTTGTTCTGGCAAGTTGAAATCTCGCAAGTTTCAGAATGAATCAGGACTTAGCAACGATAAATGCCCTGTGAATATAGGATTATTTTTCTATACATTCTTATCTCATATCTATGAGTGTGGTAAGTGTGTGTAGGTAAATCATATATTCGTCGTGGGCTTTGCGTTGTCGGTCTATTCATTCGGGCAATGCGAGAGCCTCAACTTGTGGAACGACAATGTCGAGTCCACTTTTTTTGTTATCAATAACGGAGGATGCCGAAAAGCCACAAGTGAGTAGGCACAATAAAAAATAATCACTAGTAGTATGAGAAAAGTATTTCTATTATTTTTTGCAATGTTCTGTTCTGCAGTTCTATTTGCAAAGCAAGTGTCTGTAACGTTGTCACCCGAAACAGCACAATTAATTCAAAAAGGGAAAGTAGTACAACCTGTATCCCCTGGAGTGTACAATATTCAGGTTTCAATTGTTGATTTAGTGTTTACTGCGCAAGCCGATGGTTATGATGCAGAGTCATTTGTTATCAATCTCAAATCTCCGGCAACAATGCAGATTAACCTTAAACCAAACTTAAAGCATGTACATGTTACCTCAGATCCGCAAACTGCTACAATATTTGTAGATGGTCGTGAAGCGGGAAATGGACAAGTATCATTCGACATACGTAAAGGCGAATCAAAAACCATTAAACTTGTAGCAGATGAATATGACAATTATTTGAAACGTATCAATTTCAATGACCAAGCCAGTATAGATATGGCTTACAATGTTGCCATGGTGCGCAATACACGAAGTATCAATGTTTTGGTAGACGCTCCTTCTGCAGAATTCTTTGCCGATGGAATTATGGTTACAAAAGGGAAAAATAGTGCCGAGTTTAAAATTTATAAAGATCGTCCAACGCAGTTGATTGTTCGAGCTGAAGGCTATCTCGAGTATAGTAAGATGATATATTTCAATGAGGATCGTAATTCCATCAATCTTACTGCTGAATTATCTGTTGACCAAGCGTATACTGCGTCCGAACCGGGAGCCGCAATAGCTAATAAACGCTTTGAGGTAATGGTAAAGAAAGCGATGTCCAGAGATGATGCTATCCAACGAATCAAATATTATATCAGCGAGTTATTTGAAACACTGGAAATCAATGACAATGTATCAGGTTGGTATCGTACTGCGTGGAATATGGAGCAATATCCAGATAAAATTATCCGTACTCGAATTGAACTCAAAGAGATACCTGATAATGGAGATGGAAAATTGAAATTCAAAATGTTGCTTCAAAGTCAAGTTTCATATACTGGAACAAATGAAGAAGACTTTAGGGCATGGGATCGAGTGCTTAAAAAATACTCGAAATTGCTTTCAGATATTCGCTATTTGATAGGTGATGAATAATTAAAATACAATGAAAAAGTTATATTATATTTTCATAGCGTTATTGCCATTGTTGCTTCATGCAGAGGTAATTGTTACAATAAATAACGGAAATATTGAAAATGTTTCCGATATTGACACGACAGATAACGTAATATACTTTATACACGATTATCAAACAAAAACGATTGATAAAAAAGCGGTCGTTGCTATTATTCTTGATGATGGGAAATATATAACACTCTCTCATAATTCTAACCTTGAAGATGCAAATAGCGAATACTCTTCTCCTAATCCTAAGAATACATCTTCTTGGGTAGACTTGCAAGTAGGAGCATTAATGACATTTTCGGATGGTACACAAGGTATTGTTTTTTATTCAGATGATAAAGGACATGGTTTAGTTGTGTCCTTAAAGGAAACAAGAGCTAAATGGGACTTGAACCGAAAAAAAGACATGATTGATATTCCAGAAATACAGAATAGTGAAAATGCATTTCCGTATATCTCTCAATTAGGAGAAGGTGCGGAACACACTGCTGCTATCTTGCGTCATTTGCCATCATATCTGTGTCCTGCCGCATATTGGTGTACTGCAATAGGTGAAGGATGGTACTTACCTACGGCTTCCGAATTGGTTTATTTATTGCGAGTGGCTAATGGTGGGCAAGAGGAGAAAGGACCTATTAGTCTCGCTATTACAACACACGGGGGAACTAAAATTGATGGTGGTTGGTATTGGACAAGTTCGGAAACAGATAGAACAGAGGTGTTGAATATTTCTGATAGTGGTTCAGTTTCGACAGAAAATAAAAGTGAAGAAAATGCTGTCCGTGCAATTAGAGCTTATTAAAACTAATTAGTCTTGAAAGGTAATTGTTATACGTATAGTTTGAGATTATAGTAAACGAAATCGTATAAAATTGTTCATAAAGGGCATTCAGTTGCAAGACAAGCCACTTTTCGGGTGGCTTGTCTTGTATTTTGAGAGAACAGACTCTTTCGTAGCGAGATGCTTTTAGAGTGGATTATCCCATCAATAATTGAGTGCAAAGACGACTCTGCCAGCGGACGGTTTTCCTGTGACCATGCAGACGCCGGGTTCGGAAGCACGAGCGATGATGTCGGCATTTGTTTCGTCCGCGAGGTCTGCCAAAGGAATGCAACGGATGGTGGCTTTTGTTTCGTCTTTGATACGCTGCTCTGTTTCAGCTGTTCCATCCCAGTGCGCAAGGATGAATCCGCCTTTCTTGAGCTCTTCTTTGAACTCGTCGTAGCTGTTCACTTCGCGTGTCTTGGCTACGCGGAAATCGAGAGCTTTCTGCAACAGGTTCTTCTGGATTTCCTCCAGCAGCGTTTGTATTTTCTCTACGATACCGTCGAGCGCAATCGTCTCTTTGGTCTGCGTGTCACGCCGTGCAATCTCGATAGTTCCGTTTTCGAGGTCTCGTCCACCCATTGCAAGGCGTACAGGAACGCCTTTGAGTTCGTAGTCGGCGAACTTGTATCCCGGTGTGTATTTATCGTCTGTATCGACTTTGACGCGCACGCCGAGAGTTTTGAGTTGGTCGGCAATCGGGTTGATTTTGTCAAGGATAGCTGCGAGTTGTTCGGGGGCTTTGTAGATGGGGACAAAAACAACCTGTATCGGCGCCAGATGCGGCGGCAATACCAGTCCGTTGTCGTCGGAATGGGTCATGATGAGCGCACCCATCAGTCGTGTCGAGACACCCCAACTGGTGGCCCAAACGTATTCGTATTTATTCTCTTTGCTGAGGAATTGTACATCGAACGATTTGGCAAAGTTCTGTCCGAGGAAATGGCTGGTTCCTGCCTGGAGTGCTTTACCGTCCTGCATCATTGCCTCGATGCAATAGGTATTGAGTGCGCCTGCAAAACGCTCGTTAGGCGACTTGACACCTTTCACGACGGGAATAGCCATTACGTTCTGTGCAAAATCGGCATAAACGTCGAGCATTTGCCGTGCGTAGTCCTCGGCTTCCTCTTTGGTGGCATGAGCCGTATGTCCCTCCTGCCAAAGGAATTCCGCTGTGCGGAGGAAGAGGCGCGTACGCATTTCCCAACGCATCACGTTACACCACTGGTTACAGAGGATTGGCAGGTCGCGGTAGGAGGAAATCCAGTTCTTGTAGGTTGACCAGATGATGGTTTCGGAAGTCGGCCGGATAATGAGTTCCTCTTCCAGTTTGGCTTCCGGGTCAACTACTACTCCTTTTCCGTTGGGGTCGTTCATCAGGCGGTGGTGTGTAACCACGGCGCACTCTTTTGCAAAGCCTTCCACGTGTTCGGCTTCGCGGCTGAGGAACGATTTGGGAATCAGGAGCGGGAAATAGGCATTCTTCACTCCTTTCTGCTTGAATCGTCTGTCCAGTTCCGCCTGAATAGTTTCCCAGATAGCGTACCCGTACGGTTTGATAACCATACAGCCCCGCACGGCACTTTGTTCGGCGAGGTCGGCTTTCACTACCAACTCATTGTACCACTTCGAATAATCCTCTCCACGAGGTGTCAATTTTTGATAACTTGCCATGTTATAGTATATAATCCATTAAAATCGGCTACAAAATTACTGCTTTTTTTTGAATTGTGCAAATTTTTGGTATTTTTATAGCGTATTTGGTTCGTAGTTTCGCCATTTTGCGATTAGTGCAGCCATGTCTGCAGGCCAATCGGCTTCAAAAAACATCCTTTCTCCCGTGCGCGGGTGCGTAAATCCTAATGTACGTGCGTGAAGTACCTGTCGCGGACATAGTGCAAAACAGTTCTCGATGAACTGCTTGTATTTCTGCGTGCGCAGACCTTTGAGTATTTCGCAACCTCCGTATTTATCGTCGCTGAACAGCGGGTGGCCTATATGCTTCATGTGAACGCGTATCTGGTGTGTCCGTCCTGTTTCGAGACGGCATTCGACGAGTGTGACATAGGGGAATCGCTCCAAGACGCGCCAGTGGGTGACGGCTTCTTTTGCCTGCGGATATTCCTCCAAGTCCCATACGCGGTAGATAGTGCGGTCGCGGTTATCCCGTGCAAGCGCTCCTTCGATGGTGCCGCTGTCCTCTTTGAAAGTGCCCCATACAAGTGCGTTGTAGGTGCGTTCGGTGGTATGGTCGAAGAACTGTTGTCCGAGATGCGCCTTGGCTTCGGGGGTCTTGGCCACCAATAGCAGGCCGGATGTGTCTTTGTCGATCCGGTGAACCAAACCGATGGATGGATCGTTGATATTTACCATTTGGGCATTTACTATTTGGTTATTTGCCATTTGGTCATTTTGCTCAAAATGGTATGCGAGTGCATGCAGGAGCGTGTGTTCGTAGTTGCCGTGTCCGGGATGTACGACCAGTCCGGCGGGTTTGTTGACAACAAGGAGGTCGTTGTCTTCATACACTATGTCAAGGGGAATGTTTTCCGGCGTGATGGTAAAATCATGCGGTTCATGGTCGAGTAGTACCTGGATGATGTCTCCCGGTTTGAGTTTGTAGTTGGAAGCGACGGGGGCTCCGTTGACCCACACATGTCCTGCATCCGCAGCGGCCTGAATACGGCTGCGGCTGGTGTTGGTCATATGGTCGGCAAGGTATTTGTCCACGCGTTCCTTGCCTTGACCCTTATCCACCTCACATCGCCAACGTTCAAAGATTTCGTCCATCCTCAATTCTCAATTCTCAATTCTCAATTCTCCATTCCTTAAAACCATTCCTCTGAATCGGGGTCGGAAGGATGGCTGGTTGCTGCTTTTTCAATGTCAGGCGACAAGCGGAGTGTGACAGTTTCGCCCTCCAATAGTTTTTCGCCTGCTTGGGGTATTTGTCGATAGACGTATTGGATGACGTCGTCTGTTTCCGGTTGGTCGTACGACACGGCTCCGACTATGAGCCGGTGGCTGAGAAGGAGTGAACGTGCATCCTGCAAGGTCATTCCGGACACATCGGGTACTTCGACTTCCTCTGTTCCCCGTCCAAAGCCGACCACGAGACGCACTTTGGTGCCGACGGGTATTTTTTCTCCGGGCAAAATGCTCTCTCCGTCGGATTTGACATCCAGGACGAGGTCCCGGTAGGTGGATGGTTCGTAGTCATAGGCTGTATCGACTTCGAGTCCGATTCCGCGTAGTGTGGTTTCCGCCTGCCGGTAACTGATGTCAAGGAGGTTAGGCATGGTTACCTGCCGCTTGGTTGTTGCGTTAATGGTCACATAGACCGCCCTTCCGTGTTTGGCGTGGCTCATCGGTTTGGGGTCCTGGTCCACAATGGCACCGAAAGGTACTTTGTCGGTGTAGGTGGAATCAATTATTTCGAGGCGTAGTCCTTGTGCGGCGAGAAGGGGAACAGCTTCGCTTTCGACGAGTCCGCGCACATCCTCCACTTCCACCTCAACTCCATGCTGCGTGTACCCTTTGAGCCATGCAATTAATCCGACTAAAAGTCCGGCTCCGATAAGAAGTGCCAAAACGACCGTTAAACAGATAAAAAGGAGGTCAGATTTATCAAAAAACGTGTTATTTTTCATAAAAATCCAAAAATTTTGCGCAAAATTACAATTTTTTTTGGATATATGCAAAAAATATAGTACTTTTGCAGCGTTTTTCGTGAAAAGTCGAAAAATAAGAAGTAAAATAAAGCTTTATTAACTAAAAAAAAACAGTTTAAGTTATGAAAAAGATTATTCTTGTAATGGCTGTAGCACTGGCTGCCATCAGCTGTGGAAACAAGGCAGAGAAGAAATGCTGCCAAGAGGGTGAGAAGCCGTGCTGCGAGCAAGCTGCTCCTGCTGCAGAGGACGATGCACTGAAAGCTGCATGCGACACCGTTGTAGAGGCTGCTGCTGAGAAGGCTGCTGAGGCTATCAAGGCTCTCTAATCCAAGATGGTTTGAAAGTATTAACTTCCAAAACCAACGAAGCGACTCATTGAGCCGCTTCTTTTTTTTAATTAGCCGTTATAACTTGCAATTAGAGTCGAAAATATTCAATTTCCCATGGATGCGGTTTACCTACGGTTTACCCGCGATTTTGGTGCGGTGCGAGCGCGGTAAACCGGAAATGGAAAATTGAGCATTGATTCGCCGTTAAATAATTTTCGGCTCATTCTCGACACTTTCTCGACACTTTATCGAGAGACTATTGATATCCCAAAACATTTTATCTTTTGATTCGGTCAAAAATTATCAAAATGGACAAGTAGTATTTTTATAGGTCAATAATTATCGACCATTGAAGACAATTAGACACGTCGGAGTAGCGGCGTGGTTGAACCGAAGGCAGTTAGTTAAACGGCGAATCGGGCGAATGATTTTGCTTATTGTGTTTTATATGGCATGTTTTATATGACGTGTCGCATATGCGCTTTAATAGTCAAAAATTACGTAAAAAAGCGCAAAGTGTTGTAAAAATAGTAAAAAAAATAAGAAAAAGAACATTTTCTTTAATAAAAATTTGGTGGTTTCATAAAAATGCATTATCTTTGTGTCCGATTTTGGAAATATGGCATAAGGCATAGGCGCAGAAGCTTTTTGTATCTTAATTTTCTCTCTTTTTTCGCTGCGTCTATGCCCAGCCATTGTGTGTAAACGCAATTAATGCTGTTGCTATCAGAAATGCAATATAATAATGATAATAATAATTAATAATAATAATGAAAGTATGAAAAAGATTTTTAATGTAAAGACAAAATTATTTTTGTTACTAAGCATGTTACTATTCTCTGCGGGTAATGTTTTCGCCGAGTATTGGCAGTTGCGTGCCAAGATAGTATTGAGCGGTGGCGGTGAGCCGCAGAGTACGGTAGCAGTATGTGGATACGGGCAACGAAATTCTTTAGGCGCAGGTTCTGCGGATTATTCGATGCCTGCGCCTGCAAGTGATTGGTACTCAGGTAATCCGGATACGTATATGTGCGCAAATCCGGCAGGTGGAGAGGAGTTCGTGGGCTGGTATAGTGATGAGGAATGTACGCAGCAGTTCTCTACCCGAATGTGTGGTAATGTGTATGGTGCCAGCCTTGCTTTTATTTCTCGTGCTGCTTCTGCGGCTGATGTGCAGATTACCACTATCTATGCCAAGTTTATGCCCCCCGCTGCAGACTGGCAATCGTTAGCAGAAGTGCCAACGGCCGGTAATTACTATCTGTACGGTTACGGGTATGGCGGTTTGGCTGGGCTTTATGAGTATTCCGACGGAAAAGTGGTAAAAGGTACGAAGGATCCCAATCAGGCGGTTCTGTTTACGCTTTCCGATGGGACTAATCCGAAGATTAGTTGTGTAGATGAAGGCGTGACGAAATATGTAAACCAAAATGGTAACTATATCAAGCCGGAGGAATTCCCTGCTAAAACATTAGTAGCGATGGGAGATGGTACCTATATGGTGAACCTGAATAACGGTCATAGCGGCGGTTATACATGGTGGGAGATGCGTTCTGACGGAGGTTGTACATACTCTACTAAAAATGAGAGTAGTAATACGGAGCGTTGGTTGTTTATTCCGGAAGCGGCGTATAACAATCTTGTATCAGTAGAGTCGTTGAAAGAGACGGGCAGTATTACCATCAATTCAGCTCCTACCGTTTCAGGGAAAACGAATGTGAAATTCAATGTTTCAGACGTAGGTCCCGTATCCGTTTTTGATTATTCATTAACTGGCGGAGACGGTAATTTCGTATTAGGGACCCCCACTCGCAAAGATAATGTGATTACAGTGCCGGTTACTTATACGGCGCACAACGTACATTCCGGCACATCTACACCTCTTACTTCAGCCACTGTTACGCTTACTGCCAAGAATGACGCGGCAACCAGTGCATCCGGTACGGTATCGGTATATGTGGATTTGCAGCCCAAATTCGCTCTCATGGTAGATGAACTGGATTGGAGTTACGACGGAGAGACATTGGTAGAGACCTATTATGCCGGAATGGAAGTGGCTGCCTCGCAACGCGACCGTTTGACAAACAAATTGGTCTATGATTCGGAGCAAACGACCGGCGTTGCCGCTGATTACGCTACTTGGACGGCTACTATCACAGGAACCAATGCCGACCAGTTCAAGTTCGCGAATGGTACGCAGACTGTTTCCGGACCCTATACGCCGGAACTGTTGGATGTTATTTTTGCTCCAACTGCTACCGGAGAAATGAATGCCACGTTGCATATTGTGGTTAGTTATGCAGCAAATAACGAGACTCTGACCTGGACACGTGATATTCCGTTGAAAGGAATGGCGGAGGCTGTTTCTGTGATTACGTTTGCTGCGGACGGCAACCAATCGCCTTCCGCAGCAGAGAGTTATAACTTCGGAGACATCATCGGTACCAACACCAAAGAAGTGTCAGCCGATTTGTTCATAGCCGGTATAACCAATCCGACAAAAGTATGGAGCGACCCGGATGGTGCGTTTGAATTTGACGAGAGTGTTATAAACCTTTCTTTAACAAACCAAACACTTACTTTCCGTGCGCATCATAGTACGCCGCTTGCGGTGGAGAAAAACCACACGGCAACGCTGACTATTTCCGGTCAGGGAGCAGAAGGTCCGGTGTCTGCGGTACTGACGCTGACTTATCACGCGCTTCCGTTGACCGTTCCTACAGTGACTTGGAATTGGGAGTATTTGGATGAATATGCTACTGCAACCAACCCTATTACTACGAATTCGGACGGAGTCTGGGTGCTCACAAAAACAGCAGGTGACAAAGTGACATATGACGCCGAAGCCCAAACAGCTACGACTGCGTATCTGCACCATGAGCCGGGGCAGACAGCTACCTTTACGTTGACCATCCCGCAGACAGACACCTATGCGGCATTCAGTGAGACCTATACCTCTACAATCAAAGCCATAAAAGCGCCGCATATTCAGATTAACTCCCAAGAGATGTTTGATACATATGTAGAGGGGAATAACTGGGTAACCTATGATGCATCTAAAAATTCAGTACACATCAATATTGATAATGCCTATTTCAAATTGAGTGGACAGACCGTTTTTGCCTTTGATTATTCTACGAGTTACGATCGTTCGAATACGTTTACAGAGATATATGCAGATGGCTCGACCCGAACCATCTTTAGTGAAACGATGACTAATAAGCACTATGAGATTCCTATTTCCGCAAATGCAGTACAATTAAAGCTTTATGGAAGCAATGATTTCGTCAACGTCCATTATTTCGGTTACGATACTATTACAGTAAATTACGACGAGGCTATCCTTGTCAAGGACAATACCACAATTGGCAATTTGGATTTGAGTGCTAAATTTGAGGGTAAACAAGGTGTAACGGTATCTCTCAGTCCGGCAGCATCGAATTACTTTGAATTGCGTTCATCCGGAAAGTCAACCGGTTCTTCGCTTGTGTATGACGAGAATGACGGATTGGGTGTCTATCGCTCGTATTCAACCAACATTACATTAGCCATGAAAGCCGGAGCTAACATAGCAGCAGCCAAAGCTGCGGCTGACAATAATGAATGTTTTCTTACCTTTGCTGACAGCTATACGTATAATCAAGAAGTGAAGGTTATTCCTATTTCTTTGATTGATGCGTATGATATCACGTTCAAGCACAACGCGCATGGTAACTATCAAGTTCAATTCGAGATGGATCTTGAAGCAACGACTGTTTCTTCCGCAGACTATGTGGAGCATATGACAACGGTTGCACCGGAACTTTGTACAGTAACGATGTCTGCTCCGACACCGCAAACAGGTTATCTGTTCCAAGGATGGAAGATTAACGGCGAGTTGGTATCTTGCAAATCGTTCATCACACGAATGTTCACTGAACCAACCGTTGTAGAACCGCTCTTTGCAGCTGTGGAAGGGGTCTATCGGGTAGATGATGCGTACTATAGCGAGTTTAACGAGGCGATGAGTGTGGCCGGTAGTTTGGCGGATCAGGAGCCGGTAGTCACATTGATGAAAGATGTGGTGTTGCCCGCAGGTAATTATACGATTCCTGCCGGAGTAACACTGCTTATTCCTTACAAGGCAGATTTCTACGAACTGCAAGTTTCTCCGGAGCTGACGACTAAAGCCGCCACTCTTTCTGCATATCGTACATTGACACTCCAAGAAGGTGTGAATATTATCTGTAATGGTAATATCTGTGTTTCCGGTAAGATTATGGCAGCCGGCGGAGGTAACAAGTCTGCTTATGTAACAGGCGATTGCGGTGTCATTAATATGACGAACGGCGGTCATATCGAGTTGAATAACGGAGCGAACCTCTACTGTTGGGGATTCATCAAAGGTCAAGACATGGACCAAGGCAACAACACGCAGGGTACGGGTACGATAACCGCTAATTCCGGTGCAACCGTATATGAAGACTTTGAGTTAGGCGATTGGCGTGGCGGTACAGCATCTTCCACTATCTATTTTGAGGAAGAAAAGATGCTTTTCCCGTTCCAGAGTTATTCGATTCAGAATGTGGAGGTTCCGACAAGTTATCACTATGGTTCCTCTTTGAGAAATGTCCTGACATTGCATACTGGTTACGGAGACTTTGCGTTTGAGGTATCCACGATAGGAAGCGAAAGAACAATGTTCTTGCTCTTGGACGAGAATTCGATTATCCGCAAATGGTATGACCCGACAACTGATTTGTCCTGCTTCGAATTGAACGGTACAGCACAACTTGGCAGTTTGGTAATGGAAATGCCGTTCATCGGAGATTTCGATTCAGGCGAATACAATCTGCCTATCTCCAATAGTATGCATGTTATTCTGGCAAATTGCGATATGACGCTTGCTAAGCCAATAACGGTTCAAGCAGGTGCTGTATTTGAAATCAAGAATACCGCTACGGTCAATCTGGAATCCAAAGTCCATATCTTCGATGTGGATGAATGGGGACTGTATATACATAACTATTATTTCCGCTCGTTCAATAACCTGACCAGCCACAAAGACCGTGGAGCCGAGAACTCCAAAGCCGGTTTGGATGATGCCAAATTCATTGTTGACGGTGTGTTGAATATCAAGAGCAACCAAGGATATATTTATTCTACTTCCGGCGGTGCCAATATTATGGGTAACGGCGGCGGAATCATCTCGTTTGAAGGCGAACTGCCGGAACCGGGAACCTTATGGCAAGTATTAGTCGGCACAGTAGATCAGAATTATATTATCTGGGATGGACATGAAGAGGCAGCAGCTAATCTGCGCAATGACGACGGTACCTATACGAAGAGTATGGAGTACACGACGTTCTATAATATAAACGGCCGCTGGTTCAATGAGGAAATCAGTAATGAGAAGGAGGACCATACGTATGACTTCCTGTATCTGAATGCGGGTAACGGCGGTGAAGAAGTGTTGACATCGGCTGTCTATTCTCATGACAAGACGGGCTTGGAGGCTCGTGAGAAATGGTTCAACGTGTCCGCAGACGAGGATTGTCCTGAATGGTGGATAGGCGCAGATGGTAACCGATATAACTACAGTTTGTTAAGCGAGTGGCATCAGTTCATCGAAACAGAAGACGAGCATGTATATAGCGGTTCGGACAACAAACTGTATCAGCAAGACGAATGTACATTGTTAGAAACGGGTGCAGTAGATAAGAACTGCCTCTATACATTTGAGGACAATGAAGGTCACAAGACAAAAAAAGCATTGGTGGACGGTCATTTCATTCCGCTGGAGAGCAACGGTTATGACGCAGCATATCACAGCACAGAGAATGCGGAACAATATTATATTTGTTTCACGGGCTGTAACTGGCATGAGGCTACGCCTTACGCAGGGGAGAGCAAAGCATATACCATCAATCCTGAAACCGACGTTTATCTGCACTACATTTGGTTCAACAACGATTGGTTGAACGTAGAGCGTGAGGAACCGTTCTTCTATACTGCAGACGAGCAAACGAACGTGAAGACGTATTACGAGTATTTGAACGGTGAATGGGTGGTAGCTACGCCTTTCGTGCGCGTACAAGATAATATGGAAACGCGCGAGTTCTATATGGTCAAGGAGGCATTGAATGTGGCATCTATCAAGAAGAATGCAACGATTACCCTACTTCGCGATGTACAAGATGAGTTTGCCGCCTATACCTTTAATGCGCTTAACACGACTTGTACGCTTGATTTGAACGGTCATGTGCTGGATCTTACTCTTTCCGGTAGTGGTACTTCGGAAGTGAAGATGTTTGCTATCAATATGGGAACAGGCAAATTTACCATTACCGATAATAGCGAATATCAATTAGGTGAGTTCCGCTTGCACGCGAATCCGAATACGGCAACGCAAAGCAAACGTTGGTATGGTATCTACCTCACGACTGGTGAATTGGAGATCAATGCCGGTAAAGTGTATGCAGAAGATTTGTTTACCTATACCTCTACTTCTAATGCGGGTATAGTAAGCGCAGTCGCTATCGCTGGCGGTCAGAAATTTACCTTGGATGGCAATGGTGAAGTGGAAGCTAAGGCAACCTATTATACATATGGAGTACATTTGGCCGGTTCTACCAATACTACGGGTAAAACCTACATTAAAGGCGGAACCATCACAGCGTCCACTACTAATACAACTAACACGATAGGTCTCTATATCGGTAGTGGTACGGCATATGTATCCGGCGGTACGATCAACGCAACGACGAAAACAACAACGGCACGCGGTATCTATGTAGAGGGTTCTGCAAGCAACTATATCGGTCATCTGGAGATGACAGGCGGAACGGTAAATGCCACCGCTACAACCACTACTGCGTATGGAATTTATGTGGGCGGTACCTATTCGTTCAACAATACAAAACCCAACACCATCAAGGCTACTTTCCGCGGTAAAGCCAATGTATCCGGCGGTACGGTTAATGCTGAATCCAAGGGAACGACAACAGCGTATGCTATTGTAACTCTTGGTACAACTGAAATAACCGGCGGTACATTCAATACCAAAACCAAAACGACTACAACGGCCGGAATCCTTGCACAAGATGGTACAGTAACGGTGAGTGGCGATGCTGTATTCAATGTAACTGCCACGACAACTACGGCTTATGGTATTTATGCGAACGGTGCAACTCCTGCTGACAAAACCGGACGTCCGTACAACCCCGTTGTAACAGTTAACGGAGGTACATTCAATGTATCCACATTGGGAACAACTACCTGCTATGGTATCTTTGTCAATGGCGCTACACGTGCCATCACCAAAACCACTTCCGGATACTATGCAGGTAACTATGCAAGTGCAGGAACGGTCATCGTCAATGACGGTGTGTTTAATGTAACGGCTAAAACAACAACAGTTTATGCCGCCAATGTAGGCAAACCAGCTACGCAAGCAGGTGCAACAAGTTATGCTTCGGCAACGGCTAATCCGAAATGCACTATCAATGGCGGTTATTTCAAATTGGCAGGAACCAGCAAGGTCTATGCATTGGCCACTACAGCAACTACGGATAACCAGAAAGTGAATGGCGGCTATTTCAGCCATAACGGCAATCTGGCCGCTTATGCAGTGGCTCCGAAAAAGGTAATCACGCTGCCAAAGACCGATGCCAATTATCCGACCTATAAATACGAGGTGGCAGAAGGTTATACAATTACCTTCATGGACGGCGAGACGCAATTGCAGTCTAACAACCAGAAAGCCGGAACGCAGGTTGTATATAGTGCAACTGAACCGACCAAAGCCAATACGGAAACCAATTCGTATATTTTCGACGGTTGGTCAACAGAAGCGGATGGTCCTAAGGTTTATGGCAAAGGGGCTCTCCCGAATGCAACAGCGGATGCCACCTACTATGCACATTTTGAAGAAACGACACTGAAATGGAAGGTTACATTTAATCCTAACGGCGGTATCTGCACGACGGATTACAAGTACGTGGATAAAGGAGCGCAAATAGGCACCCTGCCAACTGCTACCCGAACAGGATATACGTTAAAAGGTTGGTATACTGCTGCTTCTAAGGGAACAAAGATTACAACTAAAACAGTTATCAATGCCGATGTTACCTATTATGCCCAGTGGACTGCCATCAAGCATGACCTGACATGGGATATGAACGGCGGAGTTGTAACAACAGCCGGTACAGTAGGTAAATCTACCGCCTTCCCAGCAGTTGATGCAACGGGTGTACAGACATTTAATCTTAGTTATGCGTCTGCTATTAAAGCACCGGTAGTTGCGAGAGCAGGATATACGTTTGTCAACTGGGGCGTGCCGACAGTGGCTGCCACCATGCCGCTTGAGGATTTGACCTACACGGCGCAGTGGAAGGCAAATACGAATACGCCGTACGTCGTTAAGCATATGCAGGAGAATCCGTCAACAGGTGCATTCGACATAGAGGCGGATTCGGAAGAGTTCACAGGGACGACAGATACTTATGTTACGCCTAAGACCAAGTCCTATGCGGGTTATGTTACTCCGGCGGCACAGACGGTGCAGATTCTTGGAGACGGCTCGCAAGTAGTGACCTACAACTACAGTCTGATCCGCTATACCATCACATGGAATGCCAACGGCGGAGAATGCAGTACGGCCTCCTCAGAAGTAGCTCATGGAGCTGTTATTACCCTGCCTGTCGCCACTAAAGAGGGATATACATTCGAGGGATGGTTTACTAAACCTGACGCAGGTGACCAGATCAAGGAAGGAACGGTAATTCTCCGTAACATCGGTACGCTGTATGCTCACTTCAACTCGTCCAGTATCGTTGCGGGAACAAGCGGCGATGCCGATGATGTGAAAGTGACCTTGACTGAGTCTGGAATGGAGGCCAATGCGCTGGTTATTGAGAAAGACGGTGTTGTTCAGTTCAAATCAGGCGCTTCGTTGACGGTGGATAATTTCGTTCTTGAGTCCACGGGCAACCAGTCCGGTCAGTTGATCGGTCTGACAGAAAGCAATCTGACAGTCAACAGTCATGTCTATTTCGACTTTATTCCGAATGGCAATGCCGGCACGCAGCGTCGGACATGGTATGCAGTAGCTGTACCATGGAATGTGGATGCAGCAAACGGAATCTCACTCAAGGATGGTCGCAAACTGGTTCTCGGTCGTGATTTCGACTTGATTTATTACAATGTAGAGAAACGTGCGGAAGAAGGTGACAGTCCGAAATGTTGGAAGTATGTAGAGTATGATGCAGACAAGGTAATGCATCCGGGCCGGATGTATATGATGTATTTCGGTCAGGCAGGATGGACAACGATTCGCTTTGAGAAGCAAGCAGGTGCACCGATTATCGCCTCTGCGCCGTCGGTTGCGACACATGCTTCCTCAACAGCCACAGATGCCAACTGGAACGGTATCGCCAACCCGGCAGTTTATCATGCCTATCTCAGCGCAACGGATGTTACCTACGGACAAGTTCTCAACAACGGTAGTCTGGATGATTACGTTGCCAAGAATGAGTCTAATCCGGTTTATAAGACAGTCAGTCTTGGAACGTATAAGTTTGTTGTAGGCAAGCCGGTCTATGTACAAGCGAAACATACCGAAACAGTTACCATCAAACAGGCAGTTGCTCCTTCTCTGGCTCCCCGACGCGTCAACAGCAACAATACGCCGGAGGGTATCAACCATGTGTTTATGGTTACCATCGCCGCAAAAGGCATGCCGAGTGCGGACAACCTGTTTATCCAGACCACAGAAGATAAGGCCGACCAGTATGTAATCGGTCAAGACCTTGCCAAAGGCGGTGTGGCGAAAACCTGTGCACAGCTTTGGGTCAACCGTTATAACTCGAAACTCTCCGTCAATACGATAGCTCCGAGCAATGATGTATATGACTTCCCGTTGGGAATCTCTATCCCGCAAGCCGGAGAATATACCGTTGCGATGGAGAATGCACAGGGAGAATCAACGGATTTGTATCTTACCAAGAATGGAGAGATTATCTGGAACCTTTCCAACGGCAAGTACACGGGTACGTTTGAGAAGGGTACAATCGATGAATACGGATTGCGTGTTATTAGCGAGAAAGCTCCGCAGATAACCACCGGCTTAGGTAATGTACAAAGTGACGAAGTACAATGTACCAAGAAACTTCGTGACGGAGTCATCTACATCATCCGCGGTGAGAAGGTATATAGTATTGACGGTCAAATGGTAAAATAAGGAGGAAGCAACATGAAAAAGTATTATATGATTCCTGTAACGGAAATTATGGTTGTAAACACCGAGTTGATGTCTTTGACCGGCGAAGCGAGTTTGATACCCGGCCCCGGAGCACCGGCACGCAAGGGAGGTGTACCAGTGTTCTGATACGAAACATCTGTTTTCCGTTTAATCGATGAACATATACAAGATGCGAAAGGAAAAAGCAATATTGTTCGCTGCTTGCCTCCTGCTGGGGGCAAGCATGCGTGTTTTTGCTGCAGGTGAGTCCTGTAGCAGCCCGATAAAGATTACAAAGGATTTCAATTACTCTATTAAAAGCGCCGGTTCCTTTTGGTTTGTAGCGAATACGTTCGACTTGCCGCTGGCAATAGATTACTATCCGTCGAATGCCAATGCAGAGGGTCCGGTTCTGGAACTGGACTTTGGTTGTAAGCCCGGTGAGTATGACGACCCGATATTGTGCAAACTTTTCTGCGCAACCAATCCGGGGCGTATCGTTTTGCCGCATGTAGAGAAGCCGTCTCCGAGTTACGACAAAGAGGGCAAACTCCGCTATCATTTGGAGATGGGCGAGTTCTATCGTGACTTATTGTTGGAGCAAGGTATTGATTATAACGTTACGGTATATGTCCGTGCTACGTTCAGCAGTTCCGGTACGATAGGTATTTCCCCCGACCCGTTCTCCACTTGTATGGACGGTCAGAAGTTCATGCACCTTGGCGATACCGTTCGAGTGAATGCCAAGGATGGCGAACGTCATGTGATAGTACCTTATATCCAGTGGCAAAACGATTCTATCCGTTATATATGGAAAGGAGATAAACAAGTTACATTGGCGGTAATGGGCAAGAAATGCGATTTTGACCCGTTGGACAATAGTGATGAGAACATGCTCCAGTGGAAGTGTATTCAGCCGGGAGACACGCTAAAAATGACCGTAGATGACATTCAACACTATCTGCAGGACAAAACAAAGCCCAAAGACGGCGGTATGTACTATGCCAAGTTCTATAGTAATTCGCCGGGTGTGATGAAAATAGAGCGTGTTCCTGCCGCTCCGGCAGAAGGAGGAGCTAAGGTTCTGGTCTATAACAAACAAGTTGATATCCGTGCGAACGGAATAGACGACCTGTATGCCATCCCGGCGTCGTGGACCCAAGCGACACTTTTTACCACTCCGAGCGACAAGATTTTCAAAATGTATATAGGCACCAGTTCTACGTTTGCACCAGCTGAGGCGATATCAGTTTACCGGTTCGAAAAACTATCTGCCGGACACCAGCTCGGTTTGTTTGAAAGCGATATGAAGTCACTATGGAAACAAACTGAGGACAAATATCTTTATGTCCGCTTCGAGTGTTCGGAGTCCACCACTCTTTTGCCGACCATATGGGCGCCGTCCGAGTGTGTTATGAAGACAAAGAAGATTGCTCCAGATGAGCCTTTCACGGTTGCCGGTCGTTCGACAGCAAACCATCGGCTCTTATATACCGATTGGTCGGGTGGAGACATGACTATTGACTGGCAATGCCAGACAGGTGCTTGTCCGTTCTATTTCGGCGACAGTTGTATCCAGCAACTAAGCGAGGAGAATGTACATGTGTTTTATACCGGCACCATCGGCAAGAATAACTCAGTTACTATACCTGCAGACGATGTTGATTCCTGGCGGAGCCATGTGGACGGAGACGGGTATATATACGTGGTGTTTAATCCGAATAATAAAGGAACGGTTACCCTTACCACGACAGCCGAAGGTGAAAAGGATCCTGTTTATCCTCGTGTCAGCATCCATGTGGCATGTACAGACGGCGACCCGCATTCACTAATTGTGAAGGTTGCCAAAGCGCAGCAGATAGCCGTTACGGGAGATAATTTCTCCGAAGAATGGGATGCGGTTCCTGAAGAAATTCATCCGCTCTCA
>Ga0247610_10002558_pt1 | contig 20780 bp, 19 predicted proteins | sample 174DNAGHGhighgp2_FD_193483 | JGI IMG/M metagenome (GOLD analysis project Ga0247610, IMG submission 193483) | Sheep rumen microbial communities from Palmerston North, Manawatu-Wanganui, New Zealand - 1742 DNA GHGhigh gp2 | ecosystem: Host-associated > Mammals > Digestive system > Stomach > Rumen...
CTGCTTCCTTAAGGCAGAATTTTTGAAATTCGGTGTTGCTGGCCCACAGTTTGATGGCTTCTGGCTTCCGTACAGCCCTGATGGTCTCAATCTTCCACTTCGTCCTTGGCGAATCCAGAATCTCGTTTAGTTTCTCCAGCGTACCGGGTACAGCTGGAGAAACAAATTGGTTTTCTTGTGTACAAAACATTCTAAAATCTGTGTTATCCGCAGAATCCGTGTTCTTTACAGAGTCTGCAAATCCGTGATGTAGAAGGCGTTCTCGTGACGTGTCTGTCCGTTCTGGTCCTGCCATGTACGGTGTTTCCAGAATCCCTTTACAATATAGGGAATATCTTGCTGGAACTCCGTATCGCGGTTCTTCGAGGCCAACTCGCCCACCATCTCACCATAGAAGGTGTCACCACCGCGCTTCATCGTGATGCCACGACTCTTGAAGTATTCGGTGGTACCGTCCTGCTTCTGGTACTGGCGTTCCGAGAAATTGCCAACGTCGGTAATAGTTACTAGTTTTTCCATAATCTTATCTCAATAGTTTTTGTGTTGTTAAACTTCGTCCATGATTTCCTCGATACCCTTCGTGTTCTTCAGCCAGTCAGTCAGTTCCTTGGCTTGCAACATCAGCTCTGCACTGCTGCGCTCACGTCCCATCGAGCGGTTCACGCTTACGAAGATCTTGAATTTCTTGATGCTCGCTTTCAACCATCCACTGCTGGTCTCATACAGCGACTCATCCTTTGGTTTTTCGTACCCTGGTTCTCTAGATTTTCTTTTAAACGCATTGAAGTCGTGCTCCTTGGTAAACTCGTTATATCCGATGGTACCCTCCACACGCTTGCCCTCTGTCATGCGGGCATACGTCTTGTCGTCTACTTTAACTTTGATAATCATAGTCTTCTTGAGTTTTTGTGCTGAGAGAAGTGTTGAGATTGGGCCCGACATCTGTTTCCAGATGCTCAATTGATTCCCTCTGCTTCGCTCAAGGTTCAACATTTAATACTTACGGATGTAATTCCGATTGCCGTATGCCATCGCACGCAGTAGCATACGCATTTTCTTTTTCGATATGGGCTTCGTGCATCCCATTCCCACTCTGAAGGCCATAGCCTCCGCCAGTTCCAGCTCGTCTTCACAGAGCCAACTCTTCTGTCCAATTTCTAGTGCAAACCCGTGCTCCACGGTTGTCACTTTGATTTCTAAATTAAGTTTCTTCATACTCATTTTCTTTTTTAAATTCGTGTAATTTGTGTTCTTTAATTTTTAATCCGTTTAATCCGGTAAATCCGTGTTCGTTTATAAAATCAAGAATCTCGATCCGTGTTTCAGTTCGAAATCCCTACGTATGCTTTCTACGCTTGCCGGTTCCATTTCTTTCCCCTTGGCCATAGCGTTAAGCTCAGAGGTGCGTACCTCCATCAGAGAAAGCTGATATTCTCTGCGCTGCACCTTTCCACGTTCGCAGCCCAGTATTTTCAGCCCGTCGCTCATCGACCAGTCGTCGCACACTGCATTGCCTCTGACATGCTTGCCTGTCAGAAGGCAGCAGCGGCGGTCCTGTTCGTCAAATCCACGGTTGTGGCACGAGCCACAACACTTCTTAATCCCGTTGCCATAATCGTTGACAACAATTTCACTAGCTCTTTTCATTTTAATTCGTGTAATTTGTGAAATTCGTGTTCGTTAATTTTTAATCCGTTTAATCCGGTAAATCCGTGTTCGTTTTCTCCTTCTCGGCCTTCCGAGTGTGTCCGTTGTATCAGCAATTTCAAACAGCGCTTGTGATTGATTCACGATGCAAAAGTACTGCATCTTTCCGACCCCCGGAATACCTGCCACCTCGCCTGTGGTGAATCCTGTGGTGGCTATTCTCAATTGTGGTGAATTCTGTTGTAAAGCGCCATTTTAGCCCTCCTGTAAGCAGACAAAAATCGCTTAACGATGTTGATTCTCCTAAGTACCTCTTGGGGTTCCTCCGTGTCGTCGAACTGCCAATCAGGGAACACACCATCCACATTGTTTATACGTAAGGTCGTTCTATCGGGCAACTTCTCCACGCCAGCCAGCCTCAGATAGTCCACGAAAGCTTGGGGCGAACGGAATCCCTCGATATCTTCCACCTGATACTCATTCATGGCAACTAGAATCCATGTGAAATCGTACGAGCGGAATGCCATCTTGTCTGCACGCAGCTCCGCTATCGCCTGAGCGACACAGGCTGCAACCTGCTCCTCAGTAGCCATCTCCACATCACTAATGCTGACCACTTCCACACCATTGCAAAGCTGGAGCATGTCAATAACTGTCTTGCTGATGTCCTCTTGAACATCCAATTCGATTCTTCTCATTGTTCCTAAGTTTTTGTGAGCAGTGTTGAGGTAGTCGACTTTTTCACCATGGTAACTCTCACAACAACTCAGGTTCTACATTTCTATCCTATTTCATCAAACAAACTGGGACAATAGCGCTTGCACGAATTCTTCAATGAGGCTGGCACCTCGAGACGCTTCCTGAGCGGGATGTGCATCTGATCCTCTATAAAACAGAAGAAATTTCTCAGCATCAGCATGATGTCACCAATACTTTCATAGTTCACACCATCACTCATCATGCGACCATTCTCACCAACGAACATGTCTACACGATATCTCGCGCCACCAGTTTTAGGGTCTTTAACTTCCACTATAACAATCGATAGTTCCTGCAGCTCTCTGTTGTAACTGATGCCATTCTTTCGCATCTCTTCCATCCTTAAGGCCATTTTGTGGAAAGAATCAAAACCTCGCATCAATATCTGCCCCATCATTTCAACCACCAACGTAGCATCAATCTGCTTGCCTTCCTCGCCAAGGAGATAATAGTCCTTATAATCTTCACCATAATAGTCCAGATGCGTCAGGAAGTTCTCTACTGGTCTTCCTGGCGTCATAATCGTCAGTCGAGGTCTGTTGTCAGAACCCATACCTTCAAATTCACAGATAAAGAATTCATAACCTGTTGAATCGACTAAAAAAACTTTTTTTTCCATAATAAAAAAATGAATTTAAATTATTAATTAAATAATGTACGTGTGCGAAGTCGCATACGCGTTTTTAGAGTTCCAAGTCCTGATAGTCCTAAAATGAACCATCAGGATTAACGAGAGAATAATAGATCCAAGGCAGCCAATTTTAGAGCTACCTTCATGTAGTAAGTTGTACCCTTATTGGGATTTTGCAAATAAGTCAATCATCACCGCAATTTCAACCCGTTTTGGATTTGATTGCAGTGCAAAGGTAGGACTGATTATTGATTTCAAAAAATTAAATCATCAGTCAAAAAAATCTCCCTGAAACTCGTTTGGTTTCAAGGAGATACAAATATTTGAGATTATTTGAAAAGGGGTGTAAAATACTAAGTTTTGGCAACTTTCAAGAATAATCTTTCTTTGTCTGTGCCTAATTTGTCCATAACATACTGCGTCGTCCATTTCGACAACTTGGATTTATAATCACTTGCCCCTTCATCGATGTAGCGTTTGAGCGAATCTTCTTTGGGTTTCTGAACAACAGAAGAAAGAGCTTTTGCTAAATCTTGTGAGGTTGTATCAAGAGTAAACACTTTCCTTGTCGTCTTAATCATTCCAAGCATATTACAAATCAGAGTGTATTTCGATTGTCCTTTTAATTTAGCTTGCACTTCTATTTTATTATCACTATAAAATGCTTCGCGCAAATAGTGCGTAAGGAAGTCTTTATCAACATCTTCTTTTAATAGGCTGTTACAACTATTAATTACCTCTAAAGATTTATTCAAAACTTCTTCTAAAAGGTCATCTTCATAGAATCTTAAGTGCTTTTTCAACTTAGGTTTACATTCTGCCATGTCGTTGTGAATTTGCAACAACATATAATCGAAGTATATTAAACAATCTCCTTGTTCGTCCTTAATACTTCTATAATGTTTATAGATGTATTTCCCTAATTTGGTATAATCAAACCAAAGAATATCTTCCTTGAAGTAAACGTATTTTGAAAAGCGAGCGCATTCTATTCTGATGTCTTCAGGCACATCCATATCCTCTTCCAAAGCATCTTCAGATATATTGATGATACTGTTTGTAATATCTCGTCTAACAGGTTTAATATCATAACTGAACACACCACTCGACAACATCTTTAATATCTCTTGGTCTCGTTTGTCTTTCAATACCTGAAAATCCTTATAGTCGTGATCTTCCTTCCAGCGGTCATAGTCATTCATAGCTCTCTCAGCAAACAAGTCATCATCTCTATAGAGGAATCCATACCAGAAATCTTCATATAGGTAATCCTTACTATTTTTCTTCTTTTTTATGATACTAAAATAAAGTGAGAACAAATTCTTAATGCAAGTATCAAGTGCATATACTATATCACGAGGTGATATATTGGCATCACCACATAAATAGCGCAATCCTGTCTTAAATCTCTCTGCATTTTCTGATTTAAATGAGTAGCCTTCTTTATCAAGAGGAAAGACATCAACCAATTTATTGATATCTGCATCATTATTTTCGTTCTCTCTATATAGTGATTCATCAAGTAATTTCCCTACATAAATTTTTACATCATCCAATAAAGAGTCATCGAGATATGCATCCTCGAAGTCCAAAGATGTTTTCATTTGTTCGTCAGTATCAGCTAATAGTGTAATCAACTGATAAAATTCATTAGCTATTCCCGTAGCATACATACGACGAGAAATGGGGGTCAGTTCATCAAAATGACTGGCAACAAAATCCAAATGTATTAATAGAAATTCTATTTTTTGATATAGTAACATCTTTAGTTCTTATTATTATTGAAAAGCGTGAGCACATCAGGCAATGCAAAATCACTCCAGGCTTTGCCGACCTTGACAGACTTCCACACTGCACAAATGATGCTCACGCTGTAGTTTGTTTTCTACGCGCAAGCGCCACTTGTCGCATCTGTTGGTCTGCGTCTGTCTTTTCTTTCTATTTGGCAAATTTGGAGTGATCAGATGAACGCTGCTACCTCGTTGGCGACTCGCTTTCCATGACTACCTATAGGGATAGCCTCCTATTCTTTTATCTTCTTCTAACTTCTTATTCGTTCGTATTTAGGAATTTATTCAAATATGCTTTTAATTTCGCTATCACCCTCTGTTTCGTCTCTCCGCTTTCAGGCAGGAAGGGATTAGCAGGGGGCAATATACTGGCAATGCGTGTACCTGTCTCTGTTATATATCCGTCTTGGAAGGCACGGGTTATAAACAACCTCGTCCTATCAGCGTTCAAGTGTTCTTCTTTGATAATGACATTCAGTTGCCTTATCTTCTCTTGTTTTATAAATTCTTCCCAGTCATCCCCCACATCCTTACCTTTTTCAGGTGTCATCTGGTCAATGAATTTCTCTATCAGCTCACGCTTGTCACGCATGTCTGGACTGGCATCTATCTGCTTCCTGATCTGAACAATGATTTCTTTGTCCTGACAGTCTGTATCTTGATAGCGCTGTATCAATTGAAGAATGTAGTGGATGTTTATCTGGTCTTGACGAACCAGTTCTATCTCAAAGACGATGTCATCATTGATGGTCTCTTTGTCCTTGTTATTGGGCTTGCGGTATTCCTCGTAGTAGTTGTAGTACCAGCCCTTATAGTCCTGATAGTCCATCTCGCTGATAATCTTTGCATCTTCGTCAAAGGCATCAAAGACATTCAGCACGTTTCTCAGTCGTAGTATCTCACCCAACAGACGAATAAAATCCTTCTTTTTCTCTTCGTCTAGAATGTTTCCCATCTGCTCCAAAGGATATTTTCTTAGCAGACGAGCTATCAACTCAGTATATGGATCGTGATGCTTACCCTTAACATCATCATACCCCTCACTGTAGTATGCTTCATACGACTTCATGAAGACCATATCCCTAGCGTTGGGGTTACCGAATATACGCAGACTCTCGTCTGTTGCATCTTTCAGATTACGGAAACAGACAATGTTTCCACAATCTTTCACAGAGTTCAGAATGCGATTCGTACGACTATAGGCCTGTAATAGTCCATGCAGTTTCAGTTTCTTATCGACCCACAAGGTGTTCAGCGTCTTTGCATCAAAACCAGTCAGGAACATACCTACCACTATTAGGATGTCTATCTCCTTATTCTTCATGCGGAGCGACACATCTTTATAGTAGCTTTGGAAGTTGTCCCCATCTGTCGAGTAGTTGCAGCCAAACATTTGGTTATAGTCTTTGATGGCATTCTCCAGGGCGTCGCGACTTTGAAGGTCCATACCTTCCGTTCCCTCTGGGTTCTCGTCTGCTTCGAAACCCCATTCATCCTCCTCTGCTTCATTGGCTGAGTAGGTATAGATGGTTGCTATCCGTAGATTGGGAGAGCCTGGCTCTGACAGTTGTTTCTTGAACTCGTTATAGTACATGATGGCAGCCTTCACTGAGTCTACTGCGAAGATACTATTGAAACCTCGCGTCTTGTAGGTATGCTTCCGTTCCTCTGCAGCTTTACTCTTCACCACCTCCTGCACATTCAATAGTTTATTAAAATTGTACGCTTCATCTTCCTGTTTGGTTTTCTCACCAAAGCGTTCTATGATGTAGCGTGTCACGATGCTGATTCTACGAGGGTCGTGCAATGCCTCTTCTGTATCAATACCCCATACCATCTTACGATCCACATCGTTCTTCATCTTCATAGTTGAATCGTAGTCCACATGGAATCGCAATACATTATTATCGCCAATAGCGTTGATGATAGTATAGGTATGAAGGGGTTTTGTAGGTCTGCCTTCCTCGTCAGGTTCTCCACCAAACAGCTGCGCAGTTGTCTGGTACTTACTGCTGGCACTGGCATTCTGTGCCTTGATGGGAGTGCCTGTAAATCCAAACATCATATATCGCTTCATGCGCTTCACTATCAGTTTGTGCATATCACCAAACTGACTTCTGTGACACTCGTCGAATATCAGCACGATATTATCTTTCTGCAACACCTCACGCAGCCCCTCATCTTTTTCATAGATGCCAGGCTTCATCAAGTTTGATAACTTCTGAATCGTAGTGATGATGATGTGGCAGTTGTCATCCTTCATCTGTCGTTGCAACACCCTTGCTGAAGGAGTCGAGTTGGCACATTCAGGTTCGAAGTTATTATACTCCTTCATGGTCTGATAGTCCAAGTCCTTTCTATCTACCACAAAGAGCACTTTTTTCACCTGCTCCATCTGCGATGCTAGCTGTGCTGTCTTGAAGGAGGTCAGCGTCTTACCACTTCCTGTGGTGTGCCAGATGTAACCACCAGCTTTGACAGTACCCTGCCATTTGTTATAAATGGCAGTCTGTATGCGTTGCAATATCCTCTCTGTAGCAGCTATTTGATAAGGACGCATCACCAGCAATTGCTTATCCACATTGAACACGCAATATTTTGTCAGCAGGTTCAATATGGTGTGTTTCGCAAAGAAAGTTGTGGTGAAGTCACGCAGATCTGTCAGCCTGTTGTTCTGCTGGTCTGTCCAGTACGACGTAAACTCAAACGTGTTACCCTCCGTCTTGTTTTTTCTTGAGGCGTTCTCCGCCTGCTTCTCCTTGGCATAGCGGGTAGTGTTTGAATAATATTTTGTCTCTGTACCGTTCGATATAACGAATACCTGCACAAAGTCAAACATAGCTCTACCTGCCCAGAACGAATCCCTAAGGTAGCGATCTATCTGATTGAAAGCCTCTTTGATGGGTACACCACGTTTCTTCAGCTCTATATGTACCATAGGTAGGCCATTCACCAGTATCGTCACGTCGTAGCGGTTCTTGTAGGTGCCGCGATTCTCCTCATACTGGTTAATCACCTGCAATTTATTATTGTGTATGTTGCCTTTGTCTATTAGCTTTATGTTCTTTGTCTGCCCGTTATCCAGTTTTAGGTCGAGGATATAGCCCTTGCCCTGTATCATCTCTGTTTTGTCGATGATAGTCATCTGCTCGTTGCTTATCATGGGCAAGAGGCGTGTCCACTCGCTATCGCTCAACTCCACATCGTTCAGCAGCTCCAACTGGCGTCTTAAGTTTGCCAGCAGACCCGCTTCGTCTTTCACTTGGACGTACTCATACCCTTGTTCCACCAGTTGTTTGATCAGCGCTTTCTCCAACTGCGCCTCACTCTGGTAGCCCTCACCAGGCTTTGGCTCCACTTCATAGTGTGCCATCACCGTCTGGTCCTTTTCTTCCAATATGATTTTATAGTCGTCCATAGGCATTCTATTAGAAAGGAATATTATGTTCTTTGCAATAGGCTTCTTGTTCATCGTCTGACTCAAAGATTTTATCGCATATCTTTTCGAAAGAGTTACGAGCATCCGCCGTGTAATCTTTAGAGGCGTTCATCACCTTGGATAGTTTGGTGATGAATGAGCAGAAATCAGGATTGAGATTATTCAGTTTCTCAATAGTGTTATAGTCAAGAGCTTTCTCGTGAGCTGGATAAAGGATCTTGGAATCGTTTGCCTGCATCAGGATGATACCAATGCCAAAAGCATTATTAAGACGCTCCATCTCCTCTGTCAAGTCCTCATTAATCTCAAATGCCACTAGATAACCAAAGTTTGCCCAACTACTATTTGAAAGAGCTTGGAAATAACACTGTTTCAAGGTATAGTCAGAATCTATCTTGCGTTTCATTTCGTAAGAGTAAATATGCACAGACTCTTTGGGTTCTGAGGCTTTTAAAAGTGAAAGCGTTGCATCATTCTTAAATTCCTCAAACTGTACACCAACAATATCTGGATGTACCCATTTCTGAGCACTATCTACCCTTGTTGATGATTTTTCATGGAAGATAGTCTTCGCATAGATATTTCTTGTACGTAGGTAACTACAGAAGAGTTTATGCAGAGAACGTTCATCAAAAGATTTTTTCTGCTCTGTCGTATCAGGCTCAGGAATTGTATGCGTTGAATATTTTACACCAGACATTAAAGCCTCAATTTCTACAGCGTATTTTGTAATGTCGCAACACGTTCCAATAGAGCCAGTAGAGTGCTGTAACTCTTTCGACATCTCCTTACGATATATAATTGTATCAAGCCAATCAATGGGGCGGCGATGTGGTAATTCTGTATCGGGAACATAATAGTAGCCACCACTAATAATGCCAACATAGTAAAAGCCCTGGCCTGAGGGACAAAGAACGACATCACCGATGTTCAGGCCCTTCACGACAGTCCAAAGAGCACCGCAGGAAAGCCCTGCTGCTGTCATGGTTTTACCAGGTACATTCTCCATCCACATGGGGATAAATTTCTTGTTGAAATGTCGCCAGTTGTCGAACAACGAATCTGATAAGTCAACATGGATTTCGAAGTTAGCACCTATATAGCCTTCTTTTCGGCATTGTTCTGCAAACCTGCCGCCTCTGCCCAACATGACACGATTATACTTCTTCATATTAATAGTTATTTGTTCCTTATTCTACGACTGCTAAGTAAGAGGGTTTTAGCTCTATTGAGAGTCTTATATTGGGCTCTCTATCCGAAAGCCATGCTTTTTTAAGTTCATCCCATATAAAAATAACCATTGCAGGCTGGTTCTTTAGCGCATTAGTTACCACACAAAGCCTATAATCCTTTTTATTGGCCAACATTGATTTATATTCATTTTCAGATATTCGTACACTGACTTGACTCTGTGCAAGACCTTTGACTTCCAACTTCAGTTTAATGCCATTCTTCTCTGCATCCAGATCCCACCCAATATTTTCTTTTTCTCGGGAAGTCACCTTATAGCCAAGTTTTTGATATTCCTTTGTAACAAAGGTAACAGCTGCCATTTCTACCTGTTTTCTAGCTTCAGCATTAACTTTAAGTGCTTGCTTCGAAATGTGCTTGGCTTCTCCTGTATATGATTTGATGTAGGCTATAACTTCTTCCCTGAACTGCTGTACAGCTTTGTTTGAAGAATCTGCATACCATACGTTTGACTGCCCTAAAAAACCTTTACCTCCATTCTTAGCTCTAAGCACTTGGAATGTTCTTTGATCTATTGGCAATAATGTGCAATCATTGTCTTTTGCAACAATATTATAGTCATATTTATTCCTTTGAGGGTTCTTGGAATCTTGAAACGACTTGAATACATATGCATTCTTATACCAGCCAACAATATATGTACCGCCAGCACTGGGATGAGTAGCAATCCAAACTACAAGCACATTTGATAGTTTATCATCTTTGCACCCCTTTTCTATACGTTCTATATTTATACCACCCCATCTTACAGGTTGAACATATCCATAGCATTTACCATTTATAGATAGGAAGTTGAAGGCCTCGTGCTTATCATCATCACGATAGCTTCCACCACCTTTTATCTGGTCCTTTGCGTTATTCCCACGATAGTGGACCATCCATCCTATATTTGCAAATAGTATTCTCATATTATCATTGTTATTCAAAGGTCAATAGTTTATTCCGATAGTATTCATATTGCTTTTCGCGCTGCTTCAGCTGTGCTTCCAAGTTCTGTATAGAGGCCTCGAAGGTATCGAGGATTGAGACAATGCGCTGCTGCTCGGAGAGGGAAGGGAGGGGAACCATCAAAGCTTCCATTAACGCTTTCGTTAAATGTGCCATTGTTGCTCCATGAAGATTAGTAAAGGCCTGCCTCTTCATATCTTCTGATTGTAGCCAATAATACATAAATTTCTTATGTAAACCATTACTACAATCCATTTTCCATATATGATAGTGATAAATTACTTTCTCTTCTTCCCATATATGAGGACCAAAAGATGCAGACCAAGCATAAAGCAAATCGCCTTTTTGGCAATAATATCTGCTTTCTAACTCCAAGTCTGAATAGTACCAACTATCGTTCGAGAAGAAATTTCCTACACGCAAAACCCGATACTTACCTTCATTCAATAATTCAGGCTGACTATAAGCTCTCCCATTGATAACTTCACAAACATCTTTCAGGAGGACTCTTTCCGTTCCTTCTTTCCCTTCAAGGTCGAGGAGCTGATCACGAAAATATTCATACTGCTTGCGACGCAGGGCTATTTGCTCTTTCAGGTTCTCAATGGAACTTGTGAACGTATCGAGTATGCCCACTATCCGCTGTTGTTCGGAAAGTGATGGAATAGGGAAAGGTTGTTTATAAAGACCACTCATGTCCACAGAGGCAAAGCCTCCTTTATTAACATGTTGCCTACACCATTCGTCAATGATAAACATATAATAATATGCATAGCGCATATTTATTTCATGTTCATATTTTGCTTTTGGATATAAGTTGGTAAAGCGTTGGTTACTCAAATGCTCCACTTCTATTAATGCATGTTCACCAATGGTAGCTGATGTAGCTAACAATATTGAATTAGCCTTGAATAAGCCTTTGCCCTTTATTGCCTTATCTGTTATATGCAAATATGAGTCATTAAGAATGCCACCATTATCCCTTATATCTTCCATTTTAAACCAAGGAATATAACCTCCCTCCCAAAATGTTTCATTTGAGGTAGAAGGTGTATACCCATTTCGAGTATCAAACACTTCCTTAAGTTCTTTCCACTCCACCATACGCTACTCTCCTAACTCCCTGATGATTTCGATAATCTTCTTGTTCAGGTCTTCACCTTCAAGTACGAGCTTCTTCATATTCGAGTTTACTTCTGCAATATTGATGGCTTCGCGAGTGTCCTCCTGTTCCACGTATGAAGAGACGCTAAGGTTGCTGTCATTCTTAAGAATGTCGTCGTTCTTTACTAACTTGGCAAGATACTGCTCGTCCTTGCGATTCTGGAACAGCTCCATAATCTTGTCCTGATGCTCAGGCAGGAGTACATTCTTATTGCCTGCCTTCTGGAATAGCTTGCTGGCATCTATGAACAATACAGAACTATCCTTCTTCGCGCTCTTTTTCAGCACAATGATACAGGTGGCAATACCCACGCCATAGAAGAGGTTGGCAGGCAACTGGATAACTGTATCCACAAAGTTATGTTTGATGAGATATTGACGTATCTTCTTTTCGTCACTTCCTCGATAGAGTACGCCAGGGAACTCAACGATAGCAGCAGTGCCCTTCTCTGACAAGTGCCATAACATGTGCATGGTGAAAGCCAAGTCAGCTGCACTCTTAGGTGCCAATACACCTGCAGGAGCATAGCGCTCGTCATTAATCAGAATAGGGTTGTCTTTTCCATCCCACTTTAAAGAGTATGGTGGATTAGAGACAATGGCATCGAAAGGTGCATCCTGCATATGTTGGGGCTTCAATAAGGTGTCTTCCAGACGAATATCGAAATTATCAAAGTTTATGTTATGCAAGAACATATTAATTCGACAAAGGTTGTAAGTCGTTGGGTTCACCTCCTGTCCAAAGTATTGCAGATTGGGATTCACCCTTCCAATAGTTTTGGCAAATTTCAATAGTAACGATCCTGAACCACAGGCAGGGTCGTACACCTTATTAATATTGGGGTTGTTATAAGATGCCAAACGGGCCAACAACTCTGACACCTGTTGAGGGGTGAAGAATTCGCCACCACTCTTGCCAGCCATTGAGGCATACATCTGCATCAGAAACTCGTACGTGTCGCCAAAAGTGTCGTTTTCAGTATCGTTGTATTTCGAACCTAAATCCATCTGCGATACAGTCTGCAACACTTTTGCCAGCAACTGATTACGCTTGATAACAGTTGATCCCAGTGAAGCACTATCTACTGCGAAGTCACTAAACAATCCTCGTAGGTCATCCTCCGAAGCAGTGCCCATAGCGGAGTTCTCAATACTACGGAATATATGGGTCAGTCGTTCATTAAGATTCTCGTCTTTATCAGCCACCTTCACCACATTCTGAAACAGTTGTGAAGGCAGAATGAAGTATCCCTTCTCTTCCACCATCTTCTGTCGCACGTTTTCTGCCATCTCGTCGCTGATTTGGCTATAATCAAAATCGGGCTGCCCCGCATCCTTCATCAACTGGTGGATATAATCACAGATATTCTCTGAGATAAAGCGATAGAAGATAGAGCCTAAGACGTAAGCCTTAAACTCCCAGCCATCCACACTGCCACGCAGGTCGTTGGCTATCTTCCATATTGTTTTGTGCAGTTCTGCACGTTCTTGTTGATTTGACATATATCTTTATTTTACGTTCTTATTCTTTTGTCAAAACCTCGCTATTCTCGCGAACCACGAGGGAAACCTTAATTATATTACCTACTAAGTATGCGTCACGTGGCGTCCACGTGTGCATAATTCCGTTTTTCAAAACCTCGTTATCCTCACGAACCACGAGGGTACAAAACTACTTTCTAAAATGCATATTGAAAGGCATCACGTGACTTCCACGTGTGCATAATTCTTTTTGTAAAACCTCGCGATTCTCACGAAGGGCGAGGGGAAGTTTTATTTTTATGAAAAAATTTTCACACGAGCGAGAGTGTAGAAACGCCGTGTTGGGTTGAGCACGCTCAGATGCTCATATATCTTGTATTACTACTATCTCATCAAAACCTCGCGAACTTCCCAGCGGACGAGGTACGAATAATTTCTTTTTTTTAACAAATCTATTAACAAATGAGTACAGCAACGCTATGCTGTTAGGATATATATTCTACTTATTTATTACTTTCTTTGTTGAGCCATCTTTATAGCGAACAATATTTATTCCCTTCTGGGGGGCTTTGAATTGTCGCCCATCAAGTGAGTAATATTTTCCATCAGTAGCTTCATTGTGTATGTTTGTATTAATACTTGTTGGATTAGACTGGCCTTGGCTCTTTACAAAGCCCCAGCGATGATTTGTGTCTGTCCCAAGTATCAAACCATTCTCTCCTTCAGTCATTGTGATTTCTACAGGATACACAGACAGAGTGATATTCCCATCTGCATTAACTGATGCGTATTTCTGAGCGCCTAAATTATAAAGATAGCTCTTGCCAGATTGGGATTGTACCTGCCAACAGTTGTTTGCATCATTTTCATCAATACTATAAAAAGCTTTTGCCATCTTAATATTATTAGTTGTCTCGTCATAAATAGCATAGCCAAAACTTTCTGTATTAATTAGATTATAGGTGATAGATGGCGAAAGAGATTGAGTATTCATTGCAACTTCTCGTATATTGTTGAACAAATAACAATCACCTTCGTATATTGCATCAGACCATGTTCCTTCTGGAATATAGAGCATTGCATGTTGCAGAGTCCTATCAGAAAATGCTTTGGGAAATTTAGCATTAACATTATAAATCATCAATTCCTCTAATCTACATCCTTCGAACGCACTTGAGCCAATCTTCGTCACGCTGTTGGGGATTGTTATAGAGGTAAGGCTAGTGCAATTATAGAAAACCCCATCGCCAATAGATGCCACGCTGTTGCCGAGGGTGACGGAGGTAAGTTCTGAACAGCCATAGAAAGCACCACTGGCAATACTCGTCACGCTATTGGGGATGACTAAATTCTTAATCTCTGTATTTTCATCGCTATAGAGGTGGTGGGCATAATACAAGGGATTTGCATCTAGATCAGGAAAAATGATACCACACCATGCAGCTATGTCAGTGACATTTACTTTTGTAAGACCAGTGCATCCAGCGAACGCAACAAATCCAACTCTCTTCATGCTACTGGGGATAGTGACGGAGGTAAGGCCTGAGCAATGAAAAAAAGCATAATCACCTATGCTCGTCACACCATCTCCAATAATGATTTTCTCTATCAAATAACCAAAGGAACTCCAAGGACGTGAATTGGGGTCGTCCTTGTAAGAAAACATATTTCCTGAACCAGAAATAGTCAGCACCTTTGTTGATTCCGAATAAGTCCAAGTCAGATTACTGCCACATGTTCCACTTTCATCAGCACTAGCTACCAATGGGAGCATAATCATTACCAGTAATAGTAGTTGTTTTTTCATAATCTTTATCGTTTTTGTTTTCGTTATTAATCTAATGGATAATATCCTTCTATTGTATATTTATCGATACCTTCAATATAATCATTAGTCAAAATCATATTAGGTCTATTGCCTTTACGTAACTTACCACAACCAATTACCTGATGTAGATACAATTCTGCCTTTAATGATGAATAATAACTAAAGGTTGGGTCTGAAGAATATGTAATAATATATTTTCGTGTATAGGGTGTATTATCTTCGTTATATTCTTTTTTTTCGCCCAATTTGACCAATTTAGGATTTAATCTAAAATCAGAGACATGTATTTCACCAGAATTGATAATTAGACTTGAAGTGCGCCATTCCAATGTACTTAATTCACCAATATCAAAACTTTCTGCTTTCTCAATCATTTGAAAATGATCTTTTGAAAAGGTTCTTTTTGTTAACACACATTTTTCATTGGTAATAGATTGCACGCTATGAGGTGGTATGGCAACTATTCTTTGTTGCGTGTATGTGGTAGAAATGCTGCGATTTTTACCACCACCCAAACTAACCCCACTTGCTAATTGCCCCAGAGCACCACCTATTCCAGCAATTCCTGCTACTGCTCCTAAACCTAAAGATATTCCAGATCCACTACCGCTACTTACAGTTGCTTGTTCTGTTGGGTCATAAAAGCATAAAGCAGATTCATCTTCCCAGACACAAAAACAATTACCCTTATCAACATACAATACTTTATCGGTTTTGTTCTTTATATCGATGTTGTATATAATATGACTGTATTGCTGACCATAAGCACTACCTTTATCTTCAGCTGGTCGGGTTTCTTTTCTGACAAGTGTCATTTCTACCTCATCATTTGATAAAATGGAATTACTTTTTACTCCAAATATCAATAAATATCCTATTGCGTTTTTTGAAGAATTCATTATGGCAGAAGTGGGAAGATAAGTTCTGTTATATAAATCTATTATTTCAGTATTTCTATGGTCGCCATTTTTGTTTATAAATTTAGGAATAGATGTTGATAATGCATCATGTTCTAGTGATTTGCGATTACTAAAAACATCTCTATCACCATTTTGATAATTTATTGATAAAAGATCTGAAATATTAATAGTATAGGTTGGTCCTTGGAGGTTTTTGTGTTTTTTGTATTTTACGTTATCAGGATTGACTTCAAGTATCTTAGCAAGAATAGTCGATCCGTCCCTTTTTACAATTACATCTTGTGCCAAAACGTGTAATGAAGTGAGTAATAAAAATAAAGCTAAAATCTTTTTCATAATCATTATCTTTATAGATTTCGTTTTTAGTTAGAATGTTATATACTTCTCGCCAGCCCACTCGTCGTTGACGGTGACGCCAGTAGTGACTGTCGTTTCCCTGATGGTGTAGCCATAGAGGGGTGCTCCTTCTCGCACGAAACGGAAAAGAGAGCAGCTAAGAATATAAGAGGTGAAGTGCGGAGGGCTTGCTTAAAAAATACCCCCCCCACTGCCTTATAAGCCTGTATGTTAAACTGCGCCATAAGCGTGGGTCATTAGTAAAAGTTAGTGCAAAGATAGTGATATTTTTCAAGAAGTGCAAATGTTGAAGCAAAAAAAATATCGATAGTAGTTTTTATCTCCATTGCATGTTCTTAATTGGTCATTTTATCGAGTTTGTGACTTTGGGACTTGTGACTTTAGGACTTTAAGGTATTTTTATAGTTCAAGTAGGTGTGACGATGGAAAACAGAGTAATGTAAAGAATTAATTGTTAATATATTTAATACTTATATATAATATATATATTATATATAAGTATTTGATTCTTCTTGTGATTTTCAGAATTGGCTTAAAGTCACAAGTCACAAGTCACAAAGTCACATTCGATGTCGATTTATGTCTCAATTCATGCATTTTTAATTTCTTGCAAAATTAGGGCAAAAATAGGGGGTCAAAAAAGTCGGATTTTGGCACTTTTATTTGCAGGACTTATGAATTATTAGTACCTTTGCATTGTCAATAGGAACGATGGAATTTGGGCGAAGGGCACCAAAAATTTGCTTTCAGGCCTGGCAAAATTTACGGCCTGCCCAGAGCGTAAAAAGGAAGTCGCGAATGGAGACGAAAGAGAACCAAAACAAAAACTAAAAACAAAAACAAAATTATTAACAAACAAAACTAAACTAAGAGGAGATTAAAACTATGACAATGAGAGTAAAAGCAATTGAGAAGAAGCTGAAGTTTACGAAGGACCCGAACGATGCAGGCGTTTATCGCTACGTGATGTCGCCCGAACAGTACTCGAGCCTGAACCAGAAGAAGGTGATCAAGGAGGCTGCCCTGCGCAGTGGCGTGAGCCAGGGTGTGATGCAGGCCTGCTGGGATGCAGCCGGTGAGGTGATCAAGGCATGGGCAACCGAAGGCCACAGCGTGGCTCTGCCCGGACTGGGTACCATGCGATTCGGACTGCGCTCGAAGTCTGTGGAGGACGTGAACAAGGTGAAGACGAGCCTGATTACCAGTCGTCGCATCATCTTCACTCCCGACAGCGACCTGAAGGACGAGCTGAAGAACACCAGCGTGGTCATCACCTGCTACGACCGCGACGGCAAGGAGGTGAAGCGCGTGACCAGCACCGACGACGCAGAGGTGGAGGACCCTGAGAACGAGGGCAACGGAACCACGGAGAACGGTGGAACCACGGAGAATGGCGGAACCACGGAGAATGGCGGTAGCCAGAACCAAGGTGGTGGCGACAACAACGGTGGCGGTGGTGAAGGACCTGGTTCAAGCGGTTCGATGAACTAATCAGGAGTGAGTTATGAAGAAGAATCGACTGATTGAGATTGCAGTGAAGATGGTAGTAGCTGCACTCACCGCATTCCTGACGGCCATCACAACCACGAGTTGTATGGGTCACGGACCAATCACTCTTTAGAGTGAAGTGAAAAGTCTTTGACCTAAAGGTACAAAGCGACCAGAGGTCGAGCGGAAAAGTGAAAGAAATGGGACTGCCAAAATTTGGTGGTCTCATTTTTTATTCCTATCTTTGTTGCCACAAAGTAACAAATTAAATCTATTCATATGAAAAAGGTATATAAGGCACACATCCTGTTTACGAAGGAGAAGAGTAAGTTTGAGGCTATTGAGAATGGTTACATAGCCGTGGAGAACGGTCGCGTAACGGGCGTATCGACAAATCTGAAGGATTTGGACTGCGACGGGATAGACGTGGTAGACTTCGGCAATAGACTGCTGATTCCGGCTATGAACGACATGCACGTGCATGCCCCACAGGTGCACAACCAGGGCGTGGCCATGGACTTGGAGCTGTTGCCGTGGTTGCAGAACTATACCTTCCCTGAGGAGATGAAATATGCCGACGTGCAGTACGCGGAGCGCATGTATCGCAGGTTCATACACACGCAGTGGCTGTTTGGTACTATGCGTAGCGTGGTGTTTGGCACCATCCACACGGAGAGCACGCGCAAGCTGATGAACCTCTACAAGGAGGCTGGCATGGGAGCGCTGGTGGGCAAGGTGGCGATGAATCGCAATTGTCCGGAAGGACTGAGCGAGGAGGTAGAGGCTGCCGTAGAGGGCAACGAACAGCTGATAGCCGAGTTTAACGATCCCGACGCACTGGTGCGCCCCATCATTACCCCAAGATTCGTGCCTTCGTGTACGCCTGAACTGCTGAAAGCCTGCGGAGAGTTGGCTAAGAAATATCATTTGCCCGTGCAGTCGCACTTGTCGGAGAACACCTCGGAGATAGCGTGGGTGGCTGAGCTGGAGAAGGAGAGCACCTGCTACGGCGATGCCTACAACCGCTACGGGCTGTTCGGGCAGACACCAACCATCATGGCTCACTGTGTATGGACATCGGGCGAGGAGCTGGAGCTGATGAAGCACAATAACGTAATGGTGGCTCACTGTCCTACGTCGAACTTCAACCTATCGTCGGGTCTCGCACCCGTACGCTCGTTCCTGGACGAGGGACTGCGCGTAGGTTTGGGAAGCGACATCAGTGGCGGTCATGAGCTGAACATGTTGCGCATGATAGTCTATGCCATCCAGGTGAGCAAGATGCACTATCAGCACGACCACAGCAACAGGTTCCTGACGCTGTCGGAGGCCTTCTGGATAGCTACCAAGTCGGCAGGTTCGTTCTTTGGCAAGGTGGGCAGCTTCGAGCCAGGCTATGAGTTTGACGCGCTGGTGATTGACGATGCGGTGCTGTATCCTAACGAATACTCGCTGCAGGAACGTCTGGAGCGCTTTATCTATGTGGGCGACGACCGCCAGATTATACACCGATTCTGTCGTGGCGAGGTGGTTAGGGAACCCGTGGTATTCTAAATCGTAGTCATGCAGATAGAGCCGATAGCTTACTTCCATTCGCCATTTACGTCGAAGTTTGGCATTCCCAGGCAGAGCGGTATTGTGGGTGAACTGCGCGGGCGCATCAGCTTCGTGGGCGAATATGCCAATGGCGAGGCACTGCGCGGCATGGAGGGCTACGACTATCTGTGGCTGATATGGGGATTTTCGGAGAACGTGGAGGTGGAGAAGCACGCCACGGTAAGACCGCCCCTGCTGGGAGGCAACGAGCGAGTGGGGGTGTGGGCTACACGGTCGCCCTTCCGTCCGAACAATCTGGGACTGTCGTCAGTACGCATTGCCCATATCGACACGAAAACACCCTATATCGACGTGTTGGGGGCCGACCTGATGGACGGCACCCCTATCTATGACATCAAACCCTACTTGCCCTACGTGGACAGTCATGCGGAGGCACGGGGCGGATTTACCGACGAGCATGGGTGGCGAGAGCTGAAGGTGGACATGCCCGACGCACTGCGAAACCTATTCACCACGGAGGATGCCAAAGCCCTGGAACATGCGCTGGCACTGGACCCCCGACCGCACTATCACGACGACGAGACGCGCCTTTACGGTATGCCTTTCAAGGACTATGACATCAGTTTCTCGGTTGTGGACGGAGTGCTCCGCATCGAGAAATGGGTCAAGAAATCAGCAATTTTGAACAAATAATGTAGAAAAGTTTTGGAATAAACGAAATTTTTCCTAAATTTGCGCCATCATTATTCATTAAAACCGGAATTCTATGGTGCAGAACGTGATACTTATTATCTTGATTGTGGCGCTGATAGCCTGCGCAGTCAGCCTTTACATCGTTTCTTGCCAACTGGTCAAGGTTCGCAAGAACGACCGTATGAAGCGCGCCTTCCTCAACAATGTGGGTCGTGAAATCAGGACTCCGCTGAAATCGGTTGTTGAATTGTCGAATGTGATTTCCAAAGACGACCTATACCTTTCGAAGAACGAAAAGCGCGATATTACCGACCAATTGCAGTATAATGCCAACCTGATAGGCACCTTTATCAACGAGGTTTTGGTATTTACCGAAGCCGATACGACGGGGCGCCAGTTGAAGGAGGAGTTGTTCAGTCCGAACGGACTGTGCGTGCGCTGTCTGGAAGCCAATATGCACAGCATCTTCCATCGTCAGGCCGTGAAGCTGAACTTCAAGCGCGAATTGAGCGATGAGTTCTTTGTGAAGAGCGACCGCCACATCGTGGAAGTGATACTGAACAAGCTGATTCTGAACTCGTGTCGTTTTACGGAGGAAGGCTCCATCACACTGGGCTGTAACACCAGCGAGCGGGACGGACAGATAGTCTTCTTCGTAGAGGATACGGGTGGAGGTATTCCTGAGAATCGCAAGAACAACCTCTATACCTGGTTTGATGACCCTGAGGACATGGCCGACGAGGCAGAGCTCGACTTGAGCATCTGTCAGCGACTGGCGCAGGAGATAGGAGGTGCCTTGGAATTGGACGAACTGTACGCCAAGGGC
>Ga0247610_10002559_pt1 | contig 20772 bp, 21 predicted proteins | sample 174DNAGHGhighgp2_FD_193483 | JGI IMG/M metagenome (GOLD analysis project Ga0247610, IMG submission 193483) | Sheep rumen microbial communities from Palmerston North, Manawatu-Wanganui, New Zealand - 1742 DNA GHGhigh gp2 | ecosystem: Host-associated > Mammals > Digestive system > Stomach > Rumen...
TATAAAGAGCCTGAGCACGTAATTGCACCTTTACTATACAGCATCGAAAATCAGAGAGGAGTGGAAAGGTCTCGCTTTGACGTTACAATTGTTAACGATGGAAAAGATGTTATACTAGACGAAAACTTTCTAGAACACTTCTCTTTTGACTGGCACTATATCGTAGATGACTGGAAAGGCGTGTCCGCCACCAGAAACTTGGGCTATGATAAAACTACTGGTGATTATGTTATGTGGTGTGACTGCGATGACTGCTTTGCAAATATATACGGGCTGAAAACAATTTTCGAATACATCGACAAACAAGAATTCGATATCCTTAACTCTGTGTTCTACGAAGAAACAGAAAATGGCAATGTCCTTGTTAGGGATAATAAAAACAATGGCAACATTGATAGCACCTTCGCCCACTCTAAAGTGTTTAGTCGTAAATTCTTAGACGAAAACAATATCCACTGGGACCCAGAATTAAAATTTAACGAAGATGTTTACTTTATTCACCTTGCACAAGCAGTAGCAAAAAATATTGTTAACAATTATACGCCTTTTTACTCGTGGTGCTTTAACCCTGCTAGCGTAACACATAATGGCTCTGTTGATGAGGCAAAATACTTTAAACATTGCCAAAATACAATGTTCCACCTTATAGACGAGTTAATGAGGCGTGGCAAAACCATAGATGCCCAAATATACCTCTTACAAAAATTGTTCTCTTGCTATTGTAATGTAACAACTGATACTTGGTTCAAACCTAGAAGTAAAGAAAGTAAAAACTTGGAAACTGCAATGATTTCTGCGGTTTACAAAAAATATATACACTTACTAGATACAATTCCTGTTAATGTTGAGAAGGATGTAATTAAAAATATCCGCACACTTGCCTATGACCACTATTTCGTGTATGAAACAATAACATTCAAGGACTGGCTTAAAACTTTAAATGCCTAGATTTACTAAAGAATTCTATGAGGCATACCTCCATTCCGACCGTTGGGCCCAAAAACGACAACACATCTTTAGGCTCCGAGGGGGCAAATGCGAAAAATGCCACAAACGGCTCTCACCTAACAATTATGAGGTGCACCACAAGACATATAACAACTTTACCTATGAAATGGACCACCAATTACTCTTGTTATGCCCACAATGCCATCAGCAAATTCACCACTTTAAATATGCCAAGACACACAAAATTAAATAGTGTGTCTTTTTTATGTTGTAAAAACGCTTGACAAAAATCTAAAAATATGCTATGGTAAAGACAGAATTGAGAATTTCAAGACAAAAATGTCTCGAGGTAGTCGAATGATACGAACTTGCACCGTATGTGGGAAGAAATACAGTGTTATGTCTCCACAGTTATACAGATATGTCGTGGTTAGCCACAATAGGCGACACTATTGCTGTTGCTGGACTTGTTATTCTCATCTGAAGGAGAAATTGTGTAATGGAAAAAAGTTCAATTGCCCAGTTAGCTGCTAATGCCATCAAAACTTTCGATATGTATTGCACAAGTGGTCAAAAACTTTCATATAAAGACGCAACACCATACGGAATAGCGTTTAAATACCTAATTTGGTCAAAAAGAATGAGTTTTAGCGAGGCTGCAAGAAAAATTGGTTATAAATCGCCTCAAAGTTTCAATTATTTGCTAAATCATCGAAAAGAAGAGGACTTTTACGAGGAAGAAATTTCGTTCTTCTGCAAAAAGCTAAATATTAACGAAGATATGTTCATTGACCTGTGTAAAGAAATAAAACGCATAATGGTGGCAAATGAAAAGTAGTTTAGATGTAATTAACGAATATTTGGACCTTTCTGACCGTGCTTGTGATAAATTACAGACATACAATTCAAAAAAAGTGCTAGATGACCTTAAAAACTTCTCTGGCCTTCTGGTTTCCGCTATGGCAACCATTGATAACGCTTACGAACGCTTTTTCGCTTACAAGAAAGAAAATATATTCTTTGACTCTGTCGAAATGGTAAATATTGACTACAGATTGTCTTCTAACGCAAATTTGTGCTATGTTCTATCTGGTAAGTTCATTAAGTTATTACTTGACCGAGCAATCGATTTCGCAGATGTGCTTGGCAACTACAGACAACAATTCGTAAAACTTGTCGATGTAATGCTTAATATGTCTGCACGCTGGGATATAGAAAGAATGATAAACGCATACGAAAAGGCAACTGACCCCGCTCAAAGGGCATTCCCACGAAGAAAACCTCTTCTTTCAACAGTTATATTCTTCGCAAATCGTATGAATGCTAAAAAATTGGGCGTGAAACTCCCAGACCCTATACAACCTAAGAGAATTATATTCTCAGTTATGCCAAGTTCTGGTAAGTCTTTCGTTGTAAATGTTTACTCAATAATGTCCCTTATACTTCACTTGCTTTATTACAAAACAAGTGGGATAATACGTATGACAAATACAACAACCAACGCTGAAATATTCTCAAGCCAAATGCTTGGAATGCTCCGAAACCCTAAAACAGCAGAGATTTTCCCAGAAATTGCTCATTACTATGCGGATAATAAATGCAACCTTTTCGAAAAAGAAAGCATCTCTGACTGGAAGTTTAAAGGACTTGACCCTAGAATTGGTGGCTCAATGTTTGCTAGAGGTCGTGAAAGCGCTATCAACTCACTTCGTATATTCGTTGCGTTGATTATTGACGACCTGTCTGACGGTGTTAGCCAGATGAATGCCGATGAAGAACATAAAAAGATGTTTGGCAAGTATGTAATGGATATGGAAAGCCGTAAAGAAGATGACACCCTCCCAGAATTTATAGTCGGAACTATGTTTAATGAGTTCGATGTTCCAAACCAGTTGATTGCCATCGAAGAACAAAAAGGCACTCTGGTTCAAGATGAACACTTTCCAAATGTTAGACATACAACCGATTACAAAACTATAGTTATTACAATGGACTGCTTTGACGAAAAAGGCCAGAGTATCGCTCCAGAGTTAATATCTACAGAAAAATTATTAGAAAAACAAAGAATGCTTAAGGGTTATGAGTTCGATTTGGTTTACAGACAGCTCCGTGCAAGCCGTGAACCTAGAATGTTCGACTATAACTGCTTAATGACTTATAAGAAATTGCCAGAAACCCTAGAAAATGTCGCATATTCTGTTCTGGACCCAACTAGAAAGTCTGGTTCCGACTTCTTTGCGTTCCCCGCACTTAGAAGAGATACTGAAACTGGACATTTTTACCTTGTAGATGCCATTTGTCGTCAAAAGTCTCTTGGAAATGTGTCTGACCCTACCAACGCTTTCCTTAACGAAGTGGTAAGGTTTATAATCAAAAACAAAATTGTGGAATTTGTTGTAGAAAATAACACAAGCAACACGATTGGAACATTGCTAAAAATGAAACTTGAAGAGAAAAATTACTTCGATTGTCGCATAAAAGAAGAATTTTCGGCATCAAGGAAGGGTGAAGGCTCAAAACAAGAGAAGATTTTGGCCCAAGAAGCAACTATAACTGGAAATATTGTGTTCCCAGAATACGGAATTGTCCCTCCAAAGACAGATTTGTATGTTTTTATGGACTTATTAACACATTTCGACAGCAAAAATGTTGGCAAAAAGGGCAATTTCGATGACCCGCCAGATAGTTTGGCAATGTTCTCAAAACATTATCTATACAACACAAGAAGTAGATTAAGCGAAATAACATTTGTATCAAAAAATTCACTTTTTTATTAAAATCGCTTGACATCTTACTATCTTTTGTGATATGTAATACTCGAATTCAAGGTGGAAGTTAATGGAAAAAGGTAGAAAAATTATTTATAGCGACCTAGCTCCTACTGGAGATGTAGCAAAAGACAAGATAATTATCCCTGTTATTTTAAGTAGGGCTGTGCCTGAACACGAAAAAAATGTTGCAGACATAAAAAGGTTGATGGAATACTATTACAACATTACGGATATCCGCAAAAAAACTAAGAAAACCAGAAAGGATATCAATAACAAAGTTGCCATTAACTACCCAAATATTGCTGTTACAACAATAAATGCCTATTGCTTTGCACAACCTTTCTCTTATGCAAGCAGAAATGTAGACAAATCTGCACAAATTGAAGCACTAAACAAGGCAATGGATGATGATAAATATGCTAGCAAGACAATAAAGGTAACTTGGTATAGCGGTATTGACGGTTTGGGATATAAATATATTCGACCAGCAACACAAGCAGAAGTCGCTCGTGGCAAATACTTTGAAACAGTTGGGGATATTGACCCTGTAACTACTTTCTGTGTTTACTCTAACACGATAAGCAAAGAAAAATTGATGGCTGTCAACTATTTTATCCGTAATACTTACGACGAAATAACTTACGAAGTGACTGGACAAGAAACCGTTTACAATGTTTGGACAAAATATCACTATTGGCAATTCATCGATAAAGATGGGCAATTATACAATATCCCACAAAACTTTAATGGTGTGCAAATTGAAGCATATCCAATAGACATTATACCTATCGTAGAATATCCAAGAAAACAAGACCGCACTGGCGACTTTGAGCACGCAATGGCTCTTATAGATGCAGCAAATGCTCTAGCAAGCACCCGTATTGACTGCGTTCAACAGGTTGTAGATTATCTATTGACCTTGCGAGACATAAATACGGACAATGAACACCTAGAAGAAGTTAAGAGATGTTTAAAAGAAGGAATTCTTGCATTTAGGTCTATTGAAGGTGCATCAATTCAGCCAGAAGTAGATATCTTAAAGATACCTCTTAATCAGAGCGAAGTTCAAACACTACAAGATTTTATATGCAACAAGATTGAAGAAGTCCTTTGCATACCTAATCGTGAAGTTCGTGGTTCTAGTGGAGACACTGGTCTTGCTGTAGAAAGCCGTGCTGGTTATAGGTCTCTAGAAAATATCGCTGGACTTATTACATTGAGCGCAATAGAAGCAGAGAGTGAGGCTCTAGAAGTAATTCTTAAGATTTGCTCTAGATATTCAACTTGCCCATTCGCTGGGTTAACTGTTAACGATATACAAATTAAACCTAACAGAAACAAAGTTGAAAATGTTACAAGTGCTTCTAACGCATACAATGTTCTTCGTAGTGCTGGGATGAATGATGAAACTGCATTGTCTGTAACAAACATTGTGGCTGACCCATATTCAGTAGCACAAAAGAACAAAGCAGAGATGCCTGAAACCGAGGGCATCAAGGGGATTGGAACAGCCCCTAACGAACAAGGTTCTAACTCGACGATAGCCGAGCAAGAATAAACACTAAATCATAAAACATATTTGTAGGGCAAGCGAGATAATTACTCTGAGGGCTGGTTGGAACTCGGAGGGGTTACAGGGGCTTGAACTAAAAGGAGGTATATTATGGATTTAGAAAAATATGTCACTCTAGGGGAGGACGGAAAACTTAAGTTTGATAACAATGCTTTCACTGCCGACTTGGACAGAGAAAAAACAAGTGCTATCAATACTTATTCTGCGAACAACTCTAAAAAGGTGGAAGAAGAAATTCGTAAGAAACTTGAGGAGGAAGCAAAACTTTCTGCAGAGGAAAAACTAAAAGCAGACAGAGAAGCGTTTGAAGCCGAGAAAATAGCAGTGTATAAAGAACTGGCTCAAAGCAAAGCAAAAACAAAACTCGAAAATGCTAACTTGTTTGACAAAACAGAAGTGGAAGCATACCTTGAATTGGTTTCTAAAGACGAAGACCTTGGCAAGATTGATAAACTAATCTCAGCCAGAACAAAAGTTAACGCAGATTATGAGAAAAGTTTAAGAGAAAAAATCTTATCTGAAACTCCAAACCCAGCAGGTGGCAATGCAGGTGCTCCAGACGACACAGGTGCTAGATTTGCAAAAGAATATCAAGCAAAACAAGTCGCTGAGAACACCAAAACCACAGCATTTAGTGGTCTAATGTAAAATTTAAAAAGGAGATTTAGAAATGAGTAACTACATTAAAAGTGAAACTTATGGAAGAGCAGATAACTACAACTTCCTTTCAAGTGAACACTATCACACAATCACTTATCAATTCGCTACAGCAGATGGCGCAACTGTAGGTGACAGAAAAATCGTAAAAGCAGGAACTGTTTTCAGCAAAGATATAACAACTTATGATGAAAACTCTTCAGCAGTAACAACTACCACTGTTCTAGGCATTGTATTCCACGATGTTGATGTAACAGATGGTCCAGAAATGGGGGCACTTCTTGTTGGTGGACGTGTATTCGCTGACAGAATTACCGCAACAAGCGCACAAAAGTCGGCTTTAACCGCTATGGGTATCTTCTTCGATACATATGGCGATACTACAAGGGCTTATTAGGAGGAAATAAAAGATGGAAATTTTAGGAATTAAAGACCAAGATTTAGTTTCTTTCGCAAGTAACTATAATCCAACAGATAACAGAAATCTACTTGACCAACTTTTCCCAAACGAAAAGACTGAAAATCCAGAAGTTGCATATATGAAAGCAACAAAAGACCCTCGTGGTTTAATGGCTCAAGTATATTCATACAACACTGTAACTAAAATGAGAAGCCGTGTTCCATTTAGTGCAGAAAAAGTTAAGAAAATGCTTATCAAAGATAAGATTGCTCTTGACGAAAAATGGGCTGAACTTTATGACCAATACAAAGACAACGCTTTAATTAAAGAAATCGTATTCAACGATGCTGGTCATATGTCAGACAATGTTAGAACTCGTGCATTAGTTATGAAAGGCGAAGTTCTTGCAACTGGTAAATTCACCGTTAAAGAAAACAATGTTGATACCACTGTTGACTTCGGCGTTCCTGCTGGCAACAAATATACAAAAACTTGGTCAACTGGCACACCAGACATTATGGGCGACCTTCAAAAGATTACCGATGATGCTAAAAATGCTGGTTACACATTAACTCGTGCCGTAACAAGCTCTAAAGTTCTTGGCTATATGAGAAATGATGTAAACATTCACAAAGCAATTTTGGGTGTTAACTATGACAAAGTTCTAAGCGTTGGTGAATTAAACGCATTCTTAAAAGAAAACTATGGTTTCGTAGTTGTTGCATTCGATGACACATATCTTGTAGAAAATGCAGACGGCACAAAAACTTCTAAGAGATACTTCCCAGAAAACGAAATCGTATTCTTCGGTGGCTCTGCTACTGATACTCTTGGTAGAGGCTTCTATGGCGTTACACCAACTGAAAGAATGGCTCGTATTAGCGGACTTGTAACTCCAGCACAATCTAGAAACATTTATGTTTACTGCGATATCTGGAGAAACGAAGACCCAGAAGAACTATTAACTCGTGCAGAAGCTCAATTCGTTCCAGTTCTTGCTGACCCTAACAACCTATACATCGCTACTATTTCCTAGTAGCAAAGGAAGTTTATGAAATTAAAAATCAAGGCATATACAAACCAAAACGTATCGATAGGGGTGTTTGACTACCCTCCATATTCTGAACTAGAGTGTGAGATAGATAGCAAGCACCTTCCTACCTACGCTAAGGCATTTGACTCTTGGGAAATTATAGAGCCCGAGAAAATCATTCTAAAAGAAACCGAATACAAGGTAGAACCTGTAGTGGAGAATAAAGATGACAAACAAAACACTGAACAAGGTAAAGAGCAACCTAAGGGACAAGGTCCAAAGAAGGTTGCAACTAAACAATCCAAACACTAACTATGATGAAGATTTAATAGACGACTATATCGAAGATGCGGTTAGAATTATCGAGGACTGGGCTAGACCTAGCAACGAAACGGCATTTACGAATGGTATCTATAATTCTTCAATCATTTCTTATGTTGTAGAGAGTTTTAACTTGAATGGTGCGGAAGGGTATTCATCATACTCTGACGGGTCACAGAAAAACACAATTAAAAATAGTCCAGAAGGCAACTTAAAATCTAGAATACCACAGGGGTTATAAGATGGTTGGTAGAAAGAATAAACAGCCAATATGTTTAAGAGTTAAAAGAGGGCTTACATCCGACTTCCAACCTTCCTATCTGGACTGGCAGGTTGACTACGCAAAAGATATTACAACTACTGGAAGGGTTTCTTATCAAGACCACGGAGTTCAATTCCATTTCGATAAGGTATTAGAGTTCGAGGCTAACGACATCACAAGACAAATAGATGAATATACTATGATGTGTGTTGATGTTGTGCCTTTCTGTAATTATAACGATTATGGTGACTACTTTGTGCTGTATAGGTTCCCAGAAGAGAAGGGCGTAATTCGTGTAGGCCTAGAACATAGGCAATCAGCAAGCATTCCAAAACTATTCTATCTTGCAGATAACGACATTTTAATGTTCGACATCGACTATAATCCTGTATCCAATGTTGCATATATAAAACGAGACGCTTATTTGCCACTAACATCTACTACAACGATTTGGAAAAGAAAGCCAAGTTCTGCTAGCGATGCAAGTAATAAAATTCAACTTGTCTCTACTGAAGCAGTTGGGATTGACGACTATACAGAGCAGTTCTATAGATTAACCTTTGAGGCGGTTCCTGTGCCTGAGCCTGAAACCACTGAAGAAGAAGGTGAATAATGGACGAACTCGAGCAAACCAAAATACTCCAAAGCGCACTTAACAATATAAATGCCAACATTGAGCGTGTTTATAACCACTTCAAACAGCAGGCACAAGAAGTTAATAAACTATGGGCTGTAAAGTTTGTTGAGTTTGCTAGAAAACGACTAAACCTTTATCTCGATGAGAATACAAAAAATTCAGAAGTTGCTGCTTTACTGGCCCAAGATATTTTCTATGAGCCACTTGGAGATGGTTACTGTGTTGTTGTAAGAAACGATAATCCTAGTGAACCAAATTTAATAATGTTCTTGGAATATGGGACAGGGCTTGCTGGGGATAAACATCAACATCCGCAAGCATCAAAAATTGGATGGCAATATGCTGTTAACAAGTCAAAATATGTTAATTATGCAATACACGGAGATGGGGCGTATAGTAATTTTGGCCCAGGGTGGTTTTTTAAGTTCGAAGATGGTAAGTTAATCTTAAACGACGACTGGGAAGTTCTTGGCAAAGATGGTGGCATTCGAGCAGTATTTTCAAATGGTATTGTTCCAGCAAGGTTTATCTATGATACAAAGCGAACAATGGACACTATTTATGCAATGTCGTTTAATAGAACAAAGAATGGTTCGGTGTTCAATATGGGCAGATTTAAGAAATTATTAGAGAGGTTTGACAGATGGCTACAATCGCAGATGGCAACATAAATGACTTAGTGTTTGATTACAATGGTTTTAATAGCGCAATTTCTGCCATTTTGGGGTCAATATCGGACATTTCTCTGGATGGTGGGCAAACATATATCCCAGTGACATATTTGCCGCTAGACACCCAAAATTTAAGCAAAACTCAAACACCTTGCTTTACAGTTGATATCTATGAACTACCTTTTGAGCCAGCAATGGACAATTGGCAGATATATAACCAAAGCAGTGTGGTGATTGAGCTTAATACATATACAAGTGGTCATCACGCAAAAGCAGAGAATATTACGCTGAGGTCTGAAATCATAAAGAAACTTATAGCAGTCCAAGACAGTGGCGACTATAGGTTCTTGGGAATGAATGTCGATGAAAACAATTTCGTAAACACAATTATAACAGATGTTACTCGTGGGATAGTTCGTCTATCTTGCGTTGTAGATAATCATAACAAAGTAATAACAAAAAGGAGATATTAAAATGGCAGCAGATGTTTATACATTACAAAGCAACATTGCTCAATCTAGTATTGGGTTCCAAATCTTCTACTGGAATGCCACAGATAGCAAATTTAACTATCTTGTTCCAGTAACGAGTGACCCACCTGCATTAGGTTCTGCACCTTCTACAATAGAAACAACTGAAGCAGATAGCAAAGTTAAAACCTATGTAGCAGACAGACCAGACCAACCATCAGTTGAATTGGAATACAACTTCGACTCAGCTGGCCACAACTATGCAAGGGTTAAAGGTAAAATAAGTGCAACGGAAGCAAAACCTTATCTATTCCTTCTTCCACTTGGAACTGGATTTGTAGTTAAGGGAACTGGTGCTACTTGGCTTGCAGGTGGAAACCCTGTTCACGGCGCTGTATCCATTGCTCAATCTGAAGAAGCAGTTATGGTTCCAGACCTTACATCAGCAATTACAGATGCTACGGTTGTTGCAACGCTTAACAACTGGCTTGGCGCTGGCACTATTACTTCTGGAACGACAAAGTTAAAAGATATTATCGATTTAACGACTGTTCCAACTATTAGAAAGACAGACGCTGAAACTAATGCGTAATTACAACTTAATATAAAAACGGAGGACACATTGTATGGAAAAGAAAATTGAAATTGGCAAGAAGGTCTATACACTTACCGCAAATAGAAAGATAATTAAAACTATCTATGAAATTTGTCCTGAAGTGCTAACACTCGGAGATGCGAGCTCTAAAGAAATAGAGAAGAAGAGCGCACCTATAGCGATTGACTTATTTGCTAATTTAGACGATTTATTTTTTGATATGATTAGAATAGCACACCCAGAAATTTCGAGAGAGAAGTCTAACGATATATTAGACAAATTTATTGAAGAGTATGAAGATGTGCCAAATAAACTTTTGGAATTTGCAATGTCGGTTTTTACCGAAGGCGCACAAGACAAGAAAGTAACCAAAAAGAAAATAGATTGGTAAGTAACGATAGTCAAGCGGAGAAGTTGAAATACACCAATCTGCTTGACTATTTTGATTTTTACTTATGCCCATTGGCGATTAAGATGGGTATGACGGCGACCGAATTTTGGGAGGGCGACCCTGATTACTTTTGGAATTATTGTGACGCCTATGAAGAAAAAGAAAAAGAACTATATGACAAGATGAACTATAACGCCTACATAGATGGCATCTATCATATGTTCGCAGTTGGGCAAAATTTCACTAAAAAGGAAATTTACCCTAAAGAGCCATTAAGTATGAAGCTCAACACACCAAGTAAAACAGTTGAGGAAAATAACGATAGGTGGAAAGCATACTTTATGGCAAACCTAAGAATATCTAATGTGTAAAATTAAAGGAGCGTGTTTATGGCTGATGACATCTTGAATAATAATGGTGATGTAACGATTGCTAATCTTCGTATGGGCACTAATGACCTAGAAAAAGACGGCGTAAAAGCAGAGGCCATAGTAAAAAAGCACGGCGAAAATGTATCAAAAGAATTAGTTAAGTCATTGTCTAAGGGCCTTAAGTCTTTAAATACAATAATAAACAAAGCAGCCAAGAAACTTTTAAATGCTGCCAATGGTGGATATACATTGTCTGCTGATGAGTATTTTGGGATTTTTGATAAAAATTCCTTCCCTGGCCTTACAAAAATATCTAAAGCCACTAATGACATTAGGTCCAAAAATGAAATTTCTGCAACTTTATTAAAAAATAAAACATATCAAGCCGAGGTTTCTAATCAATGGAAAATTGACCAAGCCGAGTCTGTTGCGCTGCTTAAAACAGAACTAAAAGACCTAGAATTAAAAAACTCAATTTCTAAGTCTTTAATGGAATACAAACAGGCAGAAAATCTTGCACATAAGCGCATTGTAACAGATTATAACATTGCCCACATACAGCAATTAACAGACCAAGTTAAAAGAGAGCAAGAAATCAACATTGAAAAGAAACTTGCTGTCGAGAAGTGGAATTCTGAACATATTGAGCAACTTAAAGAACTTAATGAATTACAGAAGCAAAATAGAGAACTTATTGCTGGCTCTAATGAAGAGCAAAAGAAATTTTCACTTGGAGATTGGTTTAAAGAAAGGGCCCAGGGGATAAGCAGTATTACAAATGGGTCTTTTAGAAACCTAGGTGGTGGAATTAAATCATTTATAACCCTTGTCTCTGGAAGATTTCTTTCAAGATATGCAAAGCAGTTTGCAGCTTTTGCTGGTAACTATATAGAAAACCTAAACCTTATAGAAAATGCTTTTGGACAGAACTCAAAAAAGGTTGCGCAATGGGCTAAGGATTTCAGTTTTTCGCTAGGTGTTTCAACCAATGAGGTTATGAAGTTTGCTGGTTCATTCCAGTCGTTAATGGAAACAATGGTTGGCGCAACAGAAACTGGCCAGCAGATGTCTATAGTATTAACCGAGTTGACATACGATATTGCGTCTTTGCGTAATATGGATTTCTCTGAGGCATACAACAAGATGCAGTCAACTATATTTGGTGGTCAGTTAAAGACATCTCGTTTCTTGGGTATTGATATATCGACTGGTGCATTGGACGAATTGCTTAAAGACCTTGGAATGGTTAATGTCCGTGCTAGAGACCTAAGTGAAGCAGAAAAGGTTTATTTAAGGTTTATTAAAACGGTTAATAGTCTTGAAGTTTCTGGTGCGTTTGGTGACTTGTCCGAGACACTTTCATCTGTAACAAACAGAATTCGTATATTGCGTGGTTCTTGGGAAAACTTAATGACTGTTATTGGTAATGCGGTTAGCGGACCAATAAATAAGTTGATGGCTATTCTTATTGGTGTGGTTCAGGCAGTTACTGAAATGATAAAAGTGTTCCACGAATTGCCAGATGCAACACCATTTAATAAAACAGCTGGTGCGATAGGTGAAATAGCAGAGAGCATATACGATGTTAATGATAACCTAGGATTGCTTAACATTGATAAGTTTAATGTGCTTGGTGGTGCTGGAGAAAACGATGCGGGCGCTGGTATTAAGGCAGAACTTGAGGCGTTGGCTGGAGAAGCTGCAGAAAAATACACTAAGATAGCAGACTCGTTCTCGAAGGTTGATGAAGAGGTTCAGAACATAAAGAATGGTTTGCTGCAATGGATTTTCCCTCTTGGAAAGATAGATGAGGAAGGAAACTTTATTGTCGACGATGCAAAAACACTTAATAGTTTCTTGGCATCAATTAGAGATTTTGGGAAAAGCATTGTTGCTTTGTTTAATAATAACAAAGATGCTATTGGTAATGCATTATCTAAGTTGTTGCCAATCCTCACTGGTATACTTGAGAAGATTATACAGATTGTTACGTGGATTATAGATGTAACAGACCGAATTGGCATCTTAGATGAACTAATAGTCTCAATTGTCGTTGTAGGGTCATTAGCAAAACTTATAACAGCTGTTGGCAGTTTAAAAACATTATTGATATCATTTATGGCAATTGGTATAATCGCAGCCATAGTTGATATAGCAGACAAACTTGGAGGCCTAGGTGGAGCAATTCTTGGTATTATTTCTGCACTTGGTGGTCTTTTGATGGTAATACTTGCTATTGGAGCTGCTAAAGATGCCACAAAGTGGACAATAGGAATGAAACTTGCTGCTATGGCTGGTGCGTCTATTGCTGCTGCAGGTGTTATAGCGACTGCTACAAGTATGGCTAAAATGTCCAAGGGTGATTTTTTTGCAAACTCTGGTGTTCCAGACCACGGAAGTCTATATTTCGCAGGTGAAGGTTCAAGACCAGAAATATTATACAATGCTGGTGGTAGAACAAATGTCATAGATAGCGAAATTCTTGGCGAAGAGTTCTACAAGGCACAAGTTCGTGCTAATCAAGCAACTGGCGGTGGCTATGGTGGTGTAGCCAAATTGATAATTAACGGTAAGGAATTAGCCGATGCCACATTTAAAGATTTCGATTATTATAGTAAAAGAACTACTGGAAGGGGGTTAACAAGTAGATAATGGCAAGTAATTTTGTTGTAGGGAATATAGGTCTATACGCAACCTATGCAGAGGCAGTAAACGATTTTCCAAATGGGCTGAATTCGTTTGTGAAGAAATTTTCTCAATATACTTGTGACAACTCCCTACAGTATAAAACAAGCCCATATAGGGACAACTCATTTGAACTACGCAATGATAAGAATGTTGTGGAAGCAAAATATGTCCCAGAAGTCTCATTTACATTCTTTGCAATGAACGAAGATGTGTATAGTGACTTTATACAATTAACAAACACAAGAGAGTTCTTCGTTAGGTATTACGACTTCGAATTGAAACTAGATGTTATTCGAAAGATGTATATGTCAGAGCAAAGCCGAGACCAGATTAAGATTGCTCCACCTGACGCAGATAATCCACTTGGTTTTATACAGGCAATTATAGGTCTAAAGATAACATTTGTTAGTAAGTTGGCTTACGACAGTTATGCAGACCTTATTGCGAAAGCGCACGAAGATAATAGAATGTTGCCAAGAGTTGAGACACCAGATTTCGATATTTCTAGTGAGCAAATTGTTGAGACTTACGACTCTAGTGGCAACGCCATAGATGTATATGCAAGTATAAATGGTAACTGGAAAAAGATTGTTGTTACCGATGTTGGCGAAACAATAACCGCATATAATAGTTCTGGGACAGCCATTACTGTATATAGAAAAAATACACTACCTAATGGCACAACTACTTATACTGCGTTTACACCTGCATATCCAACACTTTCATTGACTTGTGATACAACTGGTGCCACAATAAAATATACAACAGACGACAATATTACAAGCGCAAATGTAAGCACGGCTACTTGGACAACATACTCAACACCTATTAGTTTGTATAGTCGACTCGCTAACGGCACAGAGACTTTTACTGCTATGGCGCAAAAAAGTGATATGGCTGACAGTTATTTGGCAAAATTCAAGTGGGCGCCTTCTATAGGAGATTAGTATGGCAGAAAATCTAATTCAAATACTTGCAGATACAAGTGCTGGAATGTCTAGGGCGTTGCCAAGTGGTGGCCAGCAAGACCTTTCGTTATATTCATATGAGGAAGCTCAAAGTTTTGCTATAGTCACAGATATATCGAGTGGGTATGAACGATACAATGGTTCGCTTTATGTAAGGGTTCAATGCCTACAATCTATTACTATTGAGGCTGGTAAAACATATTATTTGAACATAGATAATTTAAAAGGTCTTGATTTAAACTATATTGCATTTACTACAACCGATGGGACAAAAAAACTTACATTTTCATTACTTGGTAAACAACGAGTAAAAAATGTCGCCGTTGTTGCAACAGAAGATATAACTGTTGACTCAGTTGAGGTTGAAGTCCCTTATTCTCCAGCAGATACAAGAGTTGAGTTCTATGCGTATTTGACAGAAGAAGCAATTGTAAAAGATGATAGTTTTGTGGTTGAATTAAATATAGGTGGACGATTGCTGACATACGATAAAAACAATGGGCTATTGTCGTGCATTATTCCTAGACAGATGCAAGAAAATCCTACACAATTATCTTTTGGTATAATTTCACAGCAGGCCGTCATTGAACTTGAAGATTACAATCTAAAACTTAGAAAACTTGTTGCCGCTAACAAAATAATAAATAATACAACGGTTAATGTATTTTTTAATGGCAATGTAATATATTATGGGTTTGTTAACGAAACGGTCTATGATGACGATAATTCTACGATAGAATTAAAGGTTGCAGACCCTCTAATATTGTTAAACGATAGCATTACAACAACATCTATTGTTGCCAACCAGTCTACAACTGGGCAGCATTTATTAAGACTATGGTTTAACAAACTTGTTGAGTTTACAAATGAATTATTGCTGAATGCAAAAGTTCCAATGAATATATATTGTGATGAAAAGATACTAGCACTTATTGATAGCATAGAAAACACTGGGTCTGGTATACCAATATTTATAACTGGCCACTTATATGACGACTGGAATAGGTTTTTAAACACGGTTGGGGCAACATTATCTTGCACAAGCGATACTATATATGTGAGGTCTGCTGTATGACGATACAAATAAAAAAAGAAAATATCTTGGGTGAATTAAAGCCAGAATTTTTTAATAACAATGCAATAGACAATGTATCTATTCAAGAGTTTGATGACGATGTCCCATCAGATAAGGGTTATGTGTTTAAATCTAATACGGCATATAGGGCAAAATCTTTTAACACATACTCTAACAAAAAATCATTTCCAGAAGGGGTTTCTGTAGTTCAACACATACAAAACCAAAAGTTCTATAAGCAAGAGTGGCATTATGACTCTAATATTGCAAGTGGTGATACATTTTATAGGTTTGTGATAGAGCCATTTCAAAATGATATTCTGGCATACCCTGTTATTGATACATTTTCTATAACATCAGCAAATATTGAGTTTGGCTTTTATGGCACGTCTACACAATTTGCAATACCAGAAGATAAACAGTATAACATATTAGTTAGTTCATATAGTTTTGAAACATACAAATCAAGTTTAGACTTTAAAAACGATATAAATGAGAAGGCTTTTGTTTCCATATCTAATAGTAATATACCAAAATCGAGTTCTAATTTAAAAATATATGCAGATGACAATAATAAATTTATTGTTGAAACAAAAATATTGCCACATCACGCATATATTGTGTCTGGTCAGGCAACATATAAACAGACAACCCCATCGTCTGGTGATTGGACTTTGTCTTTTGAAGATAGTTATTATTTCGAGCCAAAAGGCGTGGCATTGAAGATAACACAGGGTGATGGTTCTACTGTCGTGTTACATTCTTGCGCGGATGGAGAAACGAGGTCATATGGCCAATCAAAAAACAAGGTATCATTAGACCAAGAAAGTGCATTAAATGAAAATTTACAACTTGGTAATTCTTTGGTTTCCAGTTATTTGGCAAGCAATATGTTGTCGCATTTTTCGTCTGATTGTGTATCACTTGAGGCTGATGTGGAATTTTGTGACTATACTGATGTTAATGGTGTTATAGTAAAAAGAAGAAACAAGGGTGAGTTTTTTGTTCAGGGTGATACTGTCACCATAAACACAACGGGAAATGGCTTTCTCGATGGAAAAGTATTTAAGATTACAGACTCTGAAATGAATTATAAAAACGGTGAAACATATATACATATTTCTGCTCTAGAAATAAAACCAACATATTACAATGTTTATTTTTATGAAGAAGATGGCACTGTTTTTGCACACGACAGCGTTCTTGAGGGTGAGTCGGCAACCGCTCCTAGCACATACCCTACAACAACGGATACATATAACAGATATAAGTGTATAGGGTGGGCACTTTCTTCTGGCCAGACAACTCCTGTAGATGTCTCTACTATAGAAATAACACAAGATACCAATTTTTATCCAGTTTTTGTACAAAAAACACTTGAAGAAATGACTTGGGCAGAAATTAACGCTTTAGCACAGGCAGGGTTAGCAAGTTCAACATTTAGCGTTGGGGATACGAAAACATTATATTTCACAGACGATACTTCAACGCAGGCACAAATTATTGATTTTAATCACGATAGACAGGTGCCTGGTGGTGCAACCACACCTATAACATTTGCAACACAGATTGTTGGTAATAGCCCTATGTATAATACTTCTACATCTAATGGCATCTATACAAGTTCAGACCTATATAATTCATATTTGCCAACCGTTTTGGCAAAATTCCCAAGTGAATTATCTAGTGCATTAAAAGATAGATATACTGGGTGCATTGGCGGTAGTGGGAATACATCTGTTGCATCATCAACAGATAAAATATTCTTGTTTTCTGAGGGCGAAGTTTTTGGAACTGGTGTCAACAACTATTATGGTTATGACCAGGGGGCAGAGGGACATCAGTATGCTTATTTTGTTAATAATTCAAAGATAAAAACATATTTTGACGGGACTGCTGGGTTTTGGTGGCTAACAACACATAGTAGGTATGTTGACTCTATGTTTATCGATGTTACATCAAATGGTGGAATGAATACTGGTTCATTAGCCAAGACAAGCAGAGGTGTTGTAATAGGTTTCTGTATATAAAACAAAAAGGAGGATATAAAAATGTTTTATAGTCAAAATGTAAAAAGAGGAAATGGGCTTTTGCAAACAAACTTTTTCCTAACACAGGGGGATTTGGCTGTTATTAAGTCAACACCAACAATTAACGATAGTTCAATTAGTGCGGCTGATATAACAGATGTCGAGTTTGTTTTGGCAAGCAAAAGTGGCATTAACGAATTAACTGAGTCTTTTACGCTAACAGATGGTGAATACATACTTTCATTGACAAGCGTAACGACAAATGCTCTTGCAGTTGGGACGCACGACTATCACATAAGATACACTCTTACTGGTGGCAACAAGTATACGACCAATCAAGGCGAGTTCACCGTTTATAAACAACTTCCAAGCGAACAGGAGGAATAGTATGGACGATATTATTGATGTAGAAGGCAATATTTCGAGCGAAAACAGCGTCATTTCGTCACTTTCTGCTATGGTTCCTATAGTTTCTACTCTGCACACATTAACAAGCATAAATGGGCGTGAAATCGAGCTTAGAAATAATGGAACATATATACAGTGGCACTACGTTGATGAGCAAACGTGGACAGACCTTGTTGCACTAGCAGATATAACTGGTCCACAAGGACCTGCGGAACTTATATGTCTACAACCGACATATGACTTAACAATTCCTAATGCAAGCGATTACACGCTAACAGATATGACAACAGTGTCGTCAAAAGGGACTGCACTAACTTGGAGTGGATATCCAAATTATGGCGTTTTAATAGGCGATGGGGTTTCAAAAGTTAAAATATCTTTTATGGCAAATCTTTATCAAAACACCGAAACTGCATCAACAAGATTTAGTGTTGTCATAAAAAAGAACAATGTTGATGTTAATTATATATGGGTAAGTGGAATTGGACAAGACAAATATGTTCACGCTTCAAATATTACAGTAACCAATGTTGAGGCAGGCGACTATATTGAGTTTATTATTAAATCGAATGGTAATCCCACTTCTGGCACAAGGGATAAAGTTAAAAGTATGACAAGAATTGTTGTTGAAAGCGTTGAATAATCTTCACTAATTGCCTAAAATCGCTTGACAAAATAAAAAATTTATAGTATATCAAAAACGAAAAGAAGGAGGGTGGCGAGATGTTAAAAATCACAACCAGCCAAAGAGATTTATATGGTAATAAACTTCCTAACAACGAGTTTGTTAAGGAATACACTATAACACAGGGCGACACTTTTACCCTTCATATTACTGACGAAAACAATGTTGTAACGGGTGCGAGATTTATTCTCGGCACAGATGCTTATACCGAGATTTATTCTCGGGCTTTTTCATATGATAGCGAAAATCAAAGGTGGACTTGCATTGTGCCTACTGTAGACACTAATAGTTGGGCTATATCACTTACAGAAGACGATAGCAATCCATATATATACGAAATTGAAGCAACACTTAATGACGGAAACAAGATTTCAATCACTAAGTATTATTTTAATGTAACAAATCAAGTAGGAGATAACTAATGGCAAGACAAACCTTTATTGTTGAAGAAGATACCATTGTTCTTCCAGTCGGTGCGATAACTGCCGTAGATATTCCTGCGGAAACCGAAGATTTGGAAGTAACGCCAAGCACTTCTCAACAAGTTTTTCACCACGATGAGTATAATACATACTATGACACTGTAACGGTTGATGCTGTTACTGCGGATATTGATGCAAACATTGTTGCTGGGAACATTCTAAGGGGTGTTTCCATTCTTGGTGTGGAAGGTGTGCTTGACCCAGATAAACCAGACCAGACAAAAACCGTAACTCCTACCGAGCAAACACAAGAAGTTGTGGCTGATAGCGGTTACGAGTTGGCAAAGGCGATAGTAAATCCTATTCCAAGCAATTATAAGAATACAAACAATGCAAATGTTACTGCTGGCGACATACTTGCTGGCAAGGTGGCTGTTAACCAAAACGGCGATGTAACTGGTAATATACAGACATATAGTGGTTCAAAGACAATTTATCCTAGTGGAAGTGTGCAAACCCTTGAAACTGGTGGCAAGTTTGTTGATGGCAATATCACTGTTAATGCGGTTGCTACGGAAGAAAAAACTCCAACTATTGACTTTGATGGTGTTACGGAAGTTGAAGTTACACCTAGCACTGGGAAGTTATTAACAAAAGTTACTATCGAAAGGCCTGACGATTTAGTTGCGGCTAACATTAAAAGGGGCAAAACTGTATTTGGCATTGAAGGCAACCTTGAAGAAGACAAGCCAGACCAATACAAAACTGTTACCCCTACAAGCCAAGCACAAGTTGTAGAGCCTGATACGGGCTACGAACTTGCAAGCGTTACTGTAAATGCTGTACCAGTTGAGCAAAAGACCGTTAAATCTACAACCAGTTCGCAAACAATTACCCCTACACAAGGGAAATTCATTGACGAAATCACAGTAAGCCCTATTGTATTACAAGAAAAGAGTGTAACACCTACGACAAGTTCGCAAGAGATTACACCAGACACTGGTAATGATGGGTTAAGCAAGGTTACAGTGGGTGCTATACAAACCACAAATGTGTATGTTCATTCAAGCACTGAGCAAGAAACATATACGCCACAGGCTGGGACATATATTGATGAGGTTATAATAACACCTGTAACAGTTCAAGAAAAAACGGTGGAACCAAACCAATCAGGGCAAGTTGTTACACCTGATACAAACTATGAATGGTTGAGCCAAGTTACGGTTGGGGCTGCGCCTTTACAAGATATGATAATCGCACCTATAACAAGCGAACAAACCATTGTGCCTGATGAGGGTTACTATGGTATAGGTAGTATTACAATAAGTGCGGTTGACCCAGACGAATACACTGACCCATACGATGATGAACTTGCTGGGCTAAACTCTGGAAGTGG
>Ga0247610_10002561_pt1 | contig 20762 bp, 19 predicted proteins | sample 174DNAGHGhighgp2_FD_193483 | JGI IMG/M metagenome (GOLD analysis project Ga0247610, IMG submission 193483) | Sheep rumen microbial communities from Palmerston North, Manawatu-Wanganui, New Zealand - 1742 DNA GHGhigh gp2 | ecosystem: Host-associated > Mammals > Digestive system > Stomach > Rumen...
AATAATTTCTTTTAATGATTCTACTATCTTCTTTCCTCTAGAGTATGCAAAGTCTTTATGAACAACCATAGATAAAGCATCAACTGTTTCTCCATTAATTAAGATATCCATCTTAACTAAGTCTTGAGCTTTATAACCAGTTATTTCATAATCAAATGATGCATAACCTTTAGTAGATGATTTTAATCTATCAAAAAAGTCATAAACTATTTCAGCTAAAGGTATGTCGTAGTGGATATTAACTCTTGCTTCATTTATATATTCAATTGATTTATAAATACCACGTTTATCTTGGCATAACTCCATGATTGCACCTACATATTCAGATGGTACAAATATAGACGTTGTAATAAATGGTTCTCTTATTTCTTTTATTTTAACTTTATCTGGAAGTTTACTTGGACTATCAACTAAGATATCTTCTCCATTAGTTAAAGTAACTTCATATATAACTGATGGACTAGTTGTAATAATATCTATTCCAAATTCTCTTTTAATTCTTTCTTCAATAATTTCCATATGTAGAAGTCCTAAGAATCCACATCTAAATCCAAATCCTAAAGCTTCACTTGTTTCAGGTTCAAATGTTAAAGATGCATCATTTAACTTTAATTTCTCTAATGCTTCTTTTAATGCTTCAAATTTATTTGGTTCAATTGGGAATAATCCTGAATAAACCATTGGTTTCATTGGCATATATCCTGGAAGTGATTCTTTAGCTTCACTTCTTGTGGTAGTGATTGTTCCACCTACTTTAATTGTATCAATTGTTTTAATTGAAGCATTTATCCAACCAACTTGTCCTGTTTTAAGTACATCTACTTCAGTTGATCTAGGTTTATTAACACCTATTTCAACTATTTCATAAGTTGCACCAGTTTCCATCATCTTAATTGTGTCTTTTTTTCTTATTTCACCTGAAAATAATCTAACTAATGCAATAACGCCTCGATATGGATCAAAGTATGAATCAAATACTAATGCTTTTGTTTCTTCTGTATTTGGTGCTTTAGGAGCAGGAATTCTTTCAACTATAGCATCAAGTAATTCTTCTACACCTTCACCTGTCTTAGCTGATACTTTTAATACTTCATCTTCATTAAAACCTAATACAGATTTAATTTCTTCTAATCTTTTAGGAATATCTGCATTTGGTAAATCTATTTTATTTATAACTGGAATAATTACTAAGTCATTTTGTAATGCTAAATAAAAGTTAGCTAATGTTTGAGCTTCAATACCTTGAGCTGCATCCACGATTAAAATAGCACCTTCACAAGCTGCTAAAGAACGTGATACCTCATAAGAAAAGTCTACATGACCTGGAGTATCAATTAAATGTAATGTGCAGTCTTTGTAGTTTAATTCAACTGCATTTAATTTAATAGTAATTCCTCTTTCTCTTTCAAGATCCATAGAATCTAATAATTGATCTTTCATATCATGCTTAGATACAGCATGAGTCATCTCTAAGATTCTATCAGCTAATGTAGATTTACCATGATCTATATGAGCAATAATACTAAAATTTCTTATATGACTTAAATCCATTTCACATCACATGGGTATTTTATCATAAAATGACAAAAGAAAAAAGAAAGACTAAGCTTTCTTTAAATATTTCTTTAATTTTAATTCATCTTTTAATAATTTAAATTTTAGTGAAATCTTATTAGTTGGGATGAATGTTCTTATTTTAGCTATCTTATCTAATTCAAATTGAAGATATTCTTTATCTTTTAAAAGGAATGGTCCGAATCTAAGCTCATCCTTAGTATATTTAGCTTCACCCTTTTCAAAGATTATATTTATATAATTTTTGAAGTTATCTTGTAGATATTCTTCAGCAACTATTTTATATCCTAACTTAACTACTTCTTTTCTTAGTTCATCATGATCATTGTTGGATTGAATGATAAGTTTATCTAAGTGATTAATATATTCATTATTAAGAATATCTAAAATAGTTGTTGTACCCATACCAGATATAAGTAATGTATTTACTTTATCTGTAATTCTAATTACTTCTAATCCATTACCTAATCTAGCATCAATTTGTTTTGATAATTTATTTTTCTTTATATTATCAATTCCTTGTTTTAATGCACCTTCATGAATATCAGATACAATTATACTATCAAGAATTCCCTCTTTAACTAGATATACATCTAATAAAGCATGGTCACATCCAACATCTATAACTATATCCTTCTTATCCACATATTTAACAAGTGAATCAAGTCTCTTACTCAACATATTAATCAACCATGAAATCTTTTAATCTCTTAGCACGAGATGGATGTCTTAGTTTTCTTAATGCCTTTGCTTCGATTTGTCTAATACGTTCTCTTGTTACATTAAATCTCTTACCAACTTCTTCAAGAGTATAACTTGTTCCATCAATTAAACCAAATCTTAATTCAAGTACTTGTTGTTCTCTTGGTTGTAATGTTTGTAATACTGATTTAATTTCTTCTTTTAATATTTCATTAGTAGCATATTCTTCAGGAGATAAAGATGATTCATCTTTAATGAAATCTCCTAAATGTGAATCGTCTTCTTCACCAATTGGAGTTTCAAGTGAAACTGGGTCTTGGCTAATCTTATATACTTCTCTAACCTTTTCAACTGAGATTCCCATCTTCTTAGCTAATTCTTCTTCAGTTGGTTCACGGTTTAATTCAAGAGTCATTTGTCTTTCAATTCTTGCCATCTTATTAATAGTTTCAACCATGTGAACTGGTACTCTGATTGTTCTAGCTTGGTCAGCTAAAGCTCTTGTAATAGCTTGTCTAATCCACCAAGTTGCATATGTAGAAAATTTAAATCCTTTACCAAAGTCGAATTTTTCAACTGCTTTCATTAATCCAATGTTACCTTCTTGAATTAAATCTAAGAATAATAATCCTCTACCAACATATCTCTTAGCGATAGATACAACAAGACGTAAGTTAGATTCAGCAAGTGTTCTTCTTGCATCTTCATCACCTTCAGCTACTCTAACAGATAGATCAGCTTCTTCTTGTGCACTTAATAATGAAATTTTACCAATGTCTTTTAAGTACATTCTAACTGGATCGTTAATATTAACATCTTTAGTTAAATCTTCATCTGATAATAATACAACTGGTTCTTCGTCCATCATTCCAGGACCACCTTCACCACCAGCTTCAGCTTCAGATACAACGTTAATTCCTGCTTCCATTAAATCAGTATATAACTTATCTAATGAATCAGCATCCATATCTAATCCTTTTAATGCATCAGCTAATTGTTCAAATGTAATGAAACCTTTTTTAGTTCCTTCTTCAATTAATTCAGCTTTTCTTTCATCAAAGGATTTAATTTCTGCTATTTTAGCACCTTTTTTCTCTTTTTTAGTTTCTTCTTTAGTTTCAACAACTTCTTCAGTATCGAATTCCATTTGTAATTCTACTGCTTCTTCTTTTTTCTTTGCCATGGTATCACTCCTTAACTTTCATCTTGGCAATGGCATCCATTAGTTCCAATTTTTTATTTATATCACTTTCTTGTGATATTTGCAACTTTAACGCCTCAATTTTATTCTCTAATTCTTGATTTTTGATATTTTCAATAAATCCTATAAAGTCATTATCAATAAGTTCAATATTGAAGTTATCATCAACAATATCTAAAACCTTTTGATATGATTCTTCTTCTATTTCATTGGTTAAGAAATCTGCGATTGAAATATAATTATATTTTAAATAAAACGCTTGAATATCTAATGCTATATTATTATATTCTTCATCAGGTAATTCACTTAACTCTTGTTCATATACTTTAATATACTTTTCATCATTCATCATATAATATACTAAAGTCTCTTGTAACTTTTGAAATCTATTTAATTTTTTCTTCTTTATACTAGGTTTCTCTAGTACTTGAACTGGCTCTACTTTAATAATTTTATTTAATAAGATATTTTTATCTACATTAAATTCTTCACATAACTTATTAATTGTTAAATCAATTAATATTTGATCATTAGTTTTATTTAATTCTTTAATAACTGAATTAATATATGCTGATTGATCATCTACTTTGTTAAAATTCTTATTCTTTTTTAAAACAGTTAATTTAAAATCAAAAAAATTAATTGAATGTTCAATTGCATCCTTAAATTTATCTACACCGTTTTTTAAGATATATTCATCAGGGTCTTTTTCACCAGTTAGTCTTACAACCTTAACTTCAATATCTTCTTTTGCAAGAATTTCACCATTTACGATGGTTGCATGTTCACCAGCTGCATCATTATCTAAACATAAAACAACTGGAACATTTAATCTCTTAATTAATTTAGCATGATCAGGTGTAAATGCAGTACCCATGATAGCACATACATTTTTAACGCCTTCAGCATAAACTCTGATGGCATCCATCTGTCCTTCAACAAGTAATAAGTATTTAACTCTTCTTGCTTCATTTTGTGCCCTATGAAAATTAAATAATATATGACCTTTTTTAAATATATTAGTTTCTTTTGTATTAATATATTTTGCTTCATCTTTATTTTCATATATACGAGCAGAAAAACCTACAGGTCTTCCTTGTGGATCATGAATTGGAAATGTAACTCTATCTCTAAATAAGTCATATACACTATTACTCTTATTAGAAATACCTGCATCCAATAAATTACTTTCAGTAAATCCTTTACTTAATAATAATTTAGTTAAAGTATCAAACTCAGGTGATGCATATCCAATTTGAAATTCATTAATGATATCTTCATTAATACCACGTTTAATTAAATATTCTTTTGCTTTTATACCAGCTTTACTTTGTAAGTTGTTTTGATAGTACTTAACCGCTATATTCATTGCATCATATAACTTATCATATCTAGTTGATACTGTATAAGTTCCATTTAATTCAGTACCAGATAACTCAGCAACTTTTTTAACTGCTTCAACAAAAGATAAATTCAAATATTTTTGAACAAAGTCAAATACAGTACCAGATTCATGACAAGTAAAACATGTAAATATGTTTTTTTCTTCACTTACTGATAGAGATGGACTATGGTCATCATGGAAAGGACATACACCCATGTAATTCTTACCACGTTTTTCAAGTTTAATGAATTCACCTATGATTTTAACTATATCTGCATCTCTTTGAATTCTATTAATTTCTTCAGAAGGTATCTGAGCCATAAAAATCACCCTCTAATATATATTTATTAACGGTTCCCCTTAATTTTTCCCAAAAAAATTGTGATTTTTTTACAAATACCACAATTTTACACCATTTTTTCTAACTTCTTTAATAATTCCGCTACCTAAACACTCGGCACCATTGTATAAAACACATGCTTGTCCAGGTGTTACAGATTTTACTTTTTCAGGATAAGATACTTTAATATTACCATTTTCAAGATATTCTAAACTAACTGGAAAATCTTCTCCCCTATATCTAAACTTAGCTGTACATTCAGTTATATCAGTTGGATTAATTAAATTAACCATTTCAATTTCACATTCATCTGAATATAAAGTTTCAGGATCTTCTCCAAATGCTACATATAATTCATTCTTTTCAACATTTTTACCTACAACAAAGTGTTTTTCTTTATATCCACCTATACCAACTTGTTTTCTTTGTCCAATTGTATAGTTCATTAATCCTTCATGTTCACCAATTACTTCTTTAGTATCTACATCTATTATCTTACCAGGATTTTTCTTTAAATAGTTTTGTACAAACTTTTGATAATTTCTTTCACCTATAAAACAAATACCTGTAGAATCTTTCTTCTTAGCTGTCGCTATATTATTTTCTTCTGCTAATCTTCTAACTTCAGGCTTTTCTATATCACCTAATGGGAATAATACATTTTCAAGTTGTTTAGAAGTAAGTTGTGCTAAAAAGTATGATTGATCTTTATTTAAGTCTTTAGCACGATATAGATGTCCATCTTTTGTATTAGCGTAGTGGCCTGTTGCTATATAATCAGCACCCAACTTTTTAGCTTCTTTAATAAATGCATCAAACTTAATATATTTATTACACATTAAATCAGGATTAGGTGTTCTTCCTTTTTTTAATTCTTCAAGGAAATAAGTAAAAACATTATCCCAATACTCTTTAATAAAATCTACTCTATGTAATGGAATATCTAATTCCTTACATACTTCTAAAGCATCATTATAGTCTTGTTCTTGAGGACATATATTATTATCTAAATTAGGATTACCTTCTATATCATTGTTAACTAATGAATCCCAATTACGCATAAAAAGACCAACAACGTCATAGCCTTGTTCTTTTAAAAGTAATGCAGCTACTGATGAATCAACTCCACCAGACATTCCTATAACTACTCTAGCCATATTCCCACTTCCTTAATTCGCAAGTATTATAACATAAATATATAAAATTTACACTTTTAAAATGGTTAAAAGTATAATATAATTAATTTGGTGATTATTTATGCAAAATGAAAAAGACAAAATGTTAGTTGGAGATATTAAAATTAAAGAACCAAAAGTAAAAAAAGCAAGTAAGAAAAAAAGATTTGCTGAGGATACTCCTCTAGGTATAAAATTATTCGTATGGTTTATGGCATTAGCAATGTTCTTATCATTCGCTGGACCATTAACATACTATTTAATTTCAGTTATGACACAAAAATAAGAAGACTAAATCTTCTTATTTTTTTTTGCATTTAGGACAACCTTTACCTTTTTTAGTTCTATTCTTAATAGAATCTTCCCATCTATGAAAACATTTTGTACATGTCCAGCCAACTATTTCATCAGAATTCCATGCAACATTTTCAGGTCGTTTTATCATTACCCCTACTGTATTACGTCCATAATCCCATTCACATACTAATTCAGGATTATGTTCAGCTAAACTTTCTATAAACTCACCTCATATACAAAAAGATGAATTAGATACTCATCAATTCATCTTCTTTTTCTTTTACTCTTTCATCTACAATTTTATTGTATTTGTTAATTAATTCTTGAATATCTTCTTCAGCAGATTTCTTTTGATCTTCAGTTAATTCTTCTGCTTTCTTAATTCCATTCATTGCATCTTGTCTTGCATTACGTAATGCAACTTTAGCTTCTTCTCCCATTGTCTTAACTTGTTTAACATAGTTCTTTCTAGTATCTTCAGTTAATTCAGGGATAGTTAAAATAACCATTTCACCATTGTTTGTTGGTGTAATACCAATGTTAGCTTCATTGATAGATCTTTCAATATCTTTAATGATTGATTTATCAAATGGTTTAATAAATATTTGTCTAGCTTCAGGAATAGTTATATTAGCAACTTGATTAAGTGGAGTTGGTGCACCATAGTATTCAACCTTAATTCCATTTAACATACTTGCATTAGCTCTTCCAGCTCTAACAGTTAATATTCTTTTTTCTAAATTTTCAATGACATTCATCATGTCCATTTCAGCAGTTTCATAAAATTCCATATAAATCTTCCTTTCATATATGTATTTAATTAAATTTATAATAACATTTTATTATATGTTTAACAATAATAAATGTTATTCAACAACAGAAATATCTATTAATTCTTTATTATCATCAAATATCATTTTAAATATAATACAATTATAGAATTCTTCATCAAATACTATTTTATTATTAAATTCAATTATAATTCTATTATCAACATAATCAGCTTTAGTTAATGATTTAATAAAGAACGATAAAGCAGTTGCATGAGATACAACCGCGATTCTATCACCATCTAATTCAAAAACTTTATTAAATGCATCATAATATCTTTTTAACACTTCTTTTTGGCATTCTCCATCAGCAAATTTAAATGTAGGTTCATAGAATTGTCTATGTTCATATTCACTAAATTCCATACCATCAATTGGTGTTCCAATTACTCTTTCTCCAAAGTCTGGAATAATTGTAATTGGTAAGTTATTATAATTAGCTAAATATTTAGCTGTAGATATTGCTCTAACATAGTTAGATGCAACAACATAATCAAGATTCTTTAATTCATGATTATTCATCTTGTCTTTAGCTAATTCTTCACCTTCAATACTTAATACATTCTTTTCATTATTGATTCTTGAATTATCTGTATTAAATATATTATTAAAATTATCTTTATTATCAAACTTAAGTGCTTTTGAGTGTCTTATAAAATATATTGTCTTCATTATGTCTCCTATTCTACTGCAAGTTCATATAGATGACATTCATTGCTTATGTCTTTAGTTAAATTAAATCCAGCTGCTTCCACTACTTTTCTTTCAAAATCATTAACAGTGAATATACATAGATTCTTAATATGATATCCATGTCTTTTATTAGTTTTAATATATCTTTTTATAGCTCTAGCTAACTTATCAATTGTATCTGAATTATTATATTCATTTTTAACAGATACTGAATTCAAATTAAGATATAATCTATTCTTTTTATTGAATTTAAATATATCATCAATTGTAAAACTATCATATATTTCATTAGATTCTAACATCTTATTATATATTTCTTCTTTTAAGTTAAGGAAATTAACATATCCAATTACTTGATTCTTATCTTTAACAAATATGTAATTGTGTTTATCTCCTTTAGTTAATTGTTCCATTTCTTCTTTAGTCCATCTATAAGCTTCATCATAGTTTAATCTATCAAGTTTATCTATAAAGTTAATAGTTGATTTAGATAAAGGCATATTTATAACAGTATATACATCTGCTTTTCTAATATATTTACTAAATCCTTTAGCAATAATAGATAAATTAGATAAAACTAAGAAGGCATCTGTAACACCACCTACAAAATCATGGAAACATAGGTCATGCACTACCCAAAGTGTATTTGATATTGCTCCACCTACAACCATGGTCTTAGTATCTTTTAATGCTACATATCCATCAATTAAACTACCTATGATGGCAAATGCAACAAGTATATTAAATTCACCTATTAAAAATACAATTAATCCATATACAGGTAATGTAAATAAATATATATATTTATCTTTATCTGATTTGTAATAACCTATTGATTTAATAAGTTCAAATATACTTATATATAAACCTGACATAGATCCTAATAATAAATAATCTAATGCATAAAAAATAGAAGACATGATTTGTAAAAAGATGACTTTATTTTCTCTTTTTGCATGATAACTTGATAAAAAGAATATCCATGCAATAAATGCACATGTTTGACCTAAATAATATATCAAATTTCCCATATATATCTCCTATTCTACTATATATATTTTATCATTTATTTATATATTAGATTTTAAAAATATATATTACTTTACAATAAAAAAGAAGTAATTATTCAACTACTTCTCCATATACTTCAATACCATCTACTTTAGTTATCTTAGCATTAACAAAAGTATTAGGTTCTACATCTTTATCAAGATGTACTTTTATATAATTAGAAGTAAATCCTTGATTATTATTTTCAACTAATACTTCTAATTCTTTTCCTATAAATTTCTTATAATATAATTCTTCTTGAATATCAGATAATCTTAATATTTCTTTAGTTCTTTGCTTTTTTACATTACCATCTACATCTTTCATAGTAGATGCAAGTGTTCCACTTCTCTTTGAATATGGGAATGTATGTATTTTAGATACACCCATAGCTTTAAGTGTTTCAATTGCTTCTTCATGTTCTTCATCTGTTTCTTCAGGAAAACCTACTATATAATCAGTTGTTATATTAACATCATCTCTTAAACTCTTAATTTCTTCTATCTTCTTTAAGAATTCTTCTTTAGTATATTTTCTATGCATTGCTTTTAATATTTTATCTGATCCACCTTGAATTGGTACATGTAATTGAGAGCATATCTTTTTATTGTTTTTAAATTCTTCCATGAATCTTTCATCTAATTGAGTTATCTCAATTGAAGATATTCTAATTCTTTTTAAATTATCATTTTTAGATACTTCTCTTATTAAATCAACAATATCAAAGTCTTCTCCTTCTCCATATGCACCTGTGTGTATACCAGTTAAAACAACCTCTTGATATCCTTCATTAGCTAAATTATTAATTTCATTTACCGCATCTTCTAATTTCTTACTTCTATTACTTCCTCTAGTAAAAGGAATAATACAATAAGTACAGAAGTTATTACATCCATCTTGAATTTTAACAAACGCTCTTGTCTTTCCTTCAAAGTGATTAATTGTCATGTTTTCAAATTCAGCATGTCTTAAATCTTTAAAATAACTAATCTTTTCATGATTCTTTTTATATTCTTCAACAAATTCTAATATTTTAGATTTATTATAATTACCTATAAGTATATCTATATCTAATTCATCAAGTTTATCTTTATGATTTTCTGCAGCACATCCACATACAACAATAATTGCATTCTTACTTGCTTTCTTCATCTCCCTTATCATCTTACGAGACTTAGAATCAGCATTGTTGGTTACCGTGCAAGTATTAATAACAATTACATCTGCATCAACTGGTTCACTTAATATGTTGTAACCTGCTTTTTTAAATTGTTCTTCAATCATTTCAGATTCATATGCATTTACCTTGCATCCTAGTGTTTTAATATAAAAATTCATATATCTCACATCCGTATAAAGTATAACAAATTAAGCACTTATTTACAAATTAAAAGAATTAGATTAACTAATTCTTTAATACACCTAAATCATCAAAGTATTCTAAGAATAATCTTGAAGATCTATCATAGTCATATTGATCTTCTTCTTCATCTGCTGTGGTATCACTGAAAAGATTAAATATTTCAAATGGTTTTACATAAAATTCTTCTTTTCTTGCATCAGTAGTTTCTATGAATGAATCATATTCTTCTTTAGATGCAAAATTATTAAATAATTTATGATTTTCTTTTAAAAATGCTAATATCTTTTTAGTAGAAGAATTACTTTTCTTTATTCTAGCATTTATATTACCTTCAAATGTTTTATTTTTAATATCATTAAAAGATACTTTCTTATCACCTTTTTTATAAAATTCTGCTTTAAAATCATCTTTTAATGTTTTTATAATGTTTATAAATTTATCATACTCTTTATATTGATCTAATTTATAAGAAAAAAACATAAATTCATCATTGCTGTCTATATAATAATTATATGAATCTAATACGAAATCACAGTATTCATTATAGTTATTATTTAAACAATTATCTGCATTACGATTAGATCTATAATCTTCATCTATTAATTTCATTTCTTCCAATGCATTAAGTAAGAAACTAGATATTTCTTTATATCCTGCATATTGTTCTTCTGGAATATCAGATTCAATAGATGCTATAGCAGATAGATAAGTTGCATCTGATTCCCTAATTGCACCTCTTGCATGTGCAAATTCATGAATGATAGTCATATACTCTTCACTTGTTGGTGCTCCATCAGCTACATTTATTACAAATGTGCTATAAAAAGTTAATCCCATGATTCTATTTTCAGCTAAATTAGGATCATCAGAAATTGGTACATATCCATCTATTCTTGGTCCTGCTAAAAAAGGATATTTAGATTTTAATTTAATCAAATTATCATTTGAGGCTTCAACTAAATCTTTACTAAATATAATATCTCCATTTTTATCTCTTTTTAGTTTTTGATTTAATTCATCTAATTTACCTTGAACATATTCATATGTTTTCATTAAATCATCACCTGTGTATGTTTTAGATGCATACTCAGGATGAAATAAATAACTAATAGGAATTGCTGAATTACCTGTAACAACATTAACACTTATAATTTGCATGATAAGAATAGGAACAATAATAAATGTTAAAGCCGTATTAGCTTTTTTTACATATCCATCTTTTTTCTTTAATACTTTTCTAAAGAATAAAACTATATTAAAAGCAATAATAAAATAGAATAAATATCTAACTATTTCATATATGTCTGTATCACCAAATATAGAAAAATAAAACTTAGAAATATTATTGTAAAAGTTATACCATAGAAATGTACCTACACTTGGATTTAAAATTGATAAAACAAATACTAATCCATTTATAAAAAATAAAATAAAACATATTGTTGCTAAGAATACATTCTTCTTACTAAACTTAAACTTTTCCATATATACCACCTAAAAGAAAATACATAGTTGTAACACTATGTATTTATTTTAACAAGTTGATCCTGCTACTTCAATACCATCACGTTCTGTCATATAGAATTTATCATTTTCTATTTTTATTTCTCCATCTTCAACATATAGTTTTTTAATTTGTAATGCTTCTCTATAACAAATCCAATCATAGTAATAAACTTCATTTCCTTTAATAACATATCCTTCATTGTCTAAAACAGCTTTACCAGTTGATTTAAAAGTAAAACTAGTCGCACCACCATTATTATCAAATTCATATAAACTATTAAAATTCAAATCAGTTAGAGTTCTTGTTGGATATTTATAACCTCCACTTTCAGCAACATGTTTAGTAGCAACTATATAATATACTTTATTTGTTACAATATCTTTTATTTCATTTATTTCTATAGTAGGATCAGTTTCTTTATAAGTAAATCCTTTACTATATTTAGTTTTAGCATCTTCTACTTCATACTCAACTAAACTATTAAACTTTAATAATTTATTATCTTTGTAGTAATGAATATATACTTCACATACATCTGAATTATCACATTTAATGAATGCTTTATGTTCTATACCATATTTCTTTTCATCTGCAGAAAGTGCAAAAGAATCTTGATTAATTTTATCAGATAAATCTTTATCTATTCCTTTAGGTGATTCCTTTTCAGTTGTTTTTTGTTCTACTACAGTAGTTGTTGTAGTTGTTGTTACATCATTTGATGTTTTATTTGTTTTATCAAATGGTTTTAATATAACTATAGCTAAAGCACTTCCTAAAGCTATTACTAATAAAACTAAAATAACAATAATAATATTCTTTCCACTTTTCTTTTCTTCCATATTATCCTCTCCTATTTATATATATGATTCTTTATTAAATAAATTATATTAACTATATATATTCCAATAAACATAGGAATATAATATTTAACATATAATAAATCCTTTGTTAAAACATATGATATATATGATAGTATTGATACTCCTATCAAAGGACATATCATATATAAAAGAGATATTAACTTTTTAGATTTATTTTTATAATATACTTTTTCTAATCTTTTAATAACCATAAAAGTAAACATTATATTCAAAGTAAAACAAGCTCCCCTTATAAATGATCCAGAAGTTATATAAGGTAAAACAAAAAATAATACTTGAAGAAGTATTATTTCTATTGTCGCAATTATAAGTTTTCTCATCTTGCTAAATCACTTTGAAGTTGCTTTAATGCTTTTAAGAAAGCTTCTTCTTTTTCATAATTCATTAAATTAACTTTGAAACTTGGAAGTGGCATATCTTCTGGATCTATACTCACTTTATCAATGTTAATTGTTTGTTGATTGTCTCTGTTTTTAAGTAATTCTTGATATGAAATAATTGCAGATTGTTCTTGCTCTTTTTCATATGATGTTAATTCTATATTACTTGGTTTATAATCTCTTTCAATATTTTCCGTAATTTCTTCTAACTTTTGCATATCTATTTTTGCTCTTTTAATTTGATTGTTCATTTTTTTATCCACCTTGTCTTCTTTATATTCTTTGTTTTCTATTACATATAGTAAAATGATTAAAACCATCAATATAACGATTATAACCATCAAGATTACTAAATCATCCATAAACCCACCAACTTTTAAATATCTATTATAATTTTTACATAGGTAAAAATCAATTGGTAAAAAAAAGAATAACTAATGCATTTAAATCAAATGTGCACTTTTTCAAATGCATTAGTTATAAAGTAAAATTCACTTACGCCCTTATTTTATTCTTTTCTTGGTATTTCTTAAATAAAATATTGAACTAAGAATATACCAAATAAGACATACATACAATAAGTGATAAAACAAGTCCAAATATTGTTATTTGTCTTATATAGGTATGTTAATAACATCACGATAACAAATGGAGTTAATAAAGCATATAATGCTCCTTCAAATGTATAGTGGGAGTATAATACACTTAGAAGTGCATATGCTAGTCCACTTACAATCGCAGATGTTTTTGTTCCTTTAATAATATTAGATATTCCTAAAGGAAAAATAACACACAGTAGGAATGGTTTGAAAATAACATCTTCAATTAAGTTAAGTGCAAAACTTAAATTGAATTGTTTGACAAAATAATTGGTAAACATATATTCAACTTTAATTCCTTTTGGAGTACCAATGTACTTAAGGAACTTATGTATTAAAACAGTTGCAACAATTAGAACAGCAAAACAAGCTATAGAGTAGACAACACTATTGAGTAGAGTAGATTTATATTTGTGTTGGCCAGCTTTGATATTTCTGTAATATATTACAAATATTATTATACATATTAGTAAATAGCCTATAAAAGTGATTATTTCTTTCGATATCTTTAAATTAAATAGGTTGAATAATTTAAAGTAAAAGAAATGAAATAATACAAATACTAATATACTAAGTGCTAGTTGAACAATACCTCCTATCTTGTCTTTCATACCCATCACCTATGATACAAGTTTATCACGTGTATAATTATTTACAATAAAAAAACGTAAATTGATTTTTAATTTACGTCATTTTTTACATTTGTTTTTTGTAAAAGAAATACAATACATTTACTAATGTATAACTATGCACTTTACTCTATAGTATTTACTATTATTTTACTAGCATCCACTCAGTCAATGCTTTTATTTTGTTGCCGCAGTAAGAGCATGCACCTTTTGTTGCATCAATTGAAGCACCACAGCCTGGACACATGATAATATTCTCTCCTGCTTTTAATTCAAGTGTGTCATCTGTAACTTTCTTCATGATATATTCATCTACCATATATTTAGATTCAATCTTACCATTTACATATTTAACTACTCTAACATAAGCTTTAATCTTTACACATTGCATATTCTTTTCTTTATAATCAATAAATTCATCAAAATCTATGATGTCATAGTCAATTACATCTTTAGTTGTATAGTATTTATTTCTTAATTCATAGTTCAAATTATTATAGAAAGACTTTTTATCTATTTTGGTTCTATTCCAAAAATCTATTTGTTTTTGGTTTTGAGCATCCTTATAAGCCTTGATAGGACCTAACACAACATAAGCATCCACAACATAGAAGAAATAATAAAGAATTAATGAAAGTATTCCTCCATATATGAATATTTTTCCTATATCAAATGAATTAAAAGTTCTGGATGTTGTTTTTATAAATATAAAACATAAAAATGTACTTATAATATAATCTATTATAGCTGTTATTATTCTATATTTAGTACTTCTTAATACTCTGTCATAATGGTATTTACTTCCTAAATCTTTAGATGTGTAATCAACATTATAATATGTTCCACAGTAAGGACATCCATCAACAAAATCTTTTATCTTTGCATGATGTCCACAATTTGGACAATTATACTCCTTATTCTCTTCTTCTAAAGATATAAAAGTATATTCCATTCTAGTATCAAATTTAGTTTCAGTATGTACTAACTTATCATTTATATAATATTCTTTTTTTAATCTAACACCATTATCAATGTCATCATTATAACTATTATTAGTATTTCTTTCTAATATCTTATTACCTACTATATATTTAGTTTTAATATTAATATTATTCTTTTTTAATAAATTAACTTGTTCTTTATCCGATATTAAAGGCATATTTCATCACCTATCTATTGTTATTATTGTTGTTATTGTTATTATTGTTGTTTGATGATCCTCCACCACTTGATCCCCAACTTGAACTTCCACCTGTTGAAACATAAGTGGTTGGTGTATAATGAGGAATTATTCTAATTAAATCATTAGTTAAATGAATTCCATCAATACCTGTATTTACTTTAGTAGGTGTTATTGTTTCAACTACTTTATTATTCAACATTAATGTTAAATTAGTATTTGTTCCTTCTACGACTCCTTTAGGATTAGTTTCTAAAAAATGATATATTTTATCTAATTCTTCTGGAGTAATTGTATAATAGCATGACAAATCATAACATCTTTTTCTTCTCATTAATTCAGAATATGTTTCAGGTTCTTTATTCATATTTTATCCTCCATATCTATATAATTAAATTCTATATTTTGAAATGGTAAATTAATTGCTTGTATATGATAATATGCATTTTCTTTTTGTTTTGTATAATGATAATCTCTCAAAGATGTTGTAGTAAAGAATATATTATTAGGTTTATCTTTAGAATAATTATCTTTATATTCTTTAACAAAATTAGATATATCATACATATAGAAGCCTCTTTTATTTGATTTTATATTATCAAGTACTCCTTTATAGATTTGAGTGTTAGCTAAATGTCTTTGTTTAGTTCTTCCCTCATCTCCATATGTAACTAAATTACCTGATAAAAGCATGATATATAAAGCATTGTTTTCTGGATAATCACATACTTCATTTATTAAATTCTTCTTCATATATATTAATACCTTAGATTCAGGACTTATATAAATAATATCCCTATAAGTTTTTAAAACTTGAGATTCTAAATTATAATCTACCCCATCAACATTTAATATAAATGAATTATTATCATATATATATTTTAACTTATCATCACATTTTATAATTTCTTTTAAAGATGGATAATTAGGATTAATATCATCTGGTCTATATTTAGTGCTATCCTCTAATCTCATCTTAGTTACATACTTATATACAAAAATATCATTATCAGAATCTTTAAAATAATTTCTATCTTTATACATCTTTTGTTGTAACTTGCATGTATAACTTTTATTAGTCTTATATGTATTCTTTACAAATGGACATCCTGTCTTACATAGATATAGATATCCACATTTAGTACATTCTTCATTTAATTCCATCTTGTTGTGATTCTTAAATATTTGATTAAATGCATTGTTAAGTATTTCTTCTACTGTATTATTATAAATATTTCCATAGAAGTAATCCGGATTCTTTTGTCCTCTTACACAAGAATAAATATCTCCATTTTTCTCAAGTAAGAAAAACTTTTCACCACAGTTATCACAGTTAGAGCAATAACCAGGTCCAAACTCATCAAACCATGGCCCATTTACTCCATAATCTAAGTCAGTTCCATCAAATTCTTTATGCATTTTATCATATAATTTAATTTGTTCTTCTTCACTTATATGATGTAATATACCATTTGAATTATAATCAAATCCAATCATAAAATTAAAATCATTCATATCTAAACATGTGTTGTGATGTAGATATTTTATATCATCTACAATTTCATCTAAATGATCAAAGTGTTCTTTAAAGATAGTTGACGATACTTTCTTTTTATTTGGTATATCTTTTAATAATTCAATATTTTTAAATATTTTATCAAGTGTCTTACCATTTCCTTTAGTTACACGATATTCATCATGTAATCTCAAAGGTAAATCTAAACTACCAGATATAGATACATTAAATTCTTTTATTGTATCTATATGTTTATCTATACCATATAAATTAGTTTTAATATGAGGTCTACCTATTTTAAAACCAGCATCAGTTATAATCTTTTTATTATCTTCATAGTAATCACTTATATATTTTATAATTGAATAAAAATCATCATGAGATAAAGTTGTTACTTCACCTCCGTGCAATGATATATTAAATGGTATTACATTAGCTTTTTTAAACTTACTTACTGCATATTTTAATGTATCAATAGGTTTAATTTTAGCATATTCATCTTTAGTATTATCTTCTAGATAGCAATATTTACAAGCCATATTGCAAGCCATGGTAGGTACATATAACAAATGTATAAATTTATATGTATCCATATATATCCCCCCTAAGCACCGTACCATTGTTGAGTGGTAGTATAGTAATTGCCATAAGAATTATAGCTATTATAACTATTATAAACATCTACACCACCATTATCATTATAGGTATAAATTATCGTTGGACTTTCTTTAAATGCTCTTTCATTAACAGATACACCTTTAGGTATTGTTATTTCTTTTAAACTACTACACATTCTAAATGCAGATGATCCAATCTCATTTAATTGAGAATCTTTAGATATAGTTACATTACTTAATGATGAATTTCCATAGAATGCATGTCCACCTATTCTAGTAACTGCATCTGGTATTTTTATACTAGTAAGAGAATAACAATTATTAAATGTATCTCCTCTTATTTCAGTTAATCTTTCAGGTAAATTAATTTGTCTAAGAGATGTTGCATTATAGAAGGCTTCACCACCTAATTCGGTTAAACCTTCAGGAAGTTCAATTGTTTGAAGTGATTTACAATTATAAAATGCTCCTCCACCTAAATATTTCAATTGAGCTGGTAAATTAACACTTGTTAACTTAGTGTCATTTTTAAATGCTTGTCCTCTTATTTCAGTAATAGTATCAGGTAATTTAACCTTTTCTAAGAAAGGCATATTAGAAAATGCATTTCCTCTTAAGCCAACAATTGGTTCACCTTTATAAGTTGCAGGTATTTCAGCAGTCTTATATTCATTCCATCCAAATGCATAAAATCTAACATTATAACCCCATGTTGATTTTTCATATAAAATTACTGGATTCTTAAATGCTAAAATTGGAACAACTATAGCAACTAAAAACATTGCAATTCTAACTATCTTCAGATTATCTTTAGTTAAAGAAGATGTAACACTCATAACTATATTAGATATTTTTTCATCAGGTCTAGATTTTATTTCTTTTTTTAGATATTTCATAAAATCATATCTATTAAATAAACAATATAATACAATAAGTACTATTGCTCCTAATACATATGTTGCAAGTGGAAAATGAAAGAAAATTGTACATATATAAAATGCTAATAATACATCAAATATTAAAGATAAGATATTTTTTCTTTTAATCTGATCAGCAGCAACCATATTACTTCCTTGAAAGCCAATTTTATCTAACTCTTTTTTTATAAAATCTTCAAGTAATTGATCTTCAGATAAAGAATATAAAGCATTATCGCCTTTAGGTTTCAAAGAAGCTATTGCTGAAGCTGAAGGTGCTGATAATACTGATCCCCATGAAACTCTTTTAATTGCACATAAAATTGGTATAACAAAAAAACACAATGGGAATATACCTATAAAATCAAAGAATGCAATTCCTGGACTTACAAAGAAGTCAAAGAATAATAAAACTCCAATTCTTATAAAGAACAAAGTCCAAAAAACAGTTTTATGATTATCTGCTGATATTAAATACGCAAGCGGTCTTAATACAAAGAAAGACATATGTATTGAACAAAACGCTTCCATAAATAAAGCAATCTCAATACTCATACCACTTCCTGAAGAAGCATATACCATAGAAGGAATAAACAATAAACTTATAAATAATAAATATCCTAACAACTTTTTATTTTTCACACTAAACACCTCATACTATCTATACTCTATTTATTTTAGTATAGCAAAAAGCATAAAAAAAAGAAATGAATATCATTTCTTTTAGGCAAATTTTCTAATTATATTTATTATAGCAACTATCGCTAATATAGAACCTACAACAACACTAATAATTGCAAAAGTATTATTAGGATTATCCCCATCAACTAAATATTCATTAGGATTAGATGGATTATAATAAATTGTTACTTGACTACCCTCTTTATATTTTACTAATCCTTTTGAAGTTTTAACTGGTGATACTTGTTTATATACTTGACCATTTACTTCATATTCAAATTCAGGTGCATACATTAAACTTGTACCTTCATCCGAACTAACTTCACTTTCAACGATTCTTGTAACAACACCCGATGTGGTTTCACTACAATTTTTTACTAAATTGTTATTATTAATAAATCCTTTAACACCTATTATTAAAAATATAACTGAAAATGCCACTACAAATAATATAGCAAATATACTAACAGATGATTTATTATATTGTTTCTTAGCATCTTTTAATATACTCATATTTTCAGGCAATGCTTCTGGTGGAGTATTAGCAATTATATTACTAACAAAACTAGCATCAGCATATTGTTTAATATCTTTATTTAAATAATACACATTTGAACTATTCTCAGATTTTTCAATAGCAATTTCAAATAATTGTCTAATAGCTAATAAACTAGCTATTCTAAACCATATTTCATCATTAGCATATATAGTTATTTTTCTAAATTCTTCACATATTGCTGCTTTTACTTGATTATCTTCTCCATATATATAAGAATAATTACCACCTGTTGCATTTATACTTTTACCAGTTCCAACATTATACATTCTAAAATATAATCCTAAAATATTACCAGCAAGCACCGTGTACGACTTAGTTTTACCATTTTCATCTAAATCTTGTGTTATTTGCATTTCCCCACATGGACTTCCATCTGCATATGTTATTTTAGGTAAAGCATATTTAGTAAATGCACCAAATCCTTCTCCTGCTATAGCATCTGCAGTAGAATCAATTAAGGTTTTGGCAACTTGTAATGAACTATGTGGAGAATAAATAGATTCGATAATTGATACATCATTAAAAGCACAATTTAAATTATAATTAGAATCAGCATAAGTTGATTGTACCTTACAATACTCTTGATTATTAACATATAATCCTAATTCTAAAGGTCTTTTAATATCAATTTTATTAACTCCAATTCCATTTACAGAAAATCCCTTATTAACTAAAAGTTGTTTTTG
>Ga0247610_10002562_pt1 | contig 20760 bp, 13 predicted proteins | sample 174DNAGHGhighgp2_FD_193483 | JGI IMG/M metagenome (GOLD analysis project Ga0247610, IMG submission 193483) | Sheep rumen microbial communities from Palmerston North, Manawatu-Wanganui, New Zealand - 1742 DNA GHGhigh gp2 | ecosystem: Host-associated > Mammals > Digestive system > Stomach > Rumen...
GATATGTTCCGCGCGACCCTGTCGCCTGCCTTGTTCCTTCGCTTCTTGACGCTCCGCGCGAGCCGTTTGCCGTTGCCGAGCGTGATGCTCCTACGCGACCGTTGCCAGTCCTGCCGCCGCGTGCGCCGTTGTATGATGCCGAACGCTGTCCGAGGTTACGGCTTGCAGTTGTACGGCGACTGGAGTAGTGCCCTCCGTAGTAATAGCCGCCGTAGTAATGCGGGTGATGCCAGCCGTAGTCCCATGCTCCATAGTGGTGCCAGCCCCAGCCCCAGTCATACCAGCTTGCATAGCCGTAGCGGTAGTAGGGTGCATACCAGCCGTACCAGGGGTCATACCATGGGTCGTACCATCCGTAGCAATAGTCCCAAAGGAAGGGGTCGTAGAGGCGGTAGCCGCGGTAGCGAGCCAGGCGCGAGGTCAGGCAGAAGTCGCCGTCGTAGAGACCGGCATAGTAGCCGTCGGAATAGCCTTCGTCGTAGCTTTCGGCACTGCTCTGATAGAGTTCTCCCGTAGAAGAGAAATAGAGCGAATCGCCAGAGACTTGATAGGATGGCTGCTGTGCCGTGCCGCGACGGTTGTACTCGTCCACGTCGCGCAGCTGCCCTGTGTGGTAGTCGGCAAAGGCGTCGCCTTCATCCTCGTTTCCGTAGGTGGCAGGTGATGTCTGCCTTGAGGTCGTAACGGCATTGTCCTGTGACTTCTTCTTGGAGGAGAAGGAGTACATGTCGTCGTCCTGTGCGTGTGTGCTCAGGCAGAACAGCGAGAGCAACAAGAGGGTAATAACATTCGCTTTCATAGTATGTCCTTTGTTTATGTTTGTCTTTTTTACCTTTTCAATCTTTATACCTTTTTACCTTTCGTTGGTGCAAAGTTACAGCCTTTTACGAAATATCCAAAAGGGAAACGCCTATTTTGTTGAGGAAATTCCCCCTTGTGGAGAAAAAGAAGTCCTTTTTGCATACATTATTTATATATAGCAGGTTCCAAATAGTTCTTTTTGGCTGGAAAATTTGCATAGGTGCAGGAGAATGGTTAATTTTGTATCGACATATCCCCTGCGAGGCGCGGGAAATTCTTAATATGCAGCTTGCGTTTTTAAAAACGCAGCCTGCAAATGTAAAAACGCAACTTGCGTTTACAAAAACGCAGCCTGCGTTTTAAGAATTCGCCACGGCAAAACATGGAATATGCCAAGCATATTAGTACTAGTTCACAGCAGATAAGGGTAAATGAAGTATTACGAAGTGAGGTGCGAGCTGCGTCCTTTCAGCGAGACGGCAGCGGATGTGCTCTCTGCCATGCTTGCGGAGATAGGGTTCGAGTCTTTTTCCCAGACGGAGGATTGCCTGCTGGCATATATTCAGCAAAGCGAGTGGAGCGAGGACAGGGTGCGGCAAGCCGTTCAGGACTTCCCGCTGCCCGACGTCGGCATCAGCTTTGCTTGCAGCGAGGCTCCCGACGAAGACTGGAATCAGGTTTGGGAGGAAGAGGGATTCCAACCGATAATAATACCTGCGGCCTCCCCCGTCCCCTCCAAAGGAGGGGTGAACGGCAAGGAGGTGACTCACGTCACCCCTCCTTTGGAGGGGACGGGGGAGGCGGTAATGATTGTGGTTCACGACGTCAAGCACACCGACGTTCCGCCTGCCAAATACGACATCCTCATCACGCCCCGCATGGCTTTCGGCACGGGCAGCCACCAGACGACGCGGCTCATCCTGCGCACCCTGGCACAGCTCGACCTTGAGGGCAAGCACCTCATCGATGCCGGCACCGGCACCGGCATACTGGCCATCATGGCCGTCAAGCGCGGTGCGGCAAGTGTCTTTGCCTACGACATCGACGAGTGGAGCGTGGAAAACACGAAGGATAATCTGTTGCTGAACCATATACAGACCCTCTCTGGCTCCCCCTTAAAGGGGGAGAAACAAAAAGTCTCCCCTTTAAGGGGAGGTTTGGAGGGGTCTGTCGCTGTCGTTTGCGGCGACAGTTCCGTGCTTGACGGGCAGCCGAAGGCCGACCTCCTCATTGCCAACATCAACAGGAACATCCTGCTTCAGGACTTGCCCCGCTTTGCGAAAGCAACAAAGCCTGGCGGCAGGATGATACTGAGCGGCTTCTATCTCTCGGATGTCCACATTATGAAGGAGGCCGCCGGGCAGCAGGGCTTTTCCCTGCTGAAACAGGAAAGCGAGGAGGAATGGGCGATGCTTCTATTCGAAGCGAATGCTCTTGGCGGGCGTGATGTTTGACACCACGAAGCTCGGCACAATCATCGCCAGGGCGCTTATCACAAATGTCCCGATGTCGATGAGTGCCACCCACAGCCAGTTTACCATGACAGGCACGGCTTCCACATAATAAACCTCTGGGTCGAGGGTAACGAAGCCTGTATATTTCTGCAGGAGGATGAGGGCGAAGGCCACTATGTTGCCAATCACGATGCCGCGCACGATAATCAGCATGGCAAGCCCGAGGAAGAGGTGACGCACTTGGCGGTTGCGTGCGCCGAGTGCCTTCATCATGCCGATAAAGTTGGTGCGCTCCAAGATGATAATGAGCAAACCGCTGACCGTGGTGAAGATGGAGACACATATCATCAGGATGAGGATGACCGCGATGTCCATGTCGAGAAGCCTCAGCCAGGCGAATATCTGCGGATGCTCCATGCGGATGCTTATGCTGGAGTAGTAGCTGCCGTAGGCGTCCTGCTTGTGGTTGACCTCGTTCACAACAGCTTGCAGAGTCTCTTCAAGCCGGTCGAAGTCCTTCAGCCTTATCTCCGCACCTGCGTATTGCTGCGAGTCCCATCCCAAGAGGCGGTGGATGGTGCAGAGGTCGGTGTAGGCGAAATGGTTGTCGAAATCGGTGAGGTTGGTGCGATAGATGCCTGCCACGGTGAATTTCCTTGCCCTGATCGTCTGCTCGAAAAAGTAGGCATAGACGGTTTGCCCCACATCGACCTGCATCTCACGAGCCAAACGCTGCGAGAGGACAAGCCTGCCCGAGCTGACGGAGTCGTTGAACTCTGGCATCTCGCCCTTCACCAAGTGGCTTCTGATAAAGCTTTGGTCATAATCCTGCCCAACGCCTTGGATGGCAATGCCACGGAAGTTGGCATCGGTCTTCAGCATTCCCGGCTTGATACAAAAGCGTGCGACGGAAGCCACGTTGGGGATGGCAGAGAGGCGCGACGTGATGGAGTCGTCGATGACGATGGGGCTGAACTCCTGCTGGCCGAGGCTCTTGAAGTTGAGCACCTTGATGTGTGCGCCAAAGCCCAGCACCTTGTCCTGCACCTCTTTCTGGAAGCCAAGCACGATAGCCACGCTGACAAGCATCACGGCCAAGCCGATGGCAACGCCAAAGGTGGCAATGCCTGTGGCAAGACGTGAGGCCCGTCCGCTGCTTCCGCCTTGCGAAAAGAGCCGTTTAGCGACGTACCAGGTGAACATCGTCAATTCATAATTATTAATTCATAATTCATAATTGTATCTTTCTCCTGATGTTTCGGGTTACTGCGACATACATAATTGTGAATTATGAATTATGAATTGTGAATTATAGGGTGTGTCCGGGATATGCTTCCAAAGCTTTGCGGAGCACAAAGAGCGCTCTTGTGAGGTCTTCTTTCTTGAGGACGTATGCCAATCGCACCTCGTTCTTGCCTGCGCCGGGTGTGGTATAGAAGCCTGCGGCGGGTGCAAGCATGACGGTCTCGCCCTCGTAGTTGAACTCGCTCAAGCACCAGGCACAGAATTTCTCCGCGTCATCAACAGGCAGCTTGGCTACCGTATAGAAGGCTCCCATAGGTATGGGGCTATAGACACCCGGTATGCGGTTAAGGCCGTCGATGAGGCATTTGCGCCTTTCCACATATTCGTCATAGACCTCGCGACCGTATTCTTCGGGTTCGTCGAGGCTTGCCTCTGCGGCAATCTGCCCGATGAGTGGAGGGCTGAGGCGTGCCTGACAGAACTTCATCACGGCCTTGCGCACCTCTTTGTTCTTGGTGATGAGGGCGCCGATGCGTATGCCGCACTCGCTGTAACGCTTGCTCACGCTGTCGATGAGCACGACGTTGTTCTCGATGCCCTCAAGGTGGCAGGCGCTGATGTAAGGGCTGCCCGTGTAGATGAACTCTCTATAGACCTCGTCGCTGAACAGATAGAGGTCGTACTTCTTTACGAGGTCGCGGATTTGGTTCATTTCGCGGCGCGTGTAGAGGTAGCCCGTCGGGTTGTTCGGGTTGCAGATAAGGATGGCTCGCGTCTTTTCGTTGATAAGTTCCTCGAACTTCTCGACCTTCGGCAGGGAGAAGCCCTCGTCGATGGTTGTCGTGATGGTGCGGATGACGGCACCTGCCGAGATGGCAAACGCCATGTAGTTCGCGTAGGCAGGCTCCGGCACGATAATCTCGTCTCCGGGGTTCAGGCAGGCCAGGAAAGAGAAGAGCACCGCCTCGCTGCCGCCGCTGGTGATGATGATGTCCTCGGGCGTGAGGTTGATGTTGTACTTGCTGTAGTAGCCGACCAGCTTCTTGCGATAGCTCAGATAGCCCTGGCTGGGGCTGTACTCGAGGATGGTCCGGTCGATGTTCTTAATGGCATCGATGGCCGCTTTGGGTGTCGGCAGGTCGGGCTGACCGATGTTCAGGTGATAGACATGTATTCCTCTGTCCTTTGCAGCGTATGCCAAAGGGGCCAGCTTGCGAATGGGCGATTCCGGCATCTCAACGCCTCGTACGGAAATCTGTGGCATAAAGCGATTTACTATTTAATCATTTCTTGTATTCTTTAGAAACAAGGCGCGCTTTTAATGCGCGGAGTTCCATTTACCATTTATTCCCCCTAAAGGGGGTCAGGGGGTCCCATTTACCATTTATTCCCCCTCAGGGGGATTGTGGGGCTTTTCGCGTGCAAAGGTACGAAGAAATTAAGAATAAAGAGTTAAGAATTAAGAATTATTTGAACTTTTGATGCAAAAGCAGGAAGAAAACAGAAGGAAGCCCCTTGCGGAGTTTCCTTCGTTTGTGTCTTCTCTCCATCGTGAGAGAGGTTCGGGTGGTCGATGACTTCACTACTACCTTTCCCCCTCCATTGATGTAGATGCCTGCCTCCATGGGCCATGTAGTCAACACAGCCGAGGACTTTTTCCCATGGCAAATTGTTTTTGGGCAGTTAATTATTCTTCCCATTATTCAACGTTTGCCCCTATGGGGTGTCTTTGGTGGTATCTTTGCGGACAGTCGTTACATTTTCTTTGTAGGAGATGCTTGCAATTCATTTTTTTTATCTACCTTTGCATCGGTAAAAAGATTTTACACCGTGCAGCAGCAGATTCTTCACCTCCTTTGTACTGTGGGAAGTTGCCGCCTTCGCTTCTCCGAGCATGAGCATACGCTCACGCCTGGCAGCATGATGATAGCGATGGCAAGCCATGTGGGGCGCATCGAACCCTCTGCCGATTGCCGTCTTTACCGTCTGCTGCTGCCTGCCGACCAGCAGGCAAGCTGTATGCCTCGCAGCAGTTACGGGACGTGCGGCTGGCTTCACCTCTTCATGCACCCTATCTTTCATTTGGAGGGAGAAGCGCTTGCCCTTTTGGAGCACGACTTCGAGGATGTCCTGTTCCGTCAGGAGCATACGCCGGAGGCCTGGCGTGATGATGCCGTCCTCGCAGGAATGCGGACACTCTATCTCGATGCCATGAATGCCCATGCGGCCCTTTTTGAGCACGAAGAGGCGTCGCAGAGGTCGGCAGACATCATGTCGCGATTCATCCGGATGCTTGAGGCAGGAAGCTACCGCCGTCACCGAACCGTCGCCTACTATGCACAGGAGCTCTGCGTATCGCCAAAGCACTTGCACAAGATTTCGACGCAAGTAAGCGGCCGCTCGCCCAGCCATTGGATTCAGCAGTTCACGGTGATGGAAATCAGGCATCTCATGATGCACGGAAAGCTCACGTCAAAGGAGGTTGCAGAGCGGATGAACTTCGCCACCTTGTCGCACTTCAGCCGCTATGTCAAGTCAATAGAATAAAAAGCACCGTGCCGCGATTGCCAACGCACCGTGCCGCGATTGCCAACGCACCGTGCCGCGATTGCCAACGCACCGTGCCGCGATTGCCAACACACCGTGGTGCGTTTTGAAGCCCCCTGCGGAGCCTGTCATTTGATTGCGGACGACTTCCTGAAATAACAAAGGAGAAGTATTGATAAAAGCTTGCGAAATATGGGCTTGGCTGTGTCGTGCTTTGTCAATACCTTTGCAGCCGATATATTAAGTAATAAAACATTAAAGCTATGCAATTCCGTACATTATTTCTATTGGCAGCCGGTGCTGCAAGTCTCTCCTTACAGGCAGAAACGACAAATGAAGGTATTCGCGACACAACGACGATGGGCGAAGTCGTAATCACAGGCACTCGCGATGCCACAAACGCACGCTACCTCCCTCTCACCGTCACCAGTATCAGCAACGAGAAGCTCAACGAGAACTATCGTTTCTCTGTCCTGCCGACGGTGATGGAACAGACGCCGGGCCTCTTCCTTACGAGCCGCAACGTGTTGGGTTACGGCGTAAGTACTAACGCTGCAGGCGACATGAAGGTGCGTGGCGTGGGCAGCGGCGCACAGCTCCTTGTGCTGATTGACGGCCAGCCGCAATACGCGGGTCTCATGGGGCATCCCATCCCCGATGTGTATCAGACGTTGATGGCAGAGAAGGTAGAGGTGCTTCGTGGCCCTGCCTCGATGCTTTATGGCTCGAATGCGATGGGCGGCGTGGTGAACATCGTCACACGTCAGATGAACCAGGACGGCTGCAAGACCAACGTCCGTCTGCAAGGCGGCAGCTACGGAACCTTTCAGGCAGATGCGGTGAACCGCTTCCGCATGGGAGGACTCAGCACAGTCGTGGGTGCCCAGTACCAGCGCACGGACGGTCACAGGCCTGACAGCGGCTTCGAGCTGTTCGGCGGCTATGCAAAGATTGGCTACGAGTTCTCCGAACATTGGAAGGCCTTCGCAGATGCCAACGTAACGCACTTCAACGCCCGCAACCCGGGACCTGACTATGCTCCTCTGTTCGACAACAAAGCCAGGATTACCCGTGGCTTGGCAAGCATCAGCCTTGTCAACAGCTTCGAGAACACCAGCGGCACGCTTCGTGCCTATTGCGACTGGGGACATCACAACATAGACGACGGCCACACGATAGACAAGGCCCCCACGAAAGCCCTCTACAAGCACGATGACTACATCGCCGGCATCACATGGTATCAGAGCGCACACTTCTTCGAAGGCAACACCGTTACCGTCGGCATCGACTGGCAACACTTCGGGGGCAGTGCCTGGAATGCTGACAAGCAGACGGGCGTGAAGACCTATCTCGTGAAGGACGCAGAGGGCAACATCGTGGAAAGCCAGCACGCCGACGAGGTGGGAACATACGTTGACTTCCGTCAGGACATCTGGGAATGGCTGACGGTAGATGCCGGACTTCGCGTCGATTGGCATTCCGTCATCGGTACGGAAGTCGTTCCGCAGGGAGGCCTCTCCTTCCACCTTAACCGTGACGCCGACATCAAGGCGTTGGTGAGCAAGGGCTTCCGCAACCCAATCATCAGGGACATGTACATGTTCCCGCCCGCCACGACCGACCTCAAGCCCGAAAGCATGATGAACTACGAGCTTGCCTACACGCAACGCATCGGCAGGAAAGCACATATCGGGGCCAATCTCTTTTACATCAAGGGAGAAAACCTCATCAATACCATCAGAGTTGGCGGGCGTCCGCGCAACGTGAACACGGGCGACTTCGAGAACTGGGGGCTTGAGCTTTCCGCCGACTACACCATCAACAGACATTGGAGCGTGAACGGCAACTACTCCTATCTTCGCATGAATACGCCCATCATCGGTGCTCCCGAGGGAAAGCTTTACTTCGGCGGCAAGTACCGTTGCGGCAAGTGGACAGCCACGGCAGGCGTGCAGAACGTCAGCGGCCTCTACATCGCTGAAGACATAAAGGAGAACTTCACCCTGCTCAACGCTACCGTCAGCTACAAGGCGCTGCCCTGGCTCACTCTCTTTGCCAAAGGAGAGAACCTGCTGGCAGAGCAGTATCAGACCTACGACGGCTTCTACATGCCCAAGGCAACCTTCATGGGCGGCGTAAGCCTGGACTTCTGATTGCCTTTCTCACCACGAATTGCACGACTCCTGACGAGCACATATAAACTATCCAAGGCGCCCCAGAGAGGCAAGACAAAGGTAGCCAGCCACAGAAATGGCTGGCTACCTTTGTCTGATGTCTCGGCATCTCTTGTAGGTGCGGTTATTCAAACAGCTTGTCGTCCAATGGCATTACCTTAAGGCTGCGGAGGTGCGTGATGTCATTCGAGGGAACGCAGTCGTGGTGGAAGAGCCACCAGCGACCTTCGTAGCGGACGATGCTGTGGTGCGTTGTCCATCCTACGACGGGTTGCAGCAGTTCGCACTTGAAGCGGAAGGGTCCGTAAGGATTGTCGCCCACGGCAAGGCAGAGCAAGTGGCTGTCGCCTGTGGAGTAGGAGAAGAAGTACTTGCCGTCAGCCTTGTGCATCCACGATGCTTCGAAGAAGCGATGCGGGTCGCCTGCCTTGAGAGGTTCGCCGTTCTCATCGACAATGACGACGGGACGCGGTGCCTCGGCAAACTGCAGCACGTCGTCGCTCATGCGAACCACGAAAGAAGGCAAGGCAGGTGCGTCGGCAGGGCAAAGCAAATCAGTAACCTTGTCGGGAGCTGGGCCTAAAGATACGGACCCTCTCCCTACCTCTCCCTTGTAGGGAGAGGGGCAATTACATTTCCCAGTTGTATCTTCTCCCCTCCCTACAAGGGAGGGGTTGGGGGTGGGTCTGGTGGGTCTGCTTGGTCTATACCACTGCAGCTGCCCTCCCCACAGGCCTCCAAAGTAACAGTATATCTCGCCGTCGTCGTCCTTAAAGACACAAGGGTCGATGCTGAACGAGCCGCGAATGGGATGCTCCTGAGGGATGAAGGGACCTTCGGGACGCTCGGCAATGGCTACGCCAAGATGGAATACACCGTTGTAGTCTTTTGCCGAGAAGATAAGGTAGTAGCGGCCATCTTTCTCCACCACATCGTTGTCCCACATCTGTTTCTCTGCCCACGGTACTTGGTCAACGTCAAGGATGACACCGTGGTCGGTTACTTCGGCCTCAAGAGGATTGCCCGAGAGGGACAGCACATGATAGTCGCGCATCTGGAAGTGTCCGCCGTCGTCGTCGAAGGCAGCACCCGTCTCGCGGTCGTGCGAAGGATAGATGTAAAGGCGGTCGTTAAATACATGAACCGAAGGGTCGGCCATATAATCACTGGGAAATAAGTATCGTTCCATATTTTTTAATTCATAATTTATAATTCATAATTCATAATTGTCAACGTTCCGTTGTCCGTTGTCTGTTGTCCGTTGTCCGTTGTCTTTTCTCTTCAATTTCTCTGTTGATTTCGTCGAGCCTCTCATCTGTAAGAGGATACTTGTAAATAAGGCATCCTACAACAATGAGGAGGCAGGCAGGAATGATACAAGTGAACCACAGGATGGCATTCTGCGCAATTGCTGAATAGTTCGCCAGCTTGGTATAGTAGGCATTTACCGGCGCACTGATAAAGGATGCAAGGAATACCACGACAAAGATGCCAAGCACCAGCTGGAGGCACTTGTTGGCCTTGAACTCGGCAAACATCTCTCTGTAGGTGACAGGCTTTTCCGGCGTCGTTGCGATTCTTTCCTTGCAGCCCATGAAGCAAAGGAGCAAAAGCACAAAGCCGACGATGGAAAAAATGCATGTCACCGTAAACCATGCTACAGGATCAGTAGGCAGGGCAGATTGTTCACTCGCCAGGTTAAAGCCAATCATTCCCATAACCAAGGGCGTAATCCAACCGGCTATCGAAAAGCCTGCCTTAAAAGCCACACCGGCAAGGGCATTCACCGTGGCTGCCGGTCTGTTGCCTGTACGATACTCCGCTTCGGTGATGACTTCAGGAACAAGCGCCCACATCAGAGAGCCGACAAGAAGTCCGACTCCTGTCATAACCTTTGCCGCCTGAACAAGCGTGTTGCAACTCTCAACGTCGAAGAACTTGCCAATTGTGAACAATATGGAAAAGCCGATAAAGCCGATAGAGAGAAGCAGATAATAAAGACCTTTCTTGCCCAGCCACTTCTTCAATATAGGCAAGGAGGGCAGGATAACGAAGGCAGGGATTGTGCCAATGGCCATGAAGGTTGCCTGATTCCAGTCGATAACAGTATGGGCCACGATAGCAAGTCCGATGGGGAAGCCTGCCTGAACAACAATCTGGCCGATGTTGGCGCATACCATTCGTGTGGATGTAAGCTTAAGCACTTCGTCGTTGTCACGGGTCATGCTTGCCATTATGGAGCCGTATGGTATGTTTACCACTGAATATATCATGCTCAGCACCGTATAGCTGACTGTAGCATAGACAATCTTCATGCTCATGGACCATGTGGCTGCATGAGGAAGCATCAATAGGCAGGCAGCTATCGTAAGGGGTATGCCGCCATAAAGAAGGTAGGAACGGTACTTGCCTAACTTAGGGTTGTGATTGTCGATGTAGCGTCCGACGATAGGACTCCAAAAACAGTCAATGAGTCGGACAGAGAGAATCAACCCGCTGACGAAGGCCGGATTGATTTTTAATACTGTAGTAAGGTAGAGCATTAAGTAACATGCCACCGTTTGGAAGATGAGGTTCTGTGCCAAATCTCCCGAACCGAAGCCAATGCGCTGCAACCATGAAAGGTGATAAAAGCCAGTCTTTTCTTTTATTTCCATATACACATTTATATTATACTGCTTCTGCAAAGATAGCAAAAATACACTAATGATGTGCAGAAAACCAGGGGAAAAGGCAGAATAATAGTGCAAAATGACTTGTGCTACATTATTTATTATTATCTTTGCAGAAGAAATAAACCTAAAAAACAATAAAGAACATTACTATGGCACGCAAACATTTCTTCTTCATCTTGCTTTCGCTGTTAGCCCTCTTGGCTTGCTCCACTACGGGCGAGAAAGCTATTACTTTTCAGAACGAGGGCAATCCCCTCGTCCGTTCATGCTACACGGCAGACCCCGCTCCCGTTGTCTTCGACGGACGACTGTACCTCTATACTGGTCACGACGAGTGCTTCGAGGACAGTGCAGGTTACGAAGGACTTTACGGATTCAACATCACCAACTGGCTCTGCTTCTCGACTGAAGATATGCAGACATGGACGGAGCACGGCGTTGTCCTCAGCCCTGCCGACTTCAGCTGGGCTTCGGGTGAGGCTTGGGCAGCGCAAGTCGTCGAGAAGGACGGCAAGTATTGGTACTTTGTCAGCACGCAGTGTGCCGACCCTAACTGCAAGTCTATCGGCGTGGCCGTTGCCGACTCACCTACAGGCCCCTTCCAGGATGCTATCGGGAAGCCTCTCATTGTGGATAGTATGACGCCCAATGCCCATCCCCTTGGCTGGTGGAACGACTTCGACCCAACGGTCTTTATTGATGATGACGGCACTCCTTGGCTCAGTTGGGGCAATGGAACTTGCTTCCTTGCCCGCCTCAAGCAGAACATGATAGAGCTTGACAGCGAGATAATGACACTGCCGATGGAGGACTATGTTGAAGGGCCGTGGCTTTACAAGCGGCGTTCGGAAGAAGGAAAAGACTGGTGGTACATTGTGTATGCCTCTGGAGGCAAGGAGGGAGGCGAGACCATTTCATACGCTATGGCGCCGGAAGTGACAGGCCCCTGGACGTACAAAGGCATGATTACAGGCACAGCCAAAGACAGCTTCACCATCCATCCGGGCATAGTCGATTTCAAGGGGCACACATATCTCTTCTACCACAACAGCACCCTGTCCCTGCACGGCTATGGTCCTGCCACAGGCCGCCGCAGCGTCTGTGTCGATGAGATGTTCTACAACCCCGACGGCACCATCCGTCCCGTCACCCAGACCTACGGCACGCCAGCCTCGGCAAAAGACTGATACTTCTAAATACGAGGATGTATCATAATTAAGCACAACGGGTTTCGCTGAATAAACTCAAAAAGTTGAAAAACATCTATCACATCTATCACTTTCCCTTTATTCATCGGTGTTCCGGGAGTGATAGATGGTGTGATAGATGTGATAGATGAACGGCGAAAAGTGGATTTCACACACATTTTTCGTTAGTCAAGTGTGCATGACACGTCCTTTACAATGAACCCCAATCAGTCATTAAACACTCGTGTCTTTTGTTTCTCGCTAATCGGGATAAATGAGACTCACGAATCATGAGAAATTTAATCGGAAGTTATAACTCCCCATAAAAGTAACCACGCAAGATTACTATATGTTTTATCGAACACGGATATGACAGATAACATAGATATGACAAGAATCTGTTCAATCCGAACAATCCGTGTTCAAGTATAAAGTGTGTGTGTTCTTATATAATAATTGTGTTTTGACACATCCCTTTTGTGTTGTGTTTGTTAGAATTGCATAATTAGATAACAGTTGCAATCCTTGGAATCTTCATAAGATACTTAAAGATTTTCTCCGAATCGCTTGCCGGTTCGGATTTTTTTTGTACTTTTGCAACAGTTTTTGTGCCATACAGCGGTCAGGCATGAACACTTATCGATAATAAACGAAGCGTTATGCTCGTCTTGTGATTGAAACCTGAGAAATTTCAAAGTAGGCAAGAGAACATGATGGCTTCCATGCGTAAGCGTGGACTACCAGCCATTTCTTCCTACAGGGTTTTCTCAGGACCTCAATCAAAGATATGGATACAGTTCCACGCTTCTTGCATCTAATAACTGCTCTTTATGGGACTGGAGGGGCAAATATATAGACACCCAATATGAAGAAACGTCTATTCTCCTTTTCTGCATTGCTGCTGTGCTCATTGTTAGGTTTCGCACAGTTCAGTGGCTCTGGCAGTGGTACGAAAGAAGATCCGTACCTCATTACATCGCCAGACGAATTATTCGAAGTCCGCAACAGCCCATCATCCTATTACAAGTTAATGAACGACATTGACTTGGAGGAGTGGCTTGCCGAAGAATACCCGACACAAGGTTGGGTGCCTATTCAAGAATTTACAGGTACCTTCGATGGCAATGGCCATTCTATCTCAGGTTTATCTATCAATAGAACTTCGTCTGAGAATGTGGGGTTGTTCGGCAAGGCACTGGGCGCAACAATCACCAATGTTGCATTGCAAAATTCTTGTGTTATAGGTGGAAACTATACGGGTGTGTTGTTAGGACATGGCATAAACAAATGCAGTTTGTCTAATATAAGCGTGTTAGATGCCAAAGTCACTGGGGGTGATTATGTTGGTAACTGTGTTGGTTATACAGATAATTCTGTTATCCAATCATATGTAAAAACATCTGTTATAAGTGGTAATCAGTATGTCGGTGGATTAGCTGGATGTGTTTATTCTGCAATGGGAAATGTTGTTATAGATGTTTCTGCTATAGCGACTTCTGATATGGGCGGTGTAGGTGGCCTTGTTGGTAGATTATATGAGGGTAATATATATGATTGTTTCGTTTTCGAATGCAAATTGCAAGGGGCTGCATCTATTGGCGGAATTACGGCGAATAATGTTCCTCCTTATGAAAGGAATATATATCATTATATACGACGGTGTTATGTTTCTGGTGAAATGGTAAGTAGTGGATCAGGAAGCAATAGAGATGTTGGAGGAATCTCCGGGCTTGTTAACAACAGAACAGAACACTTTGAAAGTATGGGAAGTTTAGGTATAACTGATTGTCGTTTTGATGGTCATATTACAGGTACGCCTAGTTATGCCGGAGGAATTGGTGGTCAAGAATGGAGCAGTAGTGATATTGCAAGAAATATAGTATCTGGAAGCATCTTTGGCTTGAATCGTGCCAATGGTATTGCTAGATATGTTCGGAGCAACAACGTTTGTTGTGCAGATACAGTTTATTGTGTTTACGGTGATGCATATAGAACAGGTGATGGTAAAACGACTTATAGTACTTATAATTCGTTTGCCTATAATGGCATGGTTGTATACTCAAAGGGTGAAAAGGTTGAAGTTGAAGATAGTGAGATTAATGGAATCGGCTATAGCTTAAGGCTTTTGAAGAAGAAAAATACTTACATTGGCTTTTCTTATGATTTCGACAATGTATGGTCTATAGAGGAGGACAGAACTTTCCCTTATCTGAAAGCACAAAGTATACCTCCGACGATATCATCGTGTATAGGTGGAAAGAATGGCATAGTAACAGGTTCTGCCTCGGGAAACGGAACGATATATGTGTTTGTGGGAGGAAAAATGCACGAAGGGGAAGTTATTGAAGGACAATGGAGTGTGCCTATTGCTAATATGCCAAGGGGTGCTGTGGTAAATGTGTATGCGGAAACGGATGGGATGAAGCCGTCTTGTAAGATTTCTACAATCTCTGAAGTAGGAGAATCATTCGTTGAACTTGACGAAACTTCTGTTGCTGGTCCTGAGGCTGCTACCGATGTGGATGTCTTGCTAAATCGCACCATCAATGCGGACGAGTGGAGCACCATTTGCCTGCCCTTCACCGCCACGGGCGAACAGGTGAAAGCGGCATTTGGCGATGATGTGCAACTGTCTGAGTTTACTGCCTGGGAGAGCGAAGAGGATGTGAACGGAGCAATAGTAGGAATAAATGTTACGTTCACTCCTGCCAATGCTGATGATGGTATCGCAGCCAATAAGCCCATGCTTATCAAAGTAAGTGAAGCTGTCACGGAAGCCACCTTCGACGGCGTGACCCTCGAACCTGAAGAAGAACCTGTGGTGCAAGTGGGCAAGAGGGCTTCGGAGCGCGGCTGGTTCTATGGCACATACGCAGTGATGCAAGTGCCCGAAGAGAATCTCTTCCTTAGCGGCAACAAGTTCTGGTACTCTACAGGTGCTACGACCATCAAAGGCTATCGCGGCTACTTCGAGTTCCGCGACGTGCTGGATGCCTACTATGATGGCTCGGAGGTGAAAGTGAACTTCTTCTTTGACGATGAGGAGACGGGAATCAGAAAACTCACCCCGACTCTATTCGAGGTAGAAGAGGTTATGTACAATCTCGCAGGTCAGCGTGTGGACAAAGCAAAGAAGGGCATCTACATCGTGAATGGCAAAAAGCAGGTTATCAAATGAGAAGAATGAAGAACAACAATACAAGGTATAAGGATATGAAAAGAATATATGTATCTCCTGCTGTATGCGTTGAAAAGGCAGTTGTGACAGCAGATATCATTGCTGCCAGTGGCGTGAATAGTGGCTTTGGCGGAATTGGCTATGGTGGCGTTGATAGCAATGGCGAACAGAATCCCAGTGTAAAGGAACATGCGTGGGATGATATTTGGAATTAGTAACTTTGTGCACCAAACAAGAAGAAGAAATCCCCTTGCGATACTCCGCAAGGGGATTTCTTCTTCTCGCTTAGTACAAGCTATTTCATCTTGTCTGCAAGGACTTTCATCCAGTAGCCACCGATGACGCTGCGGGCTTTGAAGCCAATCATGCTGCCGGTCTTGGTGTCGTGCCAGTCGGAGATGGGCACGCGGCTCGGTGTCTCGTTGATGTACTTGTAGAGCGGACCGACGAAGGCTTGGAAGTCCTTGTCCGTGTCTGCCATCGCTGCGGACCACATAATCCAGTCGCTCTTGGTGTAGTCCTTGCGGACATCGAGCGGCAAGCCGTACTAGTTCTGCTTCTTCAGGTAGTACTTCACCTCGGTCTGCATGGCATTGTTGGGGATGATGTTGGTCTTCCAAAGTTTGTCCCAAACTATGTTGTACTTCTGGCTCCAGGTGTCGGCACCCGCACCGTAGGCCAGTTCGTAGTGGTCGCCAACCTTTGTCTCTTTCTCCCAAGCGGCAGCCATTTCCTTTGCCTTTGCGTTGTACTCGGCATAAACGTCGTCCTTGCCCATCATCTTGGCAATCTCGGCATAGCCGGCAATGCCCATGATGGCTTTGATAGCGAGGTTACAGTTGCCTGCCCAATGGCCTGCGAAGTCATCGGTGCAAAGCTGGTTGGCGGGGTGCAGACCGTTCTCCACGAGGAAGAGAACTCGCGTTTCTTGAGGCTCAGTTGGGTTCAGTCCGTTTTCAGGAAGCTCGGTTCGAGAGGTGCGGAGACGGATCCCTGGCTAGCATCTGCCACAAAGGTGAAAACTTTCCCCGCCAAGAAGATGTTCTTAAGCGTAGCTGAATAGAAGCGGAAGTCGATAGCCTGGTCTGCTCCCTTTGGCGGGCGGGCTATATAGAGGTAGAAAAGCCCGTCTGTGTTCTGCGCCACGCCCAAGCACGTTTCGCCCGAGAAGGCGGCGAGCAGGTCGCCAGCCCCGGGTATCTGCCCGTCGGCAGAGGAGCCCGATAGGGCTGCCATCTGCGTCGGGTAGGTGAGGCTCAGGTTGACGCGCACCACGGCAGTCATGGAGGCGGTCAGGTCTTGTTCGGAAGGTATTTGCCAATCGGGCTTTTCCTTGTTGCCTGCCAGCGTCTCCTCTTGCGGGGTAGCTGGCGGTTGCACGGTATTGTCGTCATCTTTTCCGCATGCGGAGAGGAAAAGAACCAATCCGCAAGCGACGATGCGTAATGAACGAAGGATGTAAGGTTTCATAGTCTTTAATTTGGATTTTTGATGTATTGGTTTGGACCCTACTTTTGTCTGTTCTTTTTCGGTGCTGCCACTGCAGCTCCCTCGATGTTGTAGATGTGTTCACCCTGGAAGATGTAGATGTGGCCGTCGATGAGACGTTTCTTGACCTTTCCGTCGGCTTCCGGGCTGAGGGTAAGGACAACGGGGCATGCTATCGTGCCATAGTGACTGTCTGCTTGATAGCCCATCACCGTTCCGTCTTCCATCACTGCTGGCAGTCCTTCGAACTCGAAACGCAGTTTGCCAGGCATGTCGCTTTGGATGTTGAGCATCAGCAGCGTATCGCCTTCCACGACCTGCGGACTTGCGAAGCCGACCAGCTCGTCTCCGATGTATGCAGACAGTCCTGCGCCCTCTTCCATCTCCATGTCATGCCATAGCGAAGCGACTTTGGCTATCATGGTCATGTTGGACACAGCATCGGGATTGCTGAATGAGGTCTTCTTCGCAGGCGTCTGTTTATCGGCAGGGAGTACATCGCCCGATGAGGGGCTGTAGGTCAGCGAGGCTTCGGTCATGGCATGACGATAGAGCATGTATCCGCTGCCGGGCTGCATGAACGTCAGATTGCCTTTCCACTTGCCTGCTGCCGAGAATACGGCAAACTCGTCGTGGCTCTTGACGATGTCGCCTTCCGTGGCGTACGAATAGTACGATGCGAGGGCGTCGCGCAGGTTCTGGCTTTCTGTGCGCAGATATGGCAGGGCGTTCCATCCGTGCTTCAGCACGACGGTGCGGTCTTTCTCTGTGCTGAGCGCTTTGCCATAGACGTGGAGAGTATGCTCTTTTGCGGTATGGAACATGAAGACGTGTTTGTTGTTAATCTGCAAGAGCGGACCGCTCCAACGCGCTAAGCTGCTGTTGTATCGGCAGAAGTTGTTGGTTGCCGGGCTCTTTATCTCATCGTTACTTGAGAACCCTGTGTCGCTGAAGATGATTTCGTTGATGGCGCCGTTTGCTTCCGGCTTGAAGGGGAACGATGCCCACGTCCATCCTTTGTCAATGCTAATGACTTGCATCGTGCCGTCCGTAGCAGTGAGGCGGACAGGTTCGGAAGGAGGACAACCGAGCGTCATGCCATCGATGAAAATCAGCGGCGTCTCTCCGCTCGAGAGAAGTAACGTCTTTCCCGTGGAGTATTGCCAGAGCCATGCCGTGAACTTCTTGCCTTCCGACGAGAGATTGCCAAACACCGTGATATAGACATATCCGTGGCTGTGGTCGTCATCGCTGACAGAGCCTAAGCCTACAAGTTCGCCGTCAATGGAGATGCCCACGACGTCCCTGCTGTCTGTGTCTATGACCTCGATGCCGTTCTTTTGTGTGAAGACTTGTGCCCGAAGTGCCATGCTACGCTCGAAGCTTTGTGTGTCTATCTCGTCCCATGGACATTTGCCCTGCACATTGATGTCGATGTTGAGAGACTCCGTCAAGTCCTGGTCGTCGGTGAGGAAGACGACAGCGTTGTATTCCCTTGGCGGAAGTCCTTTCTTTACGGTGAAGGTGACGACGGACTCCTCTTCTGCTTCCAGCGTGCCTTGTGCAGGCGTGACCTTGAGCCATTCGGGCAGTCCCGTGATGCTGTATTGCCGCGTCCTGCCAGTGGTGTTCAGAATTTCCATCTTAAACTGGCATTCGGAGTTGTTGTCGTAGATGGCTTCAGAGTGTCGTCGTTCTCCCCAGCGGATGTTGTTCAGGTCGGCATATACAGTCCATGAGACAGGCGAGGGGAGGCGGTTGCCTGCCATATCTTCCACATCGCGTACCGTGAGATAAAGTGTGCGCTTGTTGATTTCTCTGTCTTGCATGTTCAGGTTAATGAGCAGTTCCTCATTATGACTGGTCCATGTGAAGTTAAGATTGGAGAGACGTCCGCGGTCGCGTACTGGGGCATAGTTCTTCTTGTCGCCCACGTAATCTTCTCTTTCCACCATCAACGGCATGGTTTTGTTGACCGAATTCCCACTGGCATCTTTGAAGTGACGCTGGTCGAGCGTGGAGAACACAAGCTCGGGGATGTTGTTCTGGTTGCGACGTGTCTCGGAGAAGGTGAGCAGGGCAATCAGTCCCATCTCGTCGCCGGCTGGCGTGGCCTTGTCAAATTCCTTCACAAGCGAGTGCGGCAGGGCTTGCTCAAACAGGCAGACATCGTCGATGTTGCCTTTCAGACCGCCGCCGAGAGCAATGCGAGAACCAGACAAACCTCTGAGACTTTCGCATGCAAACGTCTGGATCAGGTTCCCGTCGAGGTATAGGTTGGCTGTGCCGTAGGTCTTGCTGACGGAAAGTGTCAGATGATGCCATACTCCTGCCTGCAAGGTGGCTGGACTGCTGACGTGAATGTCCCCCTGAGAGAAGAACAGACGTTCGCCGTCATAGCCTATCTGCATCGTGATGGAATCGCTCATATAAGTGGTGAACAGGGCAATGGAGTCTTTCGCTGTCTCGGCTGGCTCGAACCAGAACATCAGCGTATAGTCTTGGGCGGGAGACCGAGAGAAGTTCGTAGGCTGAAGCTCTGCCTGTTCTCCATCCAGAGCGAGCGAGATGCCCTGCGGATTCACCCAGCTCACTCCGTTGCTCTGCAAGGTGGCACCGGATGCCAGGTCGGTGAGCTCTGTGCCGCTGCCTTCGTTCATCGGATAGTAGTCCATGAGGCCATACTCGTAGCCCGTAAGTCGTCGCAGGTGGGTGTTAGCTATCTCGTCAGGGGTCAAGGGGATCGTCCAGACGCGTACCTCGGTCATGCTCCCATGGAAAGGACACGTGCCGTCCAGGCTCTTGCCGAGTACGATGGGGCAGGCTCCGTTTTGTATCATCCAGGGGGACACGTTAGTATGCTCGGATATGTCGCTCGTTCCTGCATAGAAGCGTATGGTGTTGTTGTCAAAGTCATAGACCATTATCACTCTGGTGAAATCGCTTGTCGAAAGTGTTTGCATGGGCTTGGAGTAGGCTACGACGGGCTGATTGTCCTCCGACCTCAAGACTGCCTTTAGTCGCCGGTCGCTTGTAAGCATAAACTCCAGCGAGCTGATGCTGTCGCCATGGGCAAAGAGCATCATATCCCTGTTCGTCTCGGCTGGACGTATCATCATATCTACCGTCAGGTCGGTGATGGCCAGTCCGCGCAGTGCTTGTGAGCGGACAGATTGTTCTTCTGTTCCTGCGAAATACAGTGAAGAGGATGGTGTGAAGCCGGCTTCGTTCGTGACGCCTTGCAGTTGGAAGTTGTTATCCTCGTCCAACCAGTTTCCGGCAATGGCTTCGGAGAAACGCAGCTTGATGTCATCTGTCAACGTGAGTATGCCGTCGGCTGGCCAGGGCTTGCCAAAGAGAACAGGCGGTCGCGTGTCTTTCGTACCACTAAGCACAGGAGAGGATTTGCTGACGAAGCCCGAACCATGGCGACAGAACGAGACGGCTCGCAGGTCGTAGTTCAATTCCTTGGGGTCGGTGTGCCCATAGAAGCGGAAGGGCGCAATGCGACCATTCTCTATCATCGCCTTGTTGCCGGTGGCGAGGGCGTAGAGTGAGTCATTAGCATAGAACGAACACATGTTCACCCATGCATCACTATTCTCTGTGGTGAGCTTATATTGGAATTCTATGTGGTCGAAGTTCTTGTGGTTAATGTCGAACCCGTCGATGCTGATAGGCAGGTAATAACCTATGGAATCTTTGGCCGAAAGTGTGTTCATAATCCATTTGTCGCGAGGCTGAGTGATGGCTACATCACAACTAACGGGCAGATAATGGACAGAAAGCTTAATGATGCTATATACTTTCGGACAGTCATCAAGGGAGAGCATAAGCTCAAGGTCGTTGTAGTCATCAGCCGTGCCACGTAGAACCTGAAGTGTCTTTACCATCGGTTCTCCCGTTTTGAGATAAACAGGATATCCAGCAGCAAGGTTCTGACCATCAATGGTCACCACAGCGCCATCAGGATTCCCGCCAACGAGCGAAAGCGTCATCATTTCTCCGTCG
>Ga0247610_10002565_pt1 | contig 20751 bp, 20 predicted proteins | sample 174DNAGHGhighgp2_FD_193483 | JGI IMG/M metagenome (GOLD analysis project Ga0247610, IMG submission 193483) | Sheep rumen microbial communities from Palmerston North, Manawatu-Wanganui, New Zealand - 1742 DNA GHGhigh gp2 | ecosystem: Host-associated > Mammals > Digestive system > Stomach > Rumen...
AGGCGTTACTGGCGTGGAACAGGTCGAAGCACTGCACAAACTGTCGGAAGACTGTCCAGTGGCCATCGTGAAGGTTGGAAAGGACGGCTCCTACATCAAGATGGACGGCGAGGTGACCGCCATCGCACCCGTGGATGCCACACGCATCGACACCACCGGTGCCGGCGACATCTACGCCGCCGGGTTCCTATACGGACTCGTCAACAATTACGGTGCACTGAAATCTGGCAACTTAGCCTCCTATCTGTCCGCAAGATTGATTGAATATGTAGGGGCGAAACTACCTGATGAGGAATGGCAGAAACTAAAAAAAGAGGAACTTTAAGTTCCTCTTTTTTTTGATTATGAGCCACTTGTGAGACTTGAACTCGCGACCTACGCATTACGAATGCGTCGCTCTACCAACTGAGCTAAAGTGGCTGGTTTTGCGCGGCAAAGATACACATTTTTTCGATTCGTGCCCTTACTCCGCGCATTTTTTTCTGTTCCTTATTCCTGAACAGGAATCACGGAAACGTAAGATCTGTCCTTGTAGGTTTTCTTGAATTGGACAGTGCCGTCAACCAAAGCATAGAGGGTGTGGTCTTTACCCATACCAACGTTCTTGCCAGGGTTGTGGACAGTACCTCTTTGGCGGACAATGATGTTGCCAGCCTTGGCAAACTGACCACCGAAGATCTTCAAACCTAATCTCTTACTCGCTGATTCGCGGCCGTTCTGTGAACTACCGACACCTTTTTTATGAGCCATAAGTCTAAATTTTAATCGTTAACACTAAATTTTACAGAGCGATGTTATCAATCTTGATGGTGGTCAAGCACTGACGGTGACCATTCAGTTTCTGATAACCTTTTCTTCTTTTCTTCTTGAAAACGAGCACTTTGTCGCCTTTCAGATGATTCAGGACGGTAGCGGTCACGCTGGCACCGGAAACGGTCGGCGTACCCACTTTCACATCACCGTCATTGTCCACTAACATTACGCGGTCAAACGTGACTTGCGCACCTTCTTCAGCCTTGAGGCGTTGAACATAGACTCTGCGGTCTTTTTCAACCTTGAATTGTTGCCCGGCTATTTCTACAATTGCGTACATTTTTTTGGGTTTTTAGTTTGTAATTTTTTGGGCGGCAAAAATAAGATTTTTTTCGATATAAATCTTTTCCCTGCAATTTTTTTTAAACTTTTCCGTTATGGCATGGTTTTTGAAAGATGTTCAATGTTAAAATATAAGAGAAATGAAAGCATTCAGTCAATTTAAAGTATTGTTATTCACAATGTTGGCATTCTTCGCCTGCATCAACACGAGCTGCGCGCAAAAGGAAAGCCAAGGCACAAGATACGTGGATCTGACCGACGCGGCAGAGTCTTCTGTCAACGCGGTGGTCTATATCAAGACCGAATTTATGCAAAAAAACTCCATGTGGGATGACTTTTTCGGCGGTACTATTTGGGAGCATTTCTTCCGTTCGGCACCGAGCGCATATCCGGTGCAGGCCGCCGGCTCTGGTGTCATCATCTCCTCCGACGGTTACATCATCACCAACAACCACGTGGTGCAAGATGCCGAAAAGGTGACCATCACCTTGAACGACAAGCGCGAGTATGAGGGCGAGATCATCGGCACCGACCCTGCCTCCGACCTGGCACTCCTCAAAATCAAGGAAACCCGTCTGCCATACCTGAAGTTCGCCAACTCCGACTCCGTGCGCATCGGCGAGTGGGTGCTGGCCATCGGCAACCCCATGGGACTCAACTCCACCGTCACCGCCGGCATCATCAGCGCGAAGGCCCGCCAGCTCAGCACCGGCCGCAACTCCAACTCCGATGAGGTCTATCTCCAAACCGACGCAGCCGTCAACTCCGGCAACTCCGGTGGCGCCCTGGTCAACGCCGCTGGTCAACTCGTCGGCATCAACACCGCCATCGCTTCGGGCAACGGTTACTACACCGGCTACTCTTTCGCCATCCCCTCCAACATCGTGCAAAAAATCGCCTACGACCTGCAACACTACGGCGTCACCCAACAGGCTTACCTCGGCGTCTCCATCATGGAACTCAACGCCACCAACGCCAAAGAACTGAACCTTAACAATATAGATGGTATCTACGTGGCCGAAGTCGCTGACGATGGTGCCGCTGCCCAAAACGGATTCCAAGAAGGCGATGTCATCACCCACATCGACAACACCCCTGTCAACAGCCTTGCTGAGGTTCGCGGCGTCCTCAAAACAAAGTCTCCCGGCGACAAAGTGAAGGTCGTTTTGGTCAGAAATAAAGAAAATTTGACCAAAACTGTAACTTTATTGAATAGTCAAGGTACAACAGAAAAGGTTGAGAAATAAATGGTTATTGGTTATAGGTTATTGGTTATTGAAGCTACATTGTTATAAATAGTCAATGGTCAATGGTCAAAAGCCAATAGTCAATGATCAATAGTCAAAAGTCAAAGGTCAAATAAATGAGACAATTAAAAATATCAAAATCCATTACGAACCGTGATTCCGCATCCCTGGAACGGTTTCTGTCCGACATCAGCAAAGTGCAGATGATCGGGGCCGACGAGGAAGTGGAACTGGCCCGTAAAATCAAAGCAGGTGACGAGGATGCTCTTAACAGACTGGTAACCACTAATTTACGCTTTGTCGTTTCCGTTGCAAAACAGTACCAGAATCAGGGTATCGGTTTGCAGGACCTCATCAACGAAGGCAACTTAGGACTTATCAAAGCCGCGCAACGCTTCGACGAGACGCGCGGCTTCAAATTCATCTCCTATGCCGTCTGGTGGATCCGCCAAGCCATCCTGCAGGCCATCGCCGACCAATCCCGTATCGTGCGTCTGCCGCTGAACCAAGTGGGTGTCATCAACAAAATCAAGAAGGAGACCGCCCGGTTGGAGCAGACTCTCAACCGTCTGCCCACCACCGAGGAGATCGCCAACGCTATGGACATGCCCGTCTATAAGGTGGCCGAGATCATGAAGATGAACAACCACCCGCAGTCCATCGACTCGCCCATCGCGCCCAACGAGGAGACCCGTTTCGTGGATATCTTCGTGCACGACAACGACGACGACACGGACACCTCGCTCATGCAGGAGTCGCTCTCATCGGAAATCAACGACCTCCTCAAGACACTGCCTGACAAAGAGGCAGACGTGCTGAAGCTCTTTTTCGGCATCGGCACCACCCACGAGCACACCCTGGACGAAATCGGCGACAAGCTCGACCTCTCCCGCGAACGCGTCCGCCAAATCAAGGAACGCGCCCTGAAGAGATTACGCCAAAACAGTAAGAACAAAAACCTCAAGAGCTATTTATAAAATATATACATATTGTATTTTAATGTTGTCCTTTCTGGCATGCGCGATGTTAACGTCATGCAGGCCGAAAGCGCTACCGGAGCCCAAACCCATGGGCTATTTCCGTATTGACCTGCCCGAGCACCAGTACCAACTCATAGACACCACCCTACCCTTCACCTTCGAACAATCGGCGATTGCCAATACCACCATTGAACCGCAGAAAGACAACTCTTTATGGATGAACATCATCTATCCCGACCTGCATGCCTCGCTTCGGTTCACCTGCCTCAACGTCAAAAACGCTGACAGTCTCCGAAAACTGATGATTATGGAAGACAAAATGGTAAAATTCCACTATCAGAAGGCTGATGATGTGCAATATTCCATCATTCAAGACCCCGAGGCGCATATCTGGGGACAAACGTACGAAATCTATGGCAAAGAGGTGGCCACACCGTTCCAGTTTTGGCTCACCGACAGCACCCATCATTTCGTGCGTGCCACGCTCTACTTCGACAGCGCCCCCAACAATGACTCGTTACAACCTGTTATCCAATATCTTAAAGAGGATGCCATGCACCTCATCAACACGTTCGCATGGAAGCAGTAAACCCTCTATCTTTTTTCAGAATCCACGATGACGCGGGATTTGAGAAGTCCGCGCTTTCCGTGTTCCGCTTCCAATACGAAAAAAACAAAGTATATCAGTCTTATTGTCAATATCTTAACATCAAAAAAGAGGACGTTCAACATTTGGAAGATATCCCCTTCCTACCCATCTCGTTTTTCAAGACGCACGAGGTAAAAACCACCCTTTTCACCCCCGAACTGACGTTCCGAAGCAGCGGCACGACCGGCATTCAGCAGTCACTTCACCTCATCAAAGATGCTGCCCTTTACCAACTCAGCCTGATCAACGGTTTCCGTCATTTTTACGGAAGTCCGTCCGATTACGTGTTCCTCGCCCTTCTCCCTAACTATCTGGAACAGAAACAGTCGTCATTGATTTACATGATGGAGGCCTTGATGAAAAAGTCTGGTTCCAAAGACAACGGGTACTATCTATACAACCATGAGGAGCTCTATCACAAGTTGCAGGAATTGCAAAGCCGGCACCAGAAAACCATCCTTTGGGGCGTCACGTTCGCGCTGATGGACTTTGCAGAACATTACCAGTTAGATTTCCCGGAACTCATTGTGTTTGAGACCGGTGGCATGAAAGGTCGGCGCAAGGAGATGGTGAAAGAGGAACTCTACGATACCTTGAAGAAAGCGTTTGGCGTGCCCGACATCCACTCAGAGTACGGCATGTGCGAACTGCTGTCGCAAGCCTACAGCAAGGGTAGCAACCTCTTCTCGACCCCGCCTTGGATGCGTCTGCGCCTCCGCAGCGAAAAGGATCCTTTGGACGGCAGCGACACCGTCAGCACCGGTGTTATCAACGTCATCGACCTGGCCAACCTCTACAGTTGCTCGTTCATCGCCACTGAAGATCTCGGCCGCCGCCATCCCCAAGGCATCGAGGTACTGGGTCGCCTTGACCACGCGCAAATTCGGGGATGCAATCTATTGGTTTTATAGCGAGTGCTTTCTCATTGTAGAGACGCGCCATGGCTCGTCTCTACGAGTAAAAAATCCCTTGTTTAATAGTTTCTGAAAAAATGTACCTTTGCAAAATTTTTATTCAAAGGAAAATATTTTATATTTTATTGTAAATCAAGAAAATACAAATAGTATTATGAAGAAAAAGATCTTAATAGCGATGATTTTCGTGTTCGCGGCGACCATTGCCGCAGTGCTCATCAGTGCCACACCCGGCGATGATATCATGACTAAAAAGAACGGCACCTACATCGTGAACACCACTAAACTGGGCGCAAATGTGCAGGGTTACAACGGTCCCACCCCGCTGAATATCTACATCAAAGGGGACAAAATCGAGAAGATTGAGGCACTGCCCAACGACGAAACCCCGGGATTCTTCGCCAGAGTACAGGAAGGCCTGCTCAACAAGTGGAACGGCATGACCGTGAAACAGGCGGCCACCGCTAAAGTGGATGCCATCTCCGGCGCCACCTACTCCTCCAACGCCGTCAAGGAAAACGTGCGTCTTGGGGTAAACTATTACCAGAAACACAAAAAGTAGGGACGTATCGCATACGTCTAACGTCCAACGTCCAACAGGCAACAGACTGTAGAGACGTGCCATGGCGCGTCTCTACAAAACAAATCATAAACCCATGATCATCAACAGAATATACATATTAGGATTGTTGTTTTTCGCATCAATAGGAATATTGTGCGCTCAAACCGACACCATCCGTCTGATGCAATATAACCTGATGTATTACACCAACAGCTCCGGTGTCTCAGAATGCAACAGCACCACCAACAATCTGGACAACAAGGATGCACACATCAAAACTATCTTCCAGTACGTAAAGCCCACCGTATTGTGCGTGTGCGAGATGGGTTCCCAAAACCAATATGCCGACCGCTTGCTTAACAATGTCATTAACACGGATGGCATTGACTATTACCGCCGCGGCCCGCTTACCAATCAATCTGGAGGCACAATCGCCAACATGATCTATTATGATTCACGTAAACTGGTACTCTACAAATCCACTCCCATCACCACTGCCTATCGGGACATCAACGGCTACACCTTCTATTACAACACCTCTGACCTGTCCAACGGTGACACCATCTTCACAACCTTCTGGATTGGACACCTCAAGGCAGGATCCTCCTCCGCGAACGAACAATCACGATACACACAAGTGCACAAGCTGATGACCCGCATTGCCAACTCCGGTCTGCCCGGCAACTACACCTTCTCTGGTGATCTCAACATTTACTACAGCGATGAGCCTGCCTACCAAGAACTTACAAACTATTCCAACAGTTTATACCGTTTCTACGACCCTGCTGAAAGTCCCGGCTATTGGCACAGCAATGGGCAGTTCAGCTCGCTGCACACGCAATCCACTCGCACCCAAAACGCAGACTGCTTCTCTGCCGGCGGCTTGGACGACCGCTTCGACATCATCCTGGTATCCCCTTATATATATTATGGTAGCGACAGACTGCATTATGTGGACGGTTCGTACAAAGTGATTGGACAAGATGGCAACCGGCTGAATGGCTCCGTCATATCACCGGCCAACTATTCCATCCCCAGCAATGTAGCCACCGCACTTTACCAACAGTCCGACCACCTGCCCGTCATTCTCGACATGGTCATCGATGCCCACGTCGGGGTCCAAGAGTTCCAACCCGACTACTTCGTCAAGGTGATTAATCCGGTCAGAGAGGAACTGCAAATTGAGCTGCAAAACAACGAAGCAGCCCACTATACTGTCAGCATCTATTCCATAGACGGCAGGCTGCTCGCCACGCATCAAGAGCACTTAGATGCTGGGAGTCAACACTTAAGCTATCCGTTCCCATACGGCAAAGGCGCTTATCTTTTGCGTTTTCAGAATGAAAAAGGCGAAAAAGTGGTCAAAAAGGTAATCGCCTACTAATCAGGCTTGAGAAAACACCTAAAAAAGACTATTTTCATATTAAAAAAAAGTATATCTTTGCACTTTCTTTTAAAGACAAAACCGTTATGAGTGAAATCGTTGTAAACCGTTATTCAGACGAGGAATTAGAGGAATTCAGAACCTTGATTGAGAAAAAGATTGAGGAAGCGAAAAAGAACTTGGAAGTCTATCAGGAAGCCTACAGCGGCGTTGGCAATGACACCAAGGATACAGCCCCCACTTTCAAAAATCTGGAGGAAGGCAACCAAGTCCTTTCCAAGGAAGAAAACGGCCGACTGATGGCTCGTTTAGTGAAATATATCTCCAACCTTGAAGCTGCTTTGGTTCGCATCGAGAACAAAACATACGGAGTGGACCGCATCACTGGCAAACTGATTCCCAAAGAGCGTCTGAGACTGGTTCCTCACGCCACTTTGGATATCAACACCAAGCTTCAGGAGAAGAAAAAATAATCTCCTCCCCTATCCCATAACCCTTTATCAACATCCGCGTTGAATCCGTTGTTGGACATAGAAGACTTGTCGCTTGAGCTATGCCGTGACAATCAATGGAACCCGATTTTACGCCATATCAGTTTCTCCCTCCATCAGGGGGAAACGTTGGGTATTGTCGGCGAGTCCGGTTCCGGGAAATCCGTTTCGGCACTCTCCATCATGCGGCTCCTCAATCCCAACATCGCCCGCTATCCGTCCGGACGCATCCTTTTCCGTCCCGATGGCACTGACGAGTCTGCCATCGACCTGCTGAAAGCGCAAGAGTCCGAATTACAGACTATTAGAGGTAACAAGATTGGCATGATCTTTCAAGAACCGATGACCTCCCTGAATCCAGTAATCCGATGCGGGGAACAAATCACCGAACAGATTCTGCTACACACCAAAGTCAGTGAGAAAGAGGCCAAAGAGCAGGTACTCAATCTGTTCGAGGAGGTTCGGCTGCCTCGTCCCCAACAAATCTTCGACGCTTATCCGCACGAACTCTCCGGCGGACAAAAGCAACGTATCATGATTGCGATGGCGATGAGCTGCCACCCCAAGCTGCTCATCGCGGACGAACCGACCACCGCCTTGGATGTCACCATCCAGAAAAACATCTTGGAACTGATTCGCAACTTGCAACAGGAGCACGGCATGGGCGTACTGTTCATCACGCACGACCTCGGCGTGGTGGCCGAGATTGCCGACCGCGCCATTGTGATGTACAAAGGGGATATTGTAGAGGAAAACAGCGTGCGGAACATCTTCCTAAATCCAAAAGACGCTTATACAAAGCAACTTATCGCCTGCCGTCCCTCAATGACCCAACGACTGAGAAAGCTGCCTCAAGTGTCAGATTTTGAAGGGAGTACGGATGTTGACATGCAACAGGTGATTCAAGGGTTGACAGTCTCCCCGCAAGAACGCCAGGCCGCGCACCAAGCCCTATACTCAAGAGATAAGATTGTCAGTATCAAAAACTTAAACAAAGTTTACAAAGTTCGCAAACGCAAACTTTTCGAAAAGCAGCAATACTTCCATGCGCTGCATGATATCAGTCTTGACATCTACGAAGGGGAAACGCTGGGGCTCGTCGGCGAATCCGGCTGCGGCAAAACCACCCTTGGCCGTTCTATGCTACGACTCATCGAGCCTACCTCGGGCGAAGTGTTCTTCCAAGGCAAGAATCTGGTTCAGATGCCCAATTCGGATATGCGGAAGATGAGAAAAGAGATGCAAATCATTCTGCAGGATCCTTACTCATCGCTCAACCAGCGACTTACCATTGGTGAAACCCTGATGGAACCGATGCGTGTACATAATATCCTAAGCAATGACAAGGAGCGCAAGAAACGGGTCATCGAACTGCTGGAACGCATCAGCCTCAATGAATCGCATTTTTACAGATACCCTCATGAGTTCTCCGGCGGGCAGAGGCAACGCATATCCATCGCCCGTGCCCTTACCGTGAACCCCAGATTCATCATCTGCGACGAATCTGTCTCCGCTTTGGACGTTTCCGTGCAGGCTCAAGTGCTCAATCTGCTCAACGAACTGAAATCCGAGTACCATTTTACCTACATTTTTATCTCACACGACTTCTCCGTGGTGAAATTCATGGCCGACCGCATCGCCGTCATGCAAGAAGGCGTCATTGTGGAAACTGGAGAAGCCGATGCCCTCTGCAACCACCCACAAACCGATTATACGAAAAAACTGATAGACTCCATACCGAAAGGGATTGTGAATTAGACCATTGACTATTGACTATTTACATTAAAACATAAACGCAATGAACAAATTTGAAAAGTATTTGAAAGCGGTGATCCGCATCGGACTAGGACTGTTCTTCATCGTCTCTGCTATCCTGAAACTGCTGTCGCTGGACAACTTCGAGCTTTACATATACAGCTTCAATCTGATGAACCTGACCTTGTGCGGACTGGTGGCGCGAGCCATTATCGCCTGCGAGCTTCTGGTCGGCATCTTGCTGATTATCAAAGTAAAATACAAGTTTGCCTGGTGGTTGACTCTTTTGATGTTGATCGGGTTTTCCCTGCTGCTTATCTATGTCATCCTTTTCCGAAACGACAGTAACTGCCACTGTATGGGTGACTTGGTAGAGATAAAACCATCGATGTCGCTCATCAAGAACCTTGTGGGAATCGCATTGTTGATGTGTGTGCGGAAAGAGGAAGACTACCAGTTCCGATACAAAACGCTTGCGCTTGTACTGGCATTCGTCGCCGCACTTGTTCCGCCTTTCATACTCTTCCCCTCCGGTGATATTTACAATCTTTTCACCAAATCCGAAATTCAAGATTTCGATGAAACCGCCTTCAACGCGCTAATGGCAGATTCCACCATGCAGGATATCCGCTTCGATGACGGCAACTACATCGTGGGAGTGGTCTCCTCCAGATGTCAATACTGCCGCACAGGCGGACTGAAAATATCCGAAATCGTCAAACACAACGAGCTGGATACCAGCCGTGTAATCTATTTCATTTGGGGCGACAGCACCTCCATTCGCGAGTTCCAAACCGAGACGCAATCCGAATCTTTCCGTTTTATTACCATTTCACCCATACAAGCAATCCGGGTTGTCAACGGTCACTTCCCCACCTATCTGTTTATTTCAGACGATGATGTGAAAAGGACGTCAGACCTGCGACATTTGACCGAAAAAAATATTTCCGAGCATTTAAAATAAATTGTATTTTTGCAGATTATTTAACAGTTGTTGTTTTTACAGAAACCAATTATAAAATACCAATTCAAATAGTCTCACTTTTGGGTAGTTTTTATGGAATAATATCAGCTGCCCCTTTAAACTTGAAAGAATGCCTTTACCTAACAAAAAACAAAAAGCAATCTTCAGATACTACTCGGAAAATGGTTTCAACCACTCTACAGAAGAAATCGTCCAAGAGTTGGAAATCTGCCATAAAACCTTCTTCAACAGATACGGAAGCAAGGTAAATTCCATCGATATCGCATGGAACTACTGGCAGACCGTTTGCCTTGACAAATGGTCAACCCTTATGGAACATTGTAACCATAGTGTGGAAGAACTGGTTATGACGCTGTTCAGCATCGAACAGGCCCGCAACGCCGATCCACATTTTTACGATTACACGCGCCAAAGCCGAAAATATCTTGAACAGGACTCTTTTTTCTACAAAGCCCTGCATACCATATTGGAAAAAGGAAAACAATGTTTTCACATTCACGAGCACCTGAACCTTGATATCTATATCGCCTTCCTGCTCAACAACATCTTCTTGATTGATACTGAACAGGATAAAAAGCCCGAAGTTTTACGGTATATTCTGATTCCCGCATTGACGGAACGAGGCATGGAACTCTACCATGAGCTTCCTACCCCTTAATGACGCTTTCCCCATCTCTAACAAACCTTTGCAGTGAACCACTGCAAATTCAACGTTTAAACTTTTCAATCGATTTCCAGTTGAGAATATTCGATTGAATTGTGTATTTTTGCCGTCAATTTTTGAATGATGAAAAGGATATTTCTCTTAACCGTAATAGTGCTTTCCATGCTTGCTGGACGAGCAAGTTATCTGTTGATACCCATGGATTTAGCACAGAGCAACCATCTGAAAGCATACGGTATCGCCTACTTCGCCGTAGCTCATCAGATTGACATGAGTTGGCTACTGAACTATCGTGGCGGCAGCTTTATGTGCCCCTACAACGGCACAGTGGAAAACGAATGTCTGATACGCGGTGTCTCCTACGAAGTCATCGCCGACCTGCAGGCCACCCAGATTCTCAACGAAATCGCGGTGGTAGAGAACAATATGAACGAAATACGGCTCACCAAAGAACCGAAGATTGCCGTCTATTCCCCGAAAAACAAACTGCCTTGGGACGATGCCGTGACCTTGGTGCTCACCTACGCCGAAATCCCCTACACCATCGTCTATGATGAGGAGGTCATCAAAGGCGAACTGCCAAAATACGACTGGCTGCACCTCCACCATGAGGATTTCACCGGCCAATACGGTAAATTCTGGGCCAGCCAACGAAACACCAAATGGTATCAAGATGACGTGCGCGAAAACGAAGAACGCGCCGCACAACTGGGATTCACCAAGGTATCTCAGATGAAACTGGCTGTCGCAAAGGCCATCCGCGACTTCGTGGCCGGCGGCGGATACCTGTTCGCCATGTGCTCCGGCCCCGACAGCTATGACATCGCCCTCGCCGCCGACGGCGTGGACATCTGCGAAACCATGTTCGACGGCGACCCGATGGACCCACAAGCCCAAAGCAAACTTAACTACGACAACTGCTTCGCTTTCACTGACTTCCAAATCGAAACCAACCCTTACATCTACGAGGTCTCCAATATCGATGTCAGTCCCAACCAACATATCTCTAACAAATCGAAGGACTACTTCACCCTTTTCGAATTCTCCGCCAAATGGGATCCCGTGCCTACCATGCTTTGCCAGAACCACTTGCAGGTGATTCCGGGATTCATGGGACAGACCACCGCATTCCGTAAGGAATTCATCAAACCGACAGTAACCATTATGGGAGAATGTGCCTTTTTCAACGAGGCCCGTTATATTCACGGGGAGTTCGGCAAAGGCACCTGGACTTTCTACTCAGGACACGACCCCGAAGACTACCAACATCTGGTCAACGACCCGCCTACAGACCTTAACCTTTTCCCCAATTCTGCAGGCTACCGATTGATTCTCAACAACGTACTCTTCCCCGCCGCGAAAAAGCAGCAGCAGAAGACATAAATTTATATTTCCGGCATCATATGGTAAATTAGGTCCACGACCTGCGGACCCGCAGCGGCAGCGGCTTCGAGAACCTCCTGATGGCTGGCTTTTTCCACACGCCCAATGATTCCCAAATCTGTGATGACGGAAAGCGCAAACACTTCAATGCCGCGATGTCTGGCCATGATAGCTTCCGGAACGGTGGACATGCCTACGGCGTCGGCTCCGAAAAGATAGAACATCTTATACTCGGAAGGCGTTTCAAAGCAAGGACCTGACACCCCGATATAAACACCCTCTTGCAGATGGATATTTAGCTTCTTACCGGTCTGTTGTGCTAACTTCACCAGTCGGTGCGAATAAACCTCGCTCATGTTCGGGAAACGCGGACCAAGCTCGTCATCATTCGGACCAATGAGCGGATTGGTGAAAAAGTGGTTGATATGGTCACGGATGAGCATAATGTCACCCACCTGGAACGTGGGATTCATGCCGCCCGCCGCATTCGAAAGAATCAGGGTTTTCACCCCAAGACCCGGCAAAATCTGCTGCGGATAAGTCACCACGTCCATCGGATAGCCTTCGTAATAATGGAATCGACCACTGAAAACGAGCACCTCCACGCCATTAAGCCGACCGAAAACCATGCTCCCTTTATGTCCCTCCACCGTGGAAAGCGGAAAATAGGGGATATCCTGGTAAGGAATCTCATCCACAATATCAACTTTGTCTGTCAGACCGCCCAAACCAGAACCCAACACGATGGCAATTTTCGGATCTATCGTTTTACGGAAGTTCAAGTATTCAACCGTTTTTTCAACTCTTTTTCTCTTTTCTTCTAACATGGTCTTTTAATCTTTGGTTAAACGTATCCCGCTGTATCTCAGTAAGAAATTCAACTTCTACTGGAATGACAAATACGGGTAGCAAAGATACAATATTTATGATATGCTCTGACTGCATTCGCATCCAATCTTTTTCGGTGGTAACCAATACAGTCTGTGTGCCTATATTGTTAAAGTGCTGATCATAAATGGATTGTAGCTCCTTCTCGGTGAACGTATGATGGTCAGGAAAATCGCGATGGGCTACGACTTGGTAGGATTTTTCCAAATGTCTGAGCAGCAGTTTGGGGTGCGCAATACCAGTCAAAACGACCACATCTTTCACCGTTTCCAAATCGCGATTACGAGCTGCAGCCGTGACAGGCCGCAGTTGTTCATACCGGAAGCGGGTGAAAAACAGCTCTTGTTGCGGTTGCAGACGGAGTTTGTACCGCCACCTCGACTCATCCGTGTTCGCATTTTCCGGCACTTTGGTCACAATCACCACATCGGCAAACCGTGAGGCACGAGGGAACTCGCGCAGCTTGCCGGCGGGCATCGGCATGTCCGGACGGAATGGGCGGTCGTATTCCGTCAGCAGAATATGGAACGTGGGCCGGAAACGCAAGTGTTGGTAGGCATCATCCAGCACAACAACCTCCGTTTCAGGATGTTCATCGAGAAGATTCCGTACCCCTTCACAACGGTCGCCATCCACCGCCAAAGGAACGTCAGGAAACCGCAAATGCGTCATAAACGGCTCATCCCCAAAGATTTCCGCATTCCGATTCTCTGGTTCGGTTTGCAATATAGAATGATAACCCTTGGATTTCCGTCCATAGCCGCGACTGAGTGCCGCTATATGAAACTCATCCTTCAACAAGTTAATAACATATTGTGTATGAGGCGTTTTCCCTGTTCCACCTACGGCTAAATTGCCAATATCAATGGCCGGAACGGGCGATTCTTCCCCCAACAGGATTCCCTTCCGATAGAGAAACCGCCGAATAGCCGCAACACACCCGAAAATCAAGGAAAAAGGTGTCAACAGCAGTCCTATGATGAGCTTAAATTGCATTTTCCGTTGCTTCGCTACGCTTAGCCGCCTCGCGCTCCGCACGACGCTTCTGCGCCAACTCCTCCATCTCGCTTTCGTACGACTCGTAGCGGCTGATAATCTTGGTTACCAGATGATGACGCACTACGTCCTTGTTGTCCATATAAATAAAGTCTATCCCCTTCACTCCGCGCAAGATACGGTCGGCGAGAATAAGACCCGACTGTTGGTTCTTGGGCAGGTCGATTTGGGTGATGTCACCCGTAATGAAGAACTTGGCGTTCTTGCCCATACGGGTCAGGAACATCTTCAGCTGCGAAGAGGTGGCATTCTGCGCCTCATCGAGGATCACATACGCGTTGTCGAGCGTACGGCCGCGCATGAAGGCCAACGGCGCAATCTCGATAACCTTGTCCTCCATCATCGTCACCAGCTTCTGCATCGGAATCATATCCCAAAGCGCATCGTAGAGCGGTTGGAGATACGGATCGAGCTTGTCGCGAAGGTCACCCGGCAGGAAACCGAGGTTTTCACCCGCCTCCACCGCAGGACGAGTGAGGATAATTCTACGTATTTGCTTATTCTTCAACGCTTTGACAGCCAATGCCACCGCCGTATAGGTTTTTCCCGTACCAGCAGGGCCCACCACGAAGACCATATCGTTCTTTTCTGAACTCTCCACCAGCCTTTTCTGGTTCGGCGTGATGGCTTTGATGATCTTACCCTCGCGCCCGTGCACGATCACATTAGCGTCAGCCTGGTTGAGCGCGTAAAAGCTGTCATCCTCCATCGCCGTGATGTTGATAATGTCCGTTTCCGTCAGTTTGCCAAACTGATCGATATGCCTCTCCAACAACGAGATACGCTTTTCATACTCCTGTACCTCGTCATCAGGACCAGAGACTTTCATCTCATTGCCGCGCACCACAATCTTCAACTTCGGGAAGATATGGGTCAGCATATTGACATTATTGTTCTGATGGCCAAGGAGTTCAACTGCAGTTTCCGGATTGAGATCGATGATTTTATCCATGCGTTAATTATTCTATGACAAGGTAATTTAAAGGATTGATAGGAAAGCCGTTATACCAAAGTTCAAAATGCAGATGGTTGGACCTGCCCTTCGTAGCACCGGTTTTGCCAACGGTGGCAATCGGCATTCCGGCTGTCACGCGCGCGCCCACCTGTTTCATCAACACAGCGTTGTGCTTATAGATGGAAATCATATTGCCAGGATGTTGGACAATAATCGTATAACCATCTGATGCCGTGTAGTTTGCAGATATAACCACGCCGTCAGCAACACAGGTGACGGTCGTATTGTCGGTAGCGGCAATATCAATGCCGTAATGGTTCTGGGAGGCGTCAAACAACCGAGTCACCGCGCCGATAGCCGGCGGATAGATGGAAATACTGGTGATTTTGGCCTGCTCGATGTTCGGCACACCCGAGGTGTTGGACGTATTGCTCTCGCCCACGCGTCCGAGAATCAGATCCGCCTCCTCCAAAATCTCATGGACCTTGTTCTCTCGTTCCTTCTGGCGTTCCACAGGATGTACATCCGGTGTGGCCTCGGAAGCATCGTCTTCATACACCGCACCATCCTTTCCATCCAACATATCAGTGAAGTTATTGATAAACTGCTGGTTAATAGCAAGCTGATGTTCCAAAGAATCGACTCGGGCAGCGGTCTGCTTGTACAACTTGTAATCTTTCTGATCGGTATAGCCGGGAATATATACGCGCAACGGTGTCAAAGCAATCAAGATCGTGGTCAGAACAATGATGACAAACGCCGCTAAAATGGCAACCACCACCACTTTTTGGATGGTAATCCGGCGAATGGTAAAGCTCTGCTCATGGGTATCCTCATTCGAGAAAACAAGCCTATAGCGCGTTTTCCACTCGCTTACCATGATGTTCCACACTTTTTTAATCTTTTCGAACTTGCTCATTATGCTTTCTTCCCGATTTTGAGGCGCAAAAGTAGCAAAAATAGCAATTCAAGAACGTTTTTGAACGAAGAGAATCTCATTTTTTTCATATCAAACAGATATTCAACAGGTTATCTAAAAAATTGACATAACATCGAAAAATAATGTCATTTTGTAAAGAAATATTCGTATTTTTGCTGCCTGAAAAAAACATCGAAAAAAACAGAGAATATAATAAATCTAACATTATGAACGAAAGAGACAACAACGTAAGTTTTTTCAGATTTGAGGATTTGAGAATTTATGCAAAGGCCACGGATTACATTGTTTGGTTATACCAACAACTTCCTGTCGGCGAATTGACGGCTAATCAGAAGTTTGTTCAGAAGTCTTTTCTGAAATCCGCTCAAGACATTGCTTTGAACACGGCGGAAGGATCCTCACGCAACAGAACCCAATTCCTGTACTACTTGAAGATGGCGAAGAGTTCTGTAAGAGAATGTGTGGTTCACACTGAGATTGCCGCCCGCACCGGCATCATCACCGAAGAGGCAAAAGAGCATTCCCGCACGGAACTGATGGAGTTGACTAAGATGATCGGTTCTCTCATTGCTTCCTTGCAACGCACCTCTATGGGGGCTCCGTCCTACTCCGGCAGACCGTCAGACGAAAACGAGGACCTCAGCATCCCCGAGCCCGACGATTTCGATGAGATGATGTAAGATCATCCTCACTTTTAATTAGACAAATTCTAAAACAATAATTGAACAAAAAGGATATCTTGGTGGATATCCTTTTTTTAATCTTAAACACCAAATCAAAAAGCTATGAAATTCTACAAACCGCTGACCCTCCTGATGATTCTTCCCGCCCTTTTGTCTGCCAGACCGCTGACGAGAAGCGAAATCATAGACTTAGGAACGCGCGCCTATCAGCAAAAGGCGCAACTCATCCACCCTCAAGCGACCAACGCCTCTCTGAAGGATTACGACCTACTGGAAAACGACGGCACGGTAGATATGGCCGTATTGCACTTTGGAGAAGGATTCTTAATCCTGTCGGCCGACGATGCTTACCAGCCTATCCTGGCCTACAGTTTCGAAGGCGACATAGAGATGGACAACACCACTCCCGCCATTTGGGTGTTCCTGTCCCAATACCGCACCGAAATTGCCGCCATCCGTCGGCTCCAGCTCCCGGCAAGTCCGGAAATTCAAGCGGAATGGGACGCCCTGCGCAACCCGACCCGCGCCATCACCACGGAAACGGTTGTGGCACCGTTAATCCATTCCAAATGGAACCAGAACAAGTATTACAATACCCTGTGTCCGGAGGATCCTGACGCTCCTGGCGGTTACGACGGCCGTGTCCCGAACGGCTGTGTGGCAGTGGCCATGTCGCAAATCATGTTCTACTACCGTTTCCCCGAATCCGGCAACGGCAGCCACACCAACTACACCGAATATGGCAGTTTCCATGTCAATTTCGGCCAACAGCACTACAACTACAACGCCATGTGTGACGAATTGCACAACTACAACAACGAAGTCGCTAAACTGATTTTCCACTGCGGTACCGCCGTGAACATGATGTACGGTCCCGACGGTTCCGGCGCCTATTCCGGCGATGTTCCCGCAGCCATGTCCACCTATTTTAAGTATAGTCCCGATGCCACCCACCTTTCCAAGCATAACTATTCCACGTCCAATTGGAACCAGATGCTCATCAACGATTTAAATGAGAAGCATCCGCTTTACTATTCCGGATATTCGCAAGATGGAGGCCATGCATTCATCTGCGACGGCTATAACAGCGACATATTCTTCCATTTCAATTTTGGATGGGGAGGCAGCGGAAACGGCTACTATTACACCAGTAACAACGACTCTATCCATAATGCCGTGAACGGTTACGACTATGGGCAATCCGCCATCTTCAACCTCTACCCGATGGAAACCCACTACCCCTCATACTGCGAAGGTAGCATTGTCACCGCCGCCAACGGCACACTCGAGGATGGCAGCGGCCCGTTCGACTATACAAACAACACCTACTGCACCTATATCATCACCAATCCGGCACAAACTTCCGTGTCTGTGACGATTCAGAATCTGGCCACTCAGGAAGGACATGACTTTCTGAAGTTCTGGGACGGATATCCCTCTTCTGACAACCTGTTGATGGAGTATTCCGGTCATCTTACTGGCGACATAAACACTTTTTACACAGACAGTCTTTATATCACTTTTGAAACCGATGATTCCATCACCGACACGGGCTGGCGGCTCTACTTTGAGTCCTACCGTTCCGGAGTTGGCTGCGGCACAACGGCTTCACACCAACCCACAGGGGTTATTTCTGACAACGAGGATGGAGCCAATTACAAGGACAACTCACAGTGTACGTGGATTATACGGGTCAATGGAGCGGAATTTATCACCTTCACATTCGAAGAATTCAACCTCAGCCCGGAAGATCACTTGGACATTTATGACATGAGAACTTATCCCAACGAATTGATTGGTCAGTTTACCGGCAACCAGCTTCCGGGTTCATTCACGTATCTCACCAACAGGGTTGCGGTTCGTTTCTTTTCCGACAACGACCTGAACGACACTGGATTCCGTATTACTTGGTGCGCATCCGGCACAGGCATCGACAACGAGGATATGGGCACCACGCTGTATCCGAATCCGGCCTCCGATGTGCTCCATATCTCCTTCAACGAACCTGTCGTTGAAGGAGTGGCCACCATATACGATATGGTCGGAAACACGGTCATCACACAAGTTTTCGAGCAAGCTAATGACATTGAAATACCTGTGAATCAATTATCTAACGGCATCTATCTGCTCTCGCTGAAGAACGGCGACAGAACGATCCAGAAGAAAATAGTCATCAATCATTAAACGTAGGAACGCATTCGCCGTCTTAACGGTAACTTTAATCAATAAAACTAGAAGCAATGAAAAAGTTAATGATTTTGATGAGTATCTTCCTGATGACTAGTTTAGTGTCCATGGAAGCTGTGGCACAAACGCCCAACTCATCCAGAAGCAACGCCACGAACAGCAGACCTGCTGCAACGGCTACTAAACAAAGCCCCTCAGCTGCTTCAAGCCAGGCTACCCGTCAGATCAAGAAAGGCGATGCGCAACTTAACAAAGCCAACAACAGCTATCAGAAAGCACAGCAAAGCGCAGCAAGCCGCGTCCCCTCGAACAACTCCGTCAACAAGAGCCCGGCAACCTCGCACACTTCTCGTCCGACCACGACCGCAAAGCCCAGCACTTCGGCCTCCTCCCAAACCTCCCGTCAACCGAGCACCTCTTCCGGCAACCGTCCGACCACAACCGCAAAACCTGCGAATACGGCCAGCACTCCCAGCGCTCGTCCAGCTAACAATACTACTTCCACACCTAGCGCTCGTCCGGCCAACACTACGACTAACAAGCCCGTCACGACGGCCACGAGCAATACGACTGCAAGACCTGCCACGAGCACGGCTACGGCAGCAAGAACTACGGAAAAGCCCAACACCACTGCTGCAACAACCCCGGTTAAAAGAGGTTACACTGAACAAGGAATGGCCAGCCCGCAACCGGTAGCTACCGGTCCCCGCGACGGAGCGCCTGCCGGCAACAACAATAGCAACGACAAAGGCGGTGGTCACCACGGACAACCCGGAGGTCCCGGAGAACACGGACCTGGACACGGCCCCGGACATGGACCGGCACCCCACGACCCCTACGTACACCCGAATCACCACCACTACTACGATCACATTCACGTCCCTCGTCACGTTAGACCGGTTTACTACAACGGCGTCCCCTACTACTTCTACAACAGCGTCTATTGCCGCTACCTCAATGGCTACTACGTCATCTGCCGCCCGCCCCTTGGAGCCGTCATCGCCTACGCGATCTTCAACACCTGGAAACCCGTAATCGTGGTCCACAACAATGTCACTTACTACTACGACGATGGCACTTTTTACCTCCCCTACCGCAATAATTACCAAGTTGTAGCCCCTCCGATCGGCGCCCGCGTGGCAGAACTCCCCAGCAACTACGAAGAAATCATCCTCGACAACACCCTGTACTACAAAGTGGATAACGTTTATTATAAGGCAGTTGTGGTAAATGGATATATCTGGTACGAGGTAGTTTTCGTGAGCTAGAAAAAAAATTTCATAAAAGTGTGCGCGGTAAAGAAAAAATTGTATTTTTGCCGCGCATTTGCTTTTGCCCTGTTGTGTAATGGTAGCACCGCAGATTCTGGTTCTGTTTGTATGGGTTCGAATCCTATCGGGGCAACAAAAAAACCGAATTCAATTGTTGGATTCGGTTTTTTTTTGCATCTTTGCCGCGGAATTTGGCTATTGGCTATTGGCTAAAAGCCAAAAATGTTAAATCAATATCGATCATCATGCTAGTATTAGGTATCGCCGGTGGATCCGGCTCGGGAAAAACCTCTGTGGTGCAGAAAATCGTCCAACAGTTCCCCAAACACCACGTCAGTGTGCTGTCGCAGGACGCCTACTATCGCGACAACGGCGACCTCACCCAAGCCGAAAAGGAGCAGATCAACTTCGACCATCCCTCCTCCATCGAATTTCCGCTGCTGGTGGATCACATCAACCAACTGAAGGCAGGCAAGACCATCCAGATGCCCACCTACTCGTATGTGACCTGCGCACGCGGCACGGAAACCATTCCCGTGCACCCCGCCGAAGTGCTCATCGTGGAGGGCATCCTCATCTTCACCAACCCCGAACTTTGCGACACCATAGACATCAAGGTCTTCGTCGATACGGACGCTGACGAACGGCTCAACCGCATCATC
>Ga0247610_10002568_pt1 | contig 20736 bp, 14 predicted proteins | sample 174DNAGHGhighgp2_FD_193483 | JGI IMG/M metagenome (GOLD analysis project Ga0247610, IMG submission 193483) | Sheep rumen microbial communities from Palmerston North, Manawatu-Wanganui, New Zealand - 1742 DNA GHGhigh gp2 | ecosystem: Host-associated > Mammals > Digestive system > Stomach > Rumen...
GCTGTTGTCTGCAGATGTAGATGATATCATCGCTACTATAGTCCAGAATAATCCAAAGACAAAGTTCTTTTTCGATAATTATACAGCCAGGCAGGTGGGCTGATTCTCACTTGCGAAACTTGAGTAATTAATGATAATTCGCGATAATTCGTGTTGAAAATAAAAAACATCATTCGAGCCATTCGTGTTCGCCCTGATCCACCCATTAACGAGTAATTAACGGCCCATTATACGGTCATTAACGTTAAAAACCACTACATTTATCATTTTTTCTCATCCATTTTTTTATCATTTCATTTTTTTCTCCTATCTTTGCACCCGAAAACAAGCCAAACATCGTACATAAAAATGTATGATTCACCACGAAAGTCGTACATAAAAATGTTTCAACCCGCCGTAAAGTCGTACATAAAAATGTAAATCAAATGGAAAGGGACCTTTATAAGACACTGACAGACTGGAAGAAAAGCGAAAATAATCGGCAAGCATCCCGAACTTCGAGGCATCCGTTTATCGATGAAGCCACGCATCAGTCAGGATTGGCTTGAATGCATTCCCCTCTACGCCTTCCGCGAGGAACTAATCAGAATGAAGAAAAAAGCAATAAATAATTCATGAAAATTCGTAATCAATTCATGGTAATTCGTGTTTAAAAATCTTCGGACCAGCAGGTCATCCCCCTAAGCAGGTATTCTGCCCCCTAGTTATTCCCTTCGGTCATGTCCGAGAGAAGCGGGGGATAGAGGGGGTGCGGAGGACCGAGGGGGCTCCTGGTGCTCCGCACCTACACCTTTCATATAGTTTTTTTCATCATTGTACCACCTGTATTATACGCTCATTAACGTTGTAATATATCGGTCGAACACTATGGTTTTAATTCTACTGAATTCAACATATTCCCTCATAAAATTGGCAAAAATTGAAATTATTCCCTCATAAAATTGGCAAAATCAGTAATTATTCCCTCATAAAATTGGCAAAAAGTTTTGATATTTATCTAAAAGGGGACGGCCTTAGCCGCATATAAACAATGTATTGGGGCCGAGGTTGTCTGCATTTTCACCTTCTTTAAAACCTGCCTCCAAAACAATCATTCGTGCAGATTCGTGCGATTCGTGGTCAAAAAACTATAGTGTTATGGCTCTGACTCTCTTCTGTAACTTTGCAATCTTTTGCATCAATGCATCAAACTCTAATGACTGACCATAGATGAAGAATCTCTGCATATTCGCGTAGTCAGCTTTCCACGATTCCATCGCATGCTCTGGTATCAGAAAGTTAATGGCTGCTGGAGCAAGAAGGTCGTAGTTAACATATTTCAAGGCATAATAAGCTTTGCGATGCTCAACAATTGCTTTATAAAGAGCACCATCAGCCAATGCCTCCCGTCCATACTCGGTATCCATCAGTTTCTCCAAGTCGTACAAATGACGGGACATACGAAAACTTCTCGGGTTGGCTTTCTGAAACTCCTCGGCCAAAAGGAACAGAGACAACTAATCTCAATCTTCACGCGTGGAGGAATGTAGCTGATAGCCTCCTCAACGATGGAAGGATATTGCAGCAAAATAACAGTAGGATCTTTATTTTGTCATACCACCTTTGAAATTTTGATAATTTTTCAAGTGCGAAGATAAGACATTTTAAAGAATCCTCCAAATTTTTTGGTATATTTTCGTCAAAATTTTGCAAATTATTGTGTTGATGCGATAATTCCGTATCTTTTCCCGATTTCATCACCATCTAGAATCTCGCCATAGTCAATAAATTATTATGTTCAGACTAGGCGACAAACCTTAATTTATGAGCATTCGTGCCTAATTCGTGAGCATTCGTGTTCAACACCCCCGGAGGTCATTCCTCTCGGTTTTATCAAAAAAAGGCAAAAAACAAGACAACAACGCCCCACGTCACATCCAGATCATTCCCCTTTATGCGGTGTCAAATATTCTGCATTCCGACTCACCAAGCTAAACATTCGTGTGATTGTCGGTTGTAATCGACGCAAATCGTTATTTTTTGTCGATTGCAACCGACAAATTGTGTAGTGGGTTTTGCAATCTGACAGTTATCTTGTTTCTCAATCTATTAGAAATCCGATAAATCCTTGAAATCATTAACGATCCATTACACGGTCATTAACGTAAAAAAAGTCGAACAAAGATTTTTTCCCCATTTTTCTGCGATAGCGATTTTCGATTTCATTAGGATGTAACCCGAAGGGTGACTGAAGGGAAGAAAGCAGCAGAGGGAAGCTCGCTTTCATCTGATGTTTTCAATCCCTCAGTCAGAACTGCCATCGGGCAGTTCATCCTAATGAAATCTATTTTTCGCCTTAAAAAAAAATTCGCCCAAACATTTGGCAAAGTCAAATAAATCCCGTATCTTTGTCCCATCAAAACCCCAACACCATGCCAAGCATCATCACCCTCACCGAACTCTTCGCCTCCCTCCACGTCGCCAAGATCCACGGGATGAAGGCGCCACATAAGGCCGCGCTCCTCCTCTCCGTCATCGACCTCGTCGAAAGCGGCAGCATCGACACCCCCTTCGTCTATCTCACCGACCAGCTCATCCAGAAGTTCAGCGACGTCTGGAACTATTACATCGGCGATTCCCCCTACTTCAAGCCCGACATCTGCAAGCCCTACTATCATCTGCAAGACGAGCCCTTCTGGCGTCTCATCGGTCGAAACAAGTCCGATGACGCCCTCCCCTACGACCAGGTGAACTACACCGTCACCTATCTGCGCGACACCTACCATTGTGCCATCCTCGACCATTGGCTCTTCGAAGCCCTGCAGCAACCCGTCATTCGAGGCGCCCTCCGCACCGTCCTCATCAGCACCTATCTCACTATCCATCCCAACCCCGACATCAACGCCAATCTGGCGTAATAAACATATAGTCAATCGCACCGATCGCTGCGCGAAGATACCGACCTGCACCTTCCCTGAGCCATGCATTCGGCTTCGGTTTCCGACACGCTGCAATCGTCTCAGGTCGTAAGGCTCCCCACCCCCATCCTGGGTAGCGAAAAAGCCATTTATTACTATGGAATTACACCGAGAGGATCTAATAAAAGTTAGATCGAAGGAGAAAGATCTAAAGAATGTTGTGGGAGGTTGTGAGGGATGGAGAAATAGATTATCTTTGCAGCAACAATTATTTAAACGATAGGCAAAGATGGAAAGACTAAAGAAGAAAGAGATGGAGCAAATGTTGCTCGCCGACCATTGGGTACGGCACGAGGATTGTGACAACCATGACCTGGGCTGGCAGGAACTCACAGAAGCGTTGCTGCAAAGTGAACAGCTGGAAGCATTATATCTGCAATATGCTTCACCGACTCCCTCCCAATTGAAGGCATTGCTCTCAATGCGTCCCTCCTATCGCAAGCGGTTCATGGTCTGCCATCTCATCATGACCACACTCCGCAAAGGGCAGCTTGAAGAACTCGCCTCCGAGCTCGAAAATGACAACTTCCGGATTTGCGATCATTGCGGACTCCCCCACATCCATGGCTACATCATTGGCGACTGCGAACATTACTGCATGCAAAACTGCCTCGTAGAAGCAGGCTTCAGCGAGGCAGACATCGATGGTGATGTGAATTACTATACGGAGTATGGGAGGTGAGAGTCAATTAGAATCTTTAGATCTCAATTCGAACTAATTTAGTTCATGAGTCAATTTTAATGTAAAAAAGCAAGCCACCTGAAAAGTGTCGGCTTGCTTTTTTTCGTCCATTTCAAAGAAATTGACGAAAACTATTGGCAATGTCGATTAAAACCTGTATCTTTGCCCCATCAAATCACAACAATGGGTCGCCTATTGTTGAGATCATCCTACTCCTTATATTGGGGAATCTAAATAAGCCACAATTAATATATGAATACATTCCTTCTGAAAAAAGAGGTCGATTGGTCGTTGCTTAAGCAAGGACTAACTATTCCTGCTCAATATCAACCATTGTGGCAGAACCTTCCAGGCGGTAGAGTAAACAAAGGAGAGAAACGACCCGTGAAGTTCTTCATCGATGGCAAGATGTACGAAGGAGCATCTATCATCAATCAATCCTTTGACGAAACGAAATATGCCGGGCACTCAGACGTATTTCAAATAAGATACAATGAAACTTCTGACGTGGCGAAGAAACTGCGTCAGAAGTTCGTATCTAGCTATCAATACATTAGTAATAAAAGAGCCGCATTGGGCGGCAAAGCCAAAGGAGGCATCAAGATTCCAGCAGAGATCAAGGAATATTTAATTTTCTATGCCTCTGTTCAACCTGATGTATTCATATTGGAATGCCAGTTAGTAGACGAGACGAATGATATCAAACAAGCCATGCAGGGCATCACCGAAGCTGAATTCGAGTCTCCCGAGATTGAAGATCTATTGAGTAAGCACGATAGCACCGCTTCCCTAACCACTGCAAAGACTTTGCAAAAGGTTCGCAAGTTAGATCGAAGCATCGGAGATAGCCTCAAGAAACTCTATGATTATCGTTGCCAAATGACTGGTGAAGTCATTGGTGCCGACCAAGGCGTTCATGTAGTCGAGGCACACCATATCAATCCATTTGTGACCTCACTCGATAATGATGCCGACAATCAGATGATCCTCTCCCCTTCTTACCACCGAATCGTTCATCAAGCAAAACCAAAGTTTGACAGAAAGGCTTTAGCATTCATCTTTCCAAATGGATTGGTTGAAAAGGTCAAGGTAAATCTTCATCTATAATGTGAGGGTTAGCTATATACCCGTTGACCTCCTAATTTATCCTTGCATGTGTCAGCGTGTTTTTACATCCATTGTGAAAAAAGTTGTATAAATCTGTTCATTATTTTTGTACAATCATGGACGTAATATAATAAGTATTTATTCTCTAAGTGTAAAAGAAACGATAAAAGGGATTAAATAAACATTTAATTGCACCTTTTTTTCAAAGTAATATTTGGAGATTGACTGAAAAAGTATTATCTTTGCAGCCAAAAACATAAAAGACGAATCATCAATAATAGATACATTTCAATGTATAAAGTCACATGGGACAAAGAAACGGGGGGAATACTGCTCAATCAAAAAGTAGTATATGATGCACTATGTAGCTCTCCTCGACCTGTATTTTGGGAAGAATTGAATCTTCTAAAATTAAATGAATTGGGATGGGAATACCCACACACTTTTGAACCTATAATGTGGGCTATTAATAAGCAGTATTTTTATAAAGGGATACTTATTTTCGAAGTTCGGAATGCCAATATTTATGATGCGCCGCTCGTCGTAGTACAGGAAGGTGTAAAACCTCAAGAACTTGAACCAGTCAATTTGAATGAAATGCTTGAACGTAATCGAGAGATTATGTTTGTTGTTGAAAGTGAAGCAATAGAATTCATTCGTGACGTTTATACAAACTATGCATCTGCAAACAAGACAGCAGAGAAAGCCAAGTCAAATCAAATAGACTTTGAGACCCTTGCTCAAAACATAGAAAAGAAGACAAAGACAAAAATGGCTATTGTCAAAGAGAATTGTGACTCTTTCGATCTTATGCCTTTAGAAATAGCCGAGAAAGAAGGCAAACGAGTCTTTCATACAACTAAGGTAGATAAATTTATCGCCTCATTTTCTGGGGGGAAGGATTCTCAGGTAGTATTGGATCTTTGCACAAGAGCTATTCCTAGTACCGAATTCGAAGTTATTTATAGTGATACTGGATACGAATTACCTTCGTCTTTAGTCCTTTATAAGGAGGTACAGGATTATTACAAAAAAAAGTTTCCTGATCTAAAATTCTCAACGACAAAGAACCATGCACCAGTTTTAAGTTATTGGGATAAAATTGGCACCCCAAGTGATACCCATAGATGGTGTTGTTCTATTATGAAGACTGCTCCATTATATCGCAGTCTAAAGATAGAAGGAACTAACAAGCAGGCAAAGGTATTAACTTTTGATGGAGTCCGAGCAGAAGAAAGTACACGAAGGGCTGATTACGATAGAGAAGGGAAAGGCAAACACACCACCATTTATAATGCACATCCTATTCTTTATTGGAATTCAACTGAAATCTTTTTGTATCTTTTTAGGCATCATTTGACTATCAATATGGCTTATAGAATGGGCAAAGCACGTGTTGGTTGTATCGTATGTCCATTTTCGACTACTTGGGACGATATGATTGTCAAAAAGGTTTATCCAGAAGAGATGAAACCATTCGAAGAAAGGCTGGTTTCGTGGGCAGGAGATTTCGGGATTAAAGATACTGACAAATATATTAAAGACCGAAGATGGAAGTTAAAAGCCACAGGTTTGAAAAGTGCGCTTAAAACTGATGTCATTTTTCCTTCATCCTCTACAAGTTTCATTGCTGAGGTAAAGAATGCACGTTATCCTATCTATTTGTGGATGGATACTGTATGCGATTATACCTTAAATAAATCAGGAGCAACAGAGAATGGCGAATTGAAATTTAATGGTGCCATTTATTCATTCGAAGTAAAGTATAATAAGGACAGAACAAATTATAAATTTACCATATATAATTGTTCAGATCCAAAGTTGATATACTATTTTAAAAGAGTTGTTAACAAAAGTGCTTTCTGTGTTCAGTGTGAGGTTTGTGAGGTAGATTGCCCAACAGGGGCATTATCCATATACCCGAATGTATATGTAGATAGAACAAAATGTATACGATGCCATAAATGCCTAGAATCTCACGACAAGGGCTGTATAGCATCGGATTGTATAAGAATGATTAAAAACACAAATAATAGTAGTATGAATGCAAAAGTACAGGCATATAAAACTTTTGGCATGAGAGAAGATTGGATTAACGATTATCTCTGTGATCCTGCTGGTTTTTGGGATTATAACGCCTTAGGTTCTGCCCAAGTAATTTCTTTTAAAAGCTGGTTGAAAGATGCTGAAATTATCGATGCAAAAAACAATCTTACACCATTCGGAGAGTTATTGACATCACTATACATTAATGATGTTAATTTGACTTGGGAATTAATATTCACTAACCTTACCTATAATTCATTTGTCGTGAATTGGTTCACTAATAATGTAAACGTAGGCCAAGGCTTTGAAAAGAAATTCCTTGTAGATAAGATTGGAGAAGCTAATACGGGAGCTGCATCTGCTACACTCAGCAATGCAATTGGCGCATTGATACAGTTGTTCAATTATTCCCCTATTGGTGAAACCTTATGTTGTGGTGTAGAAGAGGGCAAGAGTTATCGTCGCATGGAATATAAGGACCTAACTGATGCTGGACTTGCTTATGCCCTTTACAAGTTTTCCGAGAAAACAGGTATCCGTTCTCTTAGAGTAGCAGATTTCTATGAGCCTGAATGTGAATTTGGTCCCCACCGAGCATTTGGTCTTTCGAAAAGCACATTCGAGAAAATGCTAAGGAATCTGAATTCCTCATCTACTCCTGTACTTATAGCCGATTTGAACATGGGCCTTGACAATGTTACTTTGACAGAAGAAGACTCTACGGCTCTCGATGTTGTAAAAAGAATTATCTAATGGCTTCTGATTCTATCAACTATAAATTATATCTAAGTCTATTACTTTCATTGCATGTCAATATATCTAAAGGCATACAAAACCCTGCGAAGCCTCTATTTATGTTGTCAATCATTGAAAGTATAGATACAGGAACAACAATAAATAATCGTATCTTTTATGAAGACATTAAACTTATCTTCATAACAAAATGTAAGGAATATCAAACAAGTAAGGTTCCATATTATCATTATCCTTTTTACTATTTGACTTACGACACCTTTTATCATCTTAGATGGATAGGTGATGAAGTTAAACCCTTACATGTTTCGCCAAAGTTTTTAAGAGAACATGTATCATATGCTTATTTTGATAATGCATTATGGGATTTACTCCAAGACTCAGTAGTTAGAAAAGAGTTCAAAGTCGCAATAGAAAAACAATACTTGATATAATAATATTATCAAAGAAATGGCTACAAAATATTCTGATATAGTTACGCTGAGGGAATCTAAAGCAGCATATAATATTCAAACTGAAGAAAAAGGCGAATGGGACAAATTCATAGCCAACGAACAGTTTAATGACATTTTACGTAAAGTAATTAGTGCTGTTTATAATAATGATGCCGACACACATAAATCTTTTTGGGTAGAAGGGACCTATGGAACAGGTAAAAGTCATGCAGGCGCTGTTATCGAGCACTTGCTGTGTGATCCTGTAAGTGATATTGAAGATTATGTCAATCTTGAGTATAAAGATGACAAATATGCTGCGCTTCGTAGTGATATTTTTGCATTGCGTAAAAAAAAGCGACTCTTCCCCGTAACCTTATACGGACAATGTTCTATCTCTCATAAGGATGATTTATCATTGGAATTACAGAAAGCGATTAAGAAAGCTCTAAAAAACGCAGGTATCAATATCGTAGTAAAAACAGATTACGATAATTATGCTAGCCATGTAGAGAATCACCCCGAGTTTTGGGATCTTCAAATCAAAAACAATGCCAAACTCGCCTCATTCTGTCCTGATCGTAAGAAATTGGTATCAGACCTTAAGATGCAAGATTCAAATACCCTAAGAATCGCAAAAGATGCTGTTCGTGAGAGCGGTCTTTCCGTACGTCTTGATATGACCAATCTTCAAAGTTGGTTCTTTGAAGTACAGGATAAATTAAAAGAACTCAAATATGAAGGCAAGTATGATTACGACGGTCTTCTAGTGCTTTGGGATGAGTTTACTGATGTTATGACAAGTGAACTCGGGCCTTCTCTCCTTGTTAGTTTGCAGGAACTCACAGAAGCCGCGATGAACTCAAAGAATGATAGCTATTTCTTCTTCATCTCACATCCATCTGCTCTTAATTCTTTAAAAGCCGAAGAGCGCGACAAGACAAAAGGACGTTATCATTACATGAAGTATAGCATGAACCCTGTCTCTGCTTTCAAGATAATGTCTCGTAAGTTCAAAATTGTAGGTTCCGATCTAGAATATCAAAATATTACCGGTAACTTCTTCATGAAAAATGAAGATCTGCTGAATATCTACTCTATAGATTCTGCAGATATTGAATCTACCAAAAAAGATATCAAAAGCCTGTTCCCAGTACATCCCGCAACAGCCAATCTAGCCACTTATTATGCACGTGAAGCCGGAAGTTCATCGCGAAGTGTATTCCAATTCTTAGGTGACAATAAAGCGGTTCGTGATTTCCTCAATGATCATGATGCATATATGAAAAGAGAAACGATTACTGCGGATTATCTTTGGGATTATGTCGTTGATGAATTTAATAGTAATGTCGGCAAATTCGGAGCAGTAACAGAAAGATATAATTCATATCATCTTCATGTTGAAAAGCAAGGCTTAGCATATCTGAAGGTGTTTAAGAGCGTGTTATTATTAAATGCTCTTAATAACATTGCCAATAATGACACTGTGACGCCAAGTGAAACAAATATAAGGAATTTATATTTGGGCACATCTTTTGAAACATTTGTTGACGATGTTCTTAATTGGCTGAATAACAGTAGTATTATTCAACGTGATCCTACTGGAATATTTTCGATTCAATTCTCTGCATTACCTGTAAAAGAGATTGCAGAGATTCGAACTAAACTATTAGAATCTGACTATCGATACACATCTCAAGTAATTAATTTTGGTGACTCTGCTTCCAATTTTTTTGAGAGTTATCTGAAAGGAGTTTCCCGTGAACATTGTTTCGATTTTTATGGAGTCGAAAGCAATGACTTTTTACTTTTGAACAAAATTGAAAATGGAAGGAAAAAAGCTAAGGATTACGAACTTTATCTTGCAATTCTTGCTGCTCGCAATAATGATGAATTGAGTAATCTAAAGACTATCGCGGAGAAGGCTAAATCAGACGAACGATTTAGAACTACTGTATTCCTGATATTTGATACAACTTTCGAAGATAATAATTACGATAGATTCATAGAATATCAAGCCAACGCCAAATGTGCACAACAACATGGATTCGCTGATCAACAAAAAACACACATGGATTTCGCCAGTGAAATGATTAAGGACTGGTGTAAAAACATGCGTCGAGGTGTTGTAACCATCTATGTTGTTGATAAGACCGAAGCTGTTTCAGCAAATCAATTGCCAACGACATTAAGTAGAGTTATATCTCCTATTATTTTTAGCAGTGGACCAGAGTCTTTGGAAATTGTTAGGAATAGGGCTCCTCAGACAAGCTGGAAAAAACAAATGTCCAAGGATGTGGCAAAAGCGATTCTAACATTCAATACCAAAGATGATATTATTGCACAACTTAAAGGTCCTCAGGTTATAATGTCTTTTCTCCTACAAGACAGTATTGACGACAATCTTCAATTCAAATCTGATTGTGACTCTAATCATCCTTTATATAAGATCTGCCAATTTGTAGATCGTAAAATTAAAAACGCAGATAAATCACAAAACTTTAATCTTGCAGAAAAACTCATCGAATTGAGCAAAGCACCATATGGTCTTTATCAAACTTTCTCTGGCATAGGAATTCTCGCCTTTGCGTTGAAAAAATATGCAGGTAAAATCTTTGATTTGCAAGGAAAACCTCGTAAAGAGGGTCATCTAATTGAGGACGTTTGTGAGGTATTTAAATGTTGGGAGAATGGAAACACAAATAGCACAAAGGTTACTTTCAAATTTGAGACACCCGAAGAAAATGCTTTGTGCAAAAAATTTGTAGACATTTTCAATCTCAAATCATTCAAAGAATATTCTGACATATCATCATTAAAAGATGCTCGATGGGCTATCTCCCATGAATTTATTGCATCAAAAGGATATCCTCTCTGGTCTTTAAAGTATTATGATGGAAGCATCCATTCAATGGTTCAAGATAGCATCCCATCGAACGATTTAAATACTCTTATTGACAATATTGTCAAAATATGCAATGAAGTAGGCACAAGCAATCCTTCAATGATGTCTACAACGCTTGAACTTATTAAGAATTGGCAATTTGAATTCAAGAATTTGATTTGTGTGAATGCAAATTATGAAATAGGTTTTGTCAATTTCTTAAAAAAGGATGAAAACGTTAATCTTCAAGATGATCAAGTTCCAAATGCAATTGATTATATAAAGAAACACGTTCAATCAGAAATTGGGACATGGAAAGAAGACGAGATTAGGGATGCTCTAAAAAATTGGAAGATTTCGACCATAGTTACTACCGAGACAAATACACCGCCGACTATAACCCCTCCAGTTTTCCCACCGCATCCAGCTCCAGACGACAAAAAGAGAAAAGCTAAAGAAAAGGCTAAAAATTTCTCTCCAAGTGTTATGCACAAAAAAATAGACGAACTCATCGACTTGGGTTATAATGATATCCTTGAGATTATTCTCGAAGACTAATTTCCTTTATCATGTATAGTACGTTTAATAATTTAGAAAAGCTGTATGAAGCTGTAAAAGAAGACAAGAATAGAATAGGACCAAGTTCTTTTTTGGCAGACAGATATCCTATTCGCTTTGTCTTGTTTGACAACTTTAGGGATTGTTATGATTTCATCAATGTGTTATCTGGATATGTTAGCGTTATTCAGATAGGTAAAAGTATGGATCCAAATTATCCCGATGTAATGATGACGCATAGCCATTTGGCTACTTTTCTGAAGACAATTCTTCATGAATTACCTGAAAAGGATCTAATCATTACCCCATTTTCCGAACTCGCCAGATTCTATGACAATAAGAATTTGTTTGAGTTCAATACATTAATTCGTACTATAAAATCCATCGAGAATCAATCAAAAGGAATAGAAGCCCATAGACGAGTCTATATACCTATTGTAGGACTTTTAGGTAAAATGTGGCTATTCTGCAATGACAGTCAATTTACTGTTTGGCATTTCAAAAATGACGACAATCAAATAGACTATCGTCTGATTCTAACTCACGGATCCACTTATGGGGTTAAAAACCTTGAAAAGAAATACACTGTAGTGCCATCTATGTCAAAATGGTTATCATTGTGGCAAGAACAAAGTATTTCTCAGACTATTATAAGTACCTCATCTTCTATTTATGCTAATGCTGGAAATGCTCAGCCAGACAATGCTTTCACATATTGTATATGCAGAAATGCATATGAGTTTTTAGTCAGAGGATTGGGACTTGATTTAAGTTTTATTAATTATCGAAAACAAGACGAGCAATATTGGGAAAAGCTTGCATTAGAAGTCCCATTGGAAGATTTCAATTTCGAAATATTCTTCAATAATAAGTTTGAAATTCACGAGCTTGCAGATTATAAAGTTTTCGTAAAGACATGGTTTGATTTTAAGGAATCATACGATAGATGGCTCCTTGCTAATTACTATATTCATAAATTCTGCAATGACGGATATATTTGTCGAGCCTTGAATGAATGTCGAGATTATGGCAATGTAGAATTTGTTGAATCATTGGCATTAACTATCTTTGACCTCGATAATTCAGAAGATTATTTGGAAGAAAGAGCAGTTGCAATGAAGGCTGCGAGTCAAAGGGGTGTAGTAATATCAAAAGAAGCACAGGATTTATTACGACATAAAATCGAAAGCATAGCATCATATAGCATTTCTTCAGCCTTGAAATTTTTAACAGGGTCAACTCTGGTTGAAAAAATATTACTTATTGAATGGTTAGGCTCTAAGAAAATTCAAGTTGGAGACATCAAAAACATATATCCTGAACTTCATAGTTATTTATTGCCACTAGAAGGATTATTTGAACCAGAACAACAATGGGCAATAAACTATTTCGATCAATACAAGAAAGCTAAAATTTCTAATCAATATACAGAAGAAATATCTAAGCTAATTGATGAAATAAACGGATCAGAGGTTTCATTCAATTCTTGGTACCATGATCTCAAGACGACTCGCACCCTACTCAAGGATCGCGAAGATATAGAAGTATTCTTCTGGATAGATGGCTTAGGTGCTGATTGGATTCCTTTTGTTAAAAGATTAATTGACTTAAGGAAACATGATAATTTTTACTTAAATGAGATATATCTTGGCCGTGCATTATTGCCATCTATTACTTCTATAAACAAAGAAGACCTTCAAAAGTTAAGTATTACAAAAATACCTAAAATTGGAGATATAGACGAAGATGCTCATCAATGTAGACCTTACCCAACATACTTGATTTCGGAAATGGCAGTAGTAGAAAGAGCTATTAACGAAGTATTAGATAAGAATCCAGGGCGAAAAATTGCCATTATATCTGATCATGGTATCTCTTACCTATCTCAGTTAAAGCCAGGCCTTGGGTTGGGTGGATATACTTTTGACCATAGTGGCAGAAATGGAGTTAAAGATAGTGGCAAACCTGTTTTTGATAACAAATATAAAATCCTGGAAGACGGGAAGACCATCTGCGCTTTGACCCACGAATCATTAGGCGCTAAGATCGCGGCCGGTAGTGGTTGTCATGGAGGATGTACCCCAGAAGAGGTCATTGTCCCAATTTTTGTCATTTCAAATCAACCTAATGTAAAAACATGGACTGCTGTACTAGACGAGATTGAATATTACGCAGGGCCTCGAGGAATTACGTTTGTAATTAAAGGCTTACAAAAAGAAGACAAACCAAAGCTAACTTATAATGGTGTTACTGTTGCTCTCGTCAAAAAATCAGACGAACATTACCAATCATTTAATGTTGACTTGAAAACAAATATTGAAGACGTATTACTGACCGTAGGTATTAATAAGCAGCAATTTAAGATAAAAGTCAAAGGTGCTGCTGAAGAAGATGACCTATTTGGATTTTAAAATATTACATATATGAATCAGAATATTGTAGATAAGATTCATCGACACTTTGAACAGATGTCGATATACAAAGATCCTAATCAAACTGACAGTTTATTTGCAGGTAGAAATCTTCCATCCTTTGTCAAGGATTTCCTTCTTCGTAAATATCTTAAAGGGACTGAAGTTGACAAAAGTGGATTAATATCATTTCTTGACAAGGTTATCCCTACAGAAGCATCTACAGTAAAAGATAGACTAGCTAGCGGAGAGGAATTAACTTTGCTAACACGTTTTATTATATATATAGATCTAGTAAAAGGTGTACGACGTTTTGCTATTCCAGATATGGGAATAAAGCTAAACGAAGGACAGATTCCCGAGCATGTCTTCCGTCAACATCAGGGTGAGCTTGTTGATGGAGAGAAGTGGGGAATTGTAAAACTTTGTTTATTGCCTGATGATGATGGGAAAAAGAATCATGTTGAAATGGTAGACTTTAAGCCATTCAAACCATATAGAAGTGTAGATCTTAGTTATTTACGAGAGGCCCGTAAAGCATTCTCTACCGATGAATGGATTGATCTTATCCTTTCGTCTATTGAGTATGAACCCAATTCTTTTGCAAATATGCATCAAAAGCTTGAGTTTATTACTCGTCTCTATATTTTTGCAGAGCCTCGTCTTAATGTTGTTGAACTTGCTCCAAAGGGAACTGGCAAATCATATGTCTTTGGTAATATTTCAAAGTATGGATGGCTCGTTAGTGGAGGTAAAGTTACAAGAGCTAAACTATTCTATGATAAGGTACGCCAGCAGAATGGCATCATAAAAAACCATGATTTCACCGTATTTGATGAGATTCAAACCATAGTGTTCCAAGAGCCAGCCGAAATACAAGCTGCACTAAAGGCTTATCTCGAAAGTGGCAAGACCACTATAGACAATAATGAATTCTCCTCTGAATGTGGATTGATGCTAATGGGTAACATCCCATTAGGCCCAGATCGATTACCTACTTCAAAACGTTATTTTGATGCACTTCCTCATAATTTCCAGGAATCAGCACTCTTGGATCGTTTCCATTGCTTTATTGAAGGTTGGTATTTGCCTCGTATAAATAAAAGCATGATATATAAAGGATGGACAATTAACGTTGAATATCTTTCAGAGATTCTACACGCGATGCGTACTGAAGGACGTTATGCTGTATTATTCGATCAATTGGTAAGTTATCAAGCTGATGCCGATATGCGCGATTTCAAAGCCGTTAAGAAGATTGCAACAGCAGCAATGAAAATATTATTTCCTCATTGGACCAAAATTGAAGATGTCAATTTGGAAGAATTTGATATGTATTGTCTGCAACCCGCTATTAATCGTCGAGGTGTTATCAAGATTCAATGTCACAATATTGATCCTGAATTTAAGACACAAATGCCAGTCATTCAAGTAAGAAGAAATAATAGTGAATAACGTTGAAATAATATCATAATCGTTTTTGAAGAATACATCAACCTCGTCTAGCAATAACAAAGGAGATTTACTGGCAATAAAACATTATCCCAAATCCCCAATCACTCCTCCCCCTCTCCCACTATTATCAAATGAAGAGAAATAAAACAGTTAACTCGTTTTTTAATAAATCTCTCTCCATAACAACAAAGTAATTATGACAACTATTGAAGAATTGAATCAGCTTATTGCCCTATTACGGAAGTATGACCTTCCGCTTGACACTAATCTCGAAGCAGCTATTAACCAGAAGATGGCTGATGTAGGTGGCGAGACAATTGAGAGTAATCTGAAGGCATCTGGCAACACAGTTAATGCAAAACAAAACAGGTACATACTTCAGTTTTGTTACTCTATGCTCACCAATTTTAAGGATGCACTTAGTGATAGGGATAAAAAAATCTGCGAGATGCATCTCTTTGGAGAGGGTCGCCTAAAAGCTGCCGAAAAATATGATCTTACTGAGGAGCGCGTCAGGCAACTGTACATCGGTAGCATTCAACGGATTTCCAAATCATTTCAGAAAACAATGCAAGAACTGCTCGACTTGAGAGCCGACAATAGTGACTTGAGGAGGAAAATCTTTCTTTTGGAAAATGAAATCAAGAAAACTAAAACCCTCGAAAAAGTTAATTCTCTTGCGTATGAAGAGAAGCAATTGTGCAATAGTGCCTACGTATTACTGGATACTCCAATAAAGGATCTTCAATTTTCTAAAAGGGCCTTAAACGTCTTGATGGCAAACAAAGTATCTGTTTTCAGAGAAATACCCCAACTATCACTTGAAACATTAGTCCATTCCCCACAATGCGGACGAAAAACGGTGACAGAATTAAAACAATTCCTATCAAAGTTCTCCTTGGATTTTGACATGAACTATAAAGACGTTGTCTTTAGATTGATGAAATTCAAAGACGAGGATATAAAATCAGCCTTTGTTGATCTTCCCATCGATGATAATAGAAAGAAGACATCCTCATCAATTGCAGATAAGGGAGAAGAGATAGTCTTTTGGCCTGACAATTACGAAATGCCAGAACCCGAAGAACAATAGAATTTAATATGACACCGATCGTGAAGGACAAGCACTCCTTCCCCTCTGCCACTATTATCGAGGCGAGTTCAAATTTCCATTTGATAGCGAAAAATCGTCATCGATTACGAGAAAGAACATTACCCAATAGAAAAGACGACAAAATCTGTTAGCATAGGAATGAAAAAAGCAAGCCGCAATGCAGTCGGCTTGCTTTTTTGTCATCTATTCGGATTAATTGGTTAATTTTGCAAATTGGAGTAGGCAATACAATCTATTTGTTGAAGAAAAGCATTTTTTGGCGATGAATAATCAATTCGTCGCGTAGTTTGCGACGAATCGCACTTATATTTGTTGATGGCAGCGGTTTAATTGTACCACCCAAAACGGTTTCAAATGTACCACCTGTAGCGGAATGAAATGTACCGGGCATAACGGTTTCAAATGTACCACCCGCAGCGGGAACAAATGTACCAGGCATAGCAGTTTCGAATGTGCCACCCGTAACGGAAACAAATGTGCCACTTTCAGTGGCCACCTCAAGGTCGTTTTTCGGGAATCATGATTATCTTTGTGGCGTGAAACCACAACAACAATAATCATGGCAAACAAGAAAACGACAATGACAGATCTGAGAATCATCATCCGCGGGCTTGCAAGCAACACCAGCAAGCGCAAAATCAGTCGCGACTGCGGAATCAGCCGCACATCCATAAACATCTACGAGCAGAGGGCCGAGGAATCGGGATACACCTGGGAGGAGCTGCTGGCCATGGATGACACAGGCCTGCATGCCGTCCTGTGCCGTCCCGAGGGGCATCGCAAGCCTGATGCGGAAAAGCGCAGGATCCTTGAGCCGCTGATCCCGGAATATGCGAGCCGCCTCACCCGCCGCCACGTCACATTCGACGTGCTCTATGACGAGTATGCATCAGCCTATTCCTACACCTACAGCTATACCCAGTTCAAGGAGATCATCAAGGCCTACTGCAAGGCCCACAACTACTCGTACCACAACACCTACAGTCCGGGCGAAGAGATGCAGGTCGACTTTGCCGGCGACCCGCTGTGGGTGCATGAAGGCAAGGGGAGGATAGCCGTCAAGGCATATGTGCTTGTCTGTGTCCTTCCCTATTCCCAGATGGGCTTTGCCATCGCCATGCCATCCACGCGGACGGAGTTCTTCTTCAACGGGCTGTCCAAGGCCCTGATGTACTACGGCGGCGTCTCGCAGATAGTCAAGAGCGACAACATGGCACAATGGGTGAAGAAGTATGACCGGTACGAGCCCACCCTGACCGAGGCGGCCAACCAATGGGGGCTCTACTACGGGGCACAGATAGAGAACTGCAGGGCCGCCCATCCGAGAGACAAGGGGGCTGTCGAATCCCTTGTAAACCAGGTGTACAGGTATGTCTATGCGCGAATAGAAAACGGGCGGGGAGACGGCAGAAGGGAGGTGTTCGGCAGCTTTGACGCGCTAAATTCCAGAATCTTCGAGCTGATGGACCAGTACAACAACGAGACCATGAAGGGACGCGGCTACAGCCGCTGGGAGAAGTACATCGGGGAAGAAATGGACGAGATGCTGCCCATTCCCGCCGAGCCGTTTGCACTGAAGCACGAGAAACCGTTTACGGTCAATGGCACCTACCATGTAAGCATCGGCAAGGAGAGGCATTACTACAGTGTCCCCTACCAGTATGTGAACAGGAAGGCCAAGGCGGTATATGACTGCAATACGGTGGAGATATGGGTGGACATGGAGCGTGTCGCCACACACGAGCGCAAGTTCTGCGACGGATATACAACCGTACTTGACCACATGCCGGAAAGGCATCGCGAATACCAGCGCAGGTCCAGGCAGTACAATGCGGGCTACTTCATGGAGAAGGCGCGCCAGATAGGGCCCAGCGTGGAGGATGCCATGCAGGCCATCCTTGATTCCAAGCCATTCCTCCAGCAGTCCTACAAGGCATGCCAGGGGATACTTTCCCTCTACAGGCGCTATGGTGCCATACGGCTTGAGAAGGTCTGCAGCATGCTTGAGGACAAGAGGGCAGCCAACTATTCAAGAATCCGCAGAATGCTCGAGAGCAACCGGGACCTGATGGCCGATGAGGAAATCCCCGCGACACAAGGCTACATGCCCGGGAATGACGACGTAAGGGGCCCGGAAGCCTATCAGTGAGAAAATGTGCCAGCTACAATATAAGTTTCAACAGACCACATTCAAATGAACAATCAGGAAACAATCAGCCAGCTCGAGTCACTGAGGCTCAGAGGCATGGCAAACTACCTGCGCAGCCTGACAGAAATGCGGCTGCAGGACCGGCCATCGCTTGAGGTGGCCATGGCGAGGATCGTCGAAAGCGAAATCGAGGACCGAAATCGCAGAAGGACAGAGATGTACCTCAAGACGAGCAAGCTCCGCTATGACAGCGTTATCGAGAACGTCGAGTGCTCGACAGAGCGAAACCTTACAAAGGAAGACCTGCAGTCACTTGCTGACTGCGGGTTTGTCCGAAGGGCAGAGAACCTGCTTATCACGGGCAAGACAGGATGCGGAAAGTCCTATCTCGCATGTGCCATAGGAAGGCAGGCCTGCATCCTCGGACTCAGAGTGGAATACTTCTCGATGAACAAGTTTATAGAACGCATCGCATTGTCAAAGGTGGAAGGCACCATGCTCAAGGTGGTGAACCATATCGAGAAGAATGACCTGGTCATCTTTGACGACTTCGGCCTTCAGCCGCTCGACAACAATTCAAGGCTTGCTCTGCTCCAGATTCTGGAGGACTGCTACGAGAGAAAATCCGTCATCGTGACTTCCCAGCTTCCTGTCGGCAAATGGTATGACTACATCAACGAACCGACAATTGCAGATGCCATAATGGACCGTTTGACTGCAAATGCACATCGTGTAGAGCTGAAAGGTGAGTCAATGAGGAAAAAGAAAAGAAAATAGTCACTATTTTTGCACCCGAAAAATGACCTTGTAAGGGTGGTACATTTGTTATCGCTACAAGTGGCACATTTGAAAGTGTTTTAGCTGGCACATTTCAAACTGTTACAAGTGGTACATTTAATGCGCTATAATCATATTTGTCGGTTTTTTAGTTTGTTGTTGGAGCAGTTTATATTGATTGTTATTAGTTTTTTCCTTTTACCTCTTCCGTTCTTTTGACAGGAATAAGCCTGAAAATACGGGGATACTATGCGCCCTTCACTTTCTTTTTGCTATCGAGATAAAATTTTTTAGCTAAAATATTTGGAAGTAACGAATTAAACGTGTATCTTTGCGCTCGCTTTTCTACGATGAAAAGTATAATTACGAAGCACACACATGAGACACATAACCTTTCTTTTAATCTTAATACGACACATATATGTCGTAATTCTTGGAGACAACCCTAAATTTACCTCGGCCGTGGCCGAGGCTTTTTATATTGGTCAACATCCTGGCCAAACCTAAAATATCCTTGCTGAGCCGTAAAGGAACCGATGGCAAAGCAAGGATATTTTTTGTTTAACCCTTTTTTATTTAACCATGTGCGAGAGACGTCCCGTGCATCATTGTCTAACCCAATGCTGTGACGTAGAAGTATCGTCATGCACCGGGCGCCCGGCTTTTTACTTCGCTAACAACGAGTATGAAGCCAACAAGCTTTCAAACAACACCACATCAACATTATTCAAAAATCCTTTTAGTTCTTACAAGTGACGAGGCGATTGAAAAAGGTATCATCGCCGAACGTAAAGTGTACCAATTGATGTCCTTCATCTTGCTTTGCTGGATGAATGACTGGATCCGTAGTTGGATATGGCCTAACCCAAAGGGCGACATCGGAGAGAAACAGATGTTAATTCTCATCGGCTGGCTCTACGACAAGGGTCTGGTATTTGAAGGAGGATGCTACGGCACTACGATTGCCAAACTGCTGATTGAAAAGAACGTGCTTACAAGGAGCAAGTCTTTCAAGACAGTCAAGAACAACTTCTGCTGCTTGGATGAAATGTCCCCCAAAGTACAGGCGGAGGCCCAATATATTTACTCCCTCATTTTTGAGCGAGTCCCGAAAAATGGACGAAAATAGCGAATTTTCGGGACTTTCCCCAAAAAGCGAAACTTATTGCGTAACTTTGCGGCGAAAACCAAAAACCAATTATTTATGGCACAAAAACAAAAACTGAAAAGTGAACGGGGATGTCTGAATGAAGGCCTCAAGGACATGTTCATGACGATGGATCCCAAGTCTTTCCGCAATGCGGTGGAAGAACTTGCAGAGCTGCGAGACTCTGACAAGAAAGGCTTTAATCTGGTGCTCGATGAGTTTGAAGCGCACAAGAATGACAAGCCAGAGGATCATTTATTTG
>Ga0247610_10002569_pt1 | contig 20734 bp, 20 predicted proteins | sample 174DNAGHGhighgp2_FD_193483 | JGI IMG/M metagenome (GOLD analysis project Ga0247610, IMG submission 193483) | Sheep rumen microbial communities from Palmerston North, Manawatu-Wanganui, New Zealand - 1742 DNA GHGhigh gp2 | ecosystem: Host-associated > Mammals > Digestive system > Stomach > Rumen...
ATTTGCTTTTTATTGCACGCATTATAATACGCGTTAGGGCCTCCCGGGGTAATTCACTAATCTTTCATCCCATAGCCATCTTGATTTACTGTTTTGGTTTTACGTTTACCATTAGGACTTCAGTTTGCTATGCAACCTTATCCACTTACCATTTAGCCTCATCAAGTTTCTGTTCGTAGGCTCAAGGATTTTGCTACACCTCTTCCTTCACCCATAGGATTACTCCTAACGGCTTGAGGTTCACTACACTTGGCGGTAAATACCCGTGACTGGACTTTCACCAGTGAGATTAGTGCCATGCCCGGCACACATAGAAAAAAAGCAATTTGGAAAAACCAAATTGCTTTTTAAATTACTTTACATTTTCAATAAATTCTTCTGCAATCTTTTCAGCAGTAAATCCATAATAATCAAAAATATACTTAATAGGCATAGATGCACCATAAGTATCAATACCCTTTACATAAGAAGCATATTTATACCAAGGTAATGTAGCACCCATTTCAATAGCCATAACCTTACTACCCTTAGGTAATACACTTTCCTTATATTCTTTAGATTGCTTATCAAATAAGAACATAGAAGGCATAGATACAACTGTTACATCAATACCCTTTTTCTCTAATACCTTTGCAGCATCTAAAGTGATAGATAATTCAGAACCACAAGATAATAAAATGTAATTTGACTTACCCTTCTTAACAACATAAGCACCCTTTAATACACCCTCACTACTAGTTACAGATAAATTAGGTAATGCTTGTCTAGATGATGTAATAACTGTTGGATATGTATTAGCTTTAATTCCTTCTAATAATGCAGCTGTCATTTCTCTTGCATCTGCAGGACGGAATAAATTAACATTAGGCATTGCTCTAAACATAGTTAAATGCTCAATAGGCTGATGAGTTGGTCCATCCTCACCTACACATACTGTATCATGTGAGAAAAAGAATAATGAAGGAATATTCATAATTGCAGCCTGTCTTACAGCTGGCTTTAGATAATCAGAGAATACGAAGAATCCTGCACAGAATCCTCTCATACCACCATGTAATGTTATACCATTTGTAATAGCAGCCATTGCATGCTCTCTTACACCAAATTTAATATTTCTTCCACGAGGATTATCTGCACCATAAATACCATCAGCACCCTTAACCATTGTAGATGCAGTTAAGTCAGCTGAACCACCCATGAAATTAGGAAGCTTAGATGAAATCCAATCTAATACCTTTCCCATAACCTTTCTAGTTGATTCCTCTGAGCCATCTGGATATGTAGGAATTCCATCAGTATCAGTTAATTCAAAATCATCAGAAATGAATCTTAATAAATCCTTATATTCTTCAGGATATAGATTTTGATAAGAACGAAGTAGCATATCCCAATCATCTTCAGCTTGGATACCTCTTTCAATAACATTTTCCTTGTAATATTCAACTACATCATTAGCGAAAGTAAATTCAGGCTCATCATATCCTAAATTCTTACGTAATACTTTAATATCCTCTTCTGGCATTGGCTTACCATGAATTGATGATTCACCAGAATTAGGTGCACCATATCCAATAACAGTTTTAATTTCAATAATAGAAGGTTTACCAGATTGCTTAGCAATTTCAATTGCATTATTAATATCATCACAATTTGTGCCATCATTAACAAGCTGATAATCCCAGCCCATTGCTTCAAACTTAGTTTTAATATCTTCAGTATTAGCTAAAGCTACCTCACCATCTAATTGAATATCATTTGAATCATATAAAACAACAAGCTTACCTAATCCTAAATGCCCAGCTAGGCTTGCTGCTTCCATAGCAATACCCTCTTGAAGGTCACCATCACCACACATTACATATGTATAATGGTTAACAACAGAATAGTCAGGCTTATTAAAAATAGCCTCTAAATGATTTTCAGCAATTGCCATACCAACAGCACTTGAAATACCTTGACCTAAAGGTCCAGTTGTAATTTCAACTCCAGGTACATGGCCATATTCTGGATGACCAGGTGTCTTAGATCCCTTTTGACGTAAATTCTTTAAATCATCCATAGAAATGCCAAATCCACTTAAGTGTAATAGCATATATAAAAGTGTTGAACCATGACCAGCTGATAAAACAAATCTATCACGATCAAACCACTTTTCATCAGACGAATTAATTCTCATCTGTCTTGTAAATAATGTATGTAATATAGGAGCAGCACCTAATACAATACCAGGATGTCCACTCTTTGCCTTTGTAATTGCCTCTGCACCAACAACTCTTAATGAATTGATACATTTTAAATCAATTGATTTCATTTTAAAATAAACTCCCCAAAATTCAATTATTCAGCGTCAGTAGATTTAGATTCTTCTTTTTCTACATCTTTTTCTAAAGTATCATTTGTTTCTTCTTTATCTTCATTTTCCTCTGGCTTAGCTTCTAAAGCCTCACTAGATTCTTCCTTAGGTTCTTCAATTTCCTTAACCTCAACATCAATAGCCTTATCATCATTATTTGAAGCATTTTCTTCTTCACTATCTTGAGGATATAATGCATCAAAATAATCATCCATATATTCCTTTTGCTTAGCTAATAGCTTATCAAACTTACCAGCACCGATATGCTCCTCAATAATTTTACGGCTTTCCTGATTAGCAGCAGCCATCTTCTTCTTAACATATGTATTAGCACCTAGCATAAAAATAAACATTAAAACTAATACACCAATAATTACATAAGAACCCCATTGAGGCATCTTAGATGATAATACTAATGCAATAACACATAATACTACAGCTAAAAGCATTAATGGATAAATAACAAATCTTGAGAACTTCTTAGAAATAACTTCTGTCTTATCCCAAAATTCAACCCATTGTCTATTAACAAATCCAGAATATAACTCACCAACTGATTCATAATAACCATCCTCAACAAATAAACGATAATTATTACCATCAACTGAAGACCATACTGCAAATTGTCCCTTTGTATTAACGAATTCTTCCTTTAAACCAGAAAAATCGCTCATTTTATAAACCTCGATCTTACGGTTATCAAATTCGTTTACATCAATAGGAGAAACAGAATCTGCAATATTAAATAATTTAGGATTAATTTTCATATTAAATCACCTATTTCCTTTCAAAAAACAAATTCATTTTATTATATCATATTTATAATTAAAAAAAAGTAGTTTTTGAATTTACTACTTTTTCACATTAATTGAACAATTCCTTTATTGAATTAAATAAATTGCCATTATATAAGAATTTAGAAATTCTTAATGCATCAGTTTCAAGCTGTAAGTCAGTTTTAATAAATTCTAATGCATTACCTGTTATAACTTCCTTATTAACCATAATATTCAAAATAAAGAATAATAATGAAAGTATAACAACATAAATCAATAAATATAAGGCCATACCCATTATGCCATCAATTGCTTTGATAATAGAACTCTTTCTCAATGTATTTGCTAATATTCTTAAAATAATAAGAATTAGTGAGAAAGCAAAGGCTAAAATCAAGAATGCAATACCCTTCATAGCATATGTACCAAGCTTTTCAGCTACTAATGCTGGAAGTGTTTCAGGGGTTGCTTCTATTTTACTTGCAATAAATGACGCAAAGAATGATGGAATATTCATTGCCTTCGCAATGATATCAGCAGTTGATGCTCCTTCTCCTGCTTCATTTACGGTATTTTGTACATTATCATAAATTGAATTATAAATAGATGGATAAATCCATTCCCTATTTTTCATAAATTCTGCAAAGTTTGAAGCTAAAACTAATGATAGGGCAAGAATTATTAATACACCTAATAAGCCTATCATCTTATTCATAAATCCCTTTTTGAAGCCAAGAAATAAAAACATAATTCCAAATAAGATTATAACTATATCTATAATACCAACGATACCTAAATCCATGTTTCTCATCTCCTCTTCAAAATTCAATAATATTATAATTTAATTTTGATAAAAACACAACAAAAGCTAAATACTTTTTTATAAATAAAAAGTATAGAATTTCATACTATCTAGAAAAAATCGCAATCTAGTTTTTTTTACGTAAGAATAGTATAATATTACTGGTGATTTTTATGGAAATAATTGAAGTATTTAGAAACAAAATGGAAAGTGAAGGCTATAAAGCCTATATCATTCCTACATCAGATTATCATAATAGCGAATATATAAGTGATTATTTTAAGGCAAGGCAATATCTATCAGGCTTTACTGGTTCTCAAGGAACATTACTTATAACAAAGGAATTCGCCTATTTATGGGTAGATGGAAGATATTTTATTCAAGCTGAGAAACAAGTAAATCCAAATTATATTAAAATAATGAAAATTGGTACACCAGGTACTCCAACAATCGAGCAATTCCTAAATGATTATTTAAAGGATAATGATGTATTAGGATTTGATGGCAGATTAATGAGCACAAATTTAGTTAAATCAATAACTAATACTGTTAAGGCTGGAATTGTTATAAAGGATGATGTAGATTTAGTAAATTCAGTTTGGCCTGATAGACCAAATTTACCATTCTCATTATTATATAATTTAGATCTTCTTTTCGCTGGTAAGGATTATCAAAAAAAGGTTGAAGACCTAAGAATAAAAATTAGTGATGCTGAAGCTAACATGCATATTATTACCTCTTTAGAGGATATTGCATGGCTATTGAATTTAAGAGGCAATGATATATCTCATACACCTGTTTTCTTATCTTATTTTATATTAACTCAAACTGAGGCAATTCTATTCGTAGATAAAAAGAAATTAAATCCAGAGGTTAAAGCCTATTTAAAGGATAACAATATTAAGGTTAAGGATTATTTTGATTTTTACGAATATATTAAAACTATTGGTGGAAAGAATATTTTAATTGATTTAAATAAGGCTAATTATAGAATATATTCAAGCATCAATCAAAGAAACACAATTATTAATAAGCAAAATCCGACTTTATTAATGAAATCAATTAAAAACGAAACTGAAATTAGAAATATTAAGCTCGCTCATAATAGAGACGGAGCTTTAGTAGCTAAATTAATGTATTATGTTAAAACATCATATGATAATAAAGCACAATTATCAGAAATTTCAGCTTCTGATTATATTGATAAGCTAAGAAGCGAAACAAAGGGCTTTGTAGATTTATCATTCAATACAATTTCAGCATTTGCTGATCATGGTGCTATGATGCATTATTCTGCAACTCCTGAAACTAATTACGAAATTGATAAGCCAGGCTTTTTATTAGTAGATTCAGGTGGACACTATTTAGAGGGAACAACAGATATTACTAGAACATTTGGTGTTGGTAAAATTAATGATGAAATGAAAACTAATTTTACTCTTGTTTTAAAATCAATGATCAATCTAAGTAAAGCAGTATTCTTAAAGGGATGCAATGGTCAAAATCTTGATATTCTAGCAAGGGGTCCGATTTGGAATGAACTAATGGATTATAAATGCGGAACAGGTCATGGTGTTGGATATCTTCTTTCAGTTCATGAGGCTCCAAATGGATTTAGATGGCAAAAGGTTCAAGAAAGAAATGATTCAGCTGTATTTGAACCAGGTATGATAACAACAAATGAGCCAGGAATATATTTAGAAAACAAATATGGTATTAGAATAGAAAATGAAATGCTATGTGTACCAAAGGGTCAATCTGAATTTGGTGATTTCTTAGCATTTGAAACAATAACATTCGCGCCAATCGATTTAGATTGTATTAAGGTATCTCTTCTTACAAAGGAAGAAAAGAGCTGGTTAAATGAATATCATGAAATGGTATATAAGAAAACTAATAAATATTTAACAAAGCAAGAAAAGGATTGGTTAAAAATTTATACAAGAAAAATCTAAAAAGGGACAAAAATCCCTTTTTTGTTTTGTACATATTATTTTTAAGACTCATGTCCATTTATGTAAACATTTCCATCATTTTTGGTAGCGTTTTTCATATTTACATTCTTTTTTACAAGAGTATTATAGATGTGGATTAGGAAAAATAGGAGGAATGTTTATGAATTATTCATATAAAATTTCAGGTTGTATAAATGCATATCCAATTAAGGATAAATATTTCAAGGATTTAAAAAAGGCTTTCAAGTATATTGATAAGATTACTTCTGAAAACAATCTTCAGGTTGAAGATGTTTACGAAACAGGAAATGTTATTACTACATATAAGGTTAATAACTATTCTCGTATTGTAATGACAAAGCTAGCATAATAAATTAATGAGGCTATTAAAACTAATAGCCTTATTTTTTTACTTTACAAATAAAAAAAAGCGCCCTAGCCACACCTCCGCTTGTTTAAGGCTGCTACCTTCCGATCCTGACCTGGTTCGCCGCGCTAAGTTGACTAAGGACTCCTTTATTCTATCACATTGAAATATTCATTTCAAGATTATTTTTGACCTCTAAGGTCTTTAAAAAAATCTTTAATGATATTAGAGCATTCATCCTTTAATATTCCACCTTGAATATCAACAGTATGATTAAATTTAACATCGAATAAGTTTATTTTACTAACATGAGTTCCAAACCTTGGATCTAAAGCACCATAAATTACTTTTTTAATTCTAGATTGAATAATAGCACCAGAGCACATTAAGCATGGCTCTAATGTTATATACATAATACAATCCTCTAATCTCCACGATTCAAGCTTTTTAGAAGCTTTTTCTATTGCTAGTATTTCTGCATGAGCAGTTGGTCTATTTAATGTTTCTCTTTTATTATATGCTCTTGCAATAATTTTATCATTATATACAATAACTGCACCTACTGGTACTTCCTTTAATAATAAAGCCTTCTTCGCTTCCTTTAGGGCTTCATTCATATAATAAATATCAGTCTTCATTTTTTAATACGACATGACAATTACGACATCTAGGCTCGTAGCGATCCTCATCACCAATTAATACTAAAGGATCATCATAATAAGCAGGAACGCCATCGATTATTCTTTGAGTTAATGTAGCATCTCTTCCGCAGCATGCACATACTGCAGTAAGCTTAGTTACTATATCAGCAATAGCCATTACATCACCAGTTACTCCAAATGGCTCACCTCTAAAGTCTCTATCTAATCCAGCAACAATAACTCTATAGCCTAAATCAGCAAGCTCCTTTAAGTATTTAACTAAAGACTTATCACAAAATTGAACCTCATCAATCACAATTGCTTGTGTAGACTCCTTTAAATATCTTTTAATATCACTGCCATGAGAAATAGAAATAGCTGGAACCTTACATTGATTATGTGAAACTATTTCTGTTTTAGAATATCTTGAATCAATTTGTGGCTTAAAAACCATATATTTCTTCTTGCTATATTCCATTCTCTTTATTCTTTTTAATAATTCTTCTGTTTTTCCAGAAAACATTGGACCACAAATACATTCAATCCAACCCTTCTCGTTTTCAAAATAGTTCATATACTTTCCCTCGTATCTTATATTTACAATATAAGATAATTATATCATATAGTTTTTTTTAGTAAAAGATGGCTTTTAAGAAAAAAATAAAAAGAGCCGCAAGGCTCTAATTTATTTTAAATTACTTATTTAAACCGTAACGCTTATTGAACTTTTCAACACGTCCATCTGCCTGAGTAAATACTTGCTTACCAGTGAAGAATGGATGACAATTTGAACAAGTATCAACACGAATCTCGTCTAATACTGAACCAGATTCAAATACGTTACCGCAAGTAGTACAAGTAACCTTTACAGTCTTGTAATTTGGATGAATACCATTTTTCATACTTCGTTCACTCCTTCCGCCATGACTTATGTCATAGTAAGTTTCCGATTAATTATAACAAAAGTATTTTTTATAATCAACCTATTTTTTTAAATATTTCTAAAATATGGAACTGATATCTCTAAATCACTAGCTTGTTTAACCTCTAAATTAACCCAAGCATCATGCTTAATTGCTAAATCCTTAAACTTCTTTAAATCAATTGTGCCTTCACCTAAAGCTAAATGGCACTTCTTTCTATCCTTTCCATCATGGAAATGGAATTCTTGAAATTCAAGTGGTACTGTCTTTAATACCTCATCAACAATATCATAGCTTAAATGATCATGTCCAATATCATAGCAGAACTTAAATCCTGCCTTATATAAATCTAGATATGTTTTCTTTGTGTATGATGGAATATTATCAGTATTTTCAATAACCATTCTTATTCCATTATCATTACAAATCTTTTCTGCCTTATGTAAATTCTTGATGAATCTTTCAATATATTCATCATATTCCTTTTCATAAATATAATTTTTAACACCAGAAATTGTAACGACAGGACCAGGACATAAATGAATATTCATTGATTCAATATATCCCTTTCCTAATTCACAATATCTCTTTAATAACACTAGATATGCATCTACCACTTCATCGTATGATGCTAAATCAGCCTCGTCATAGAAATGTAAAGTGGCTTTGATACCATATTTATCAAGTAAGGCTTTAACAGTTTTAGCTTCCATTTCCTTACGGCAATATCCAAAATTAAGATTTAATTCAACAAAATCTAATCCTAATTTTTTTGCAAGCTTTAAATTATCTTCAATACAGTCATACTCATATAACTGAGGCATACCAAGTTTTATCATATTAGATTACTCTTACCCTAATTACACCCTCAAGGCCATTGAATAATGTAGCATCAACAGTCTTATCAGTATCTAAGATTGTATAAGCAAATTCACCCTTAGATTGGCTTAATAATGTATTGATATTTGCGTTTGAATCAGAAATAACCTTTGTGAATTTATTAATAACACCAGGTACATTTGTATGACAAATACAAATTCTAGCAACACCATTCTTTGAACCAGCATTAATTGCAGGATAATTTACAGAATTCTTGATGTTACCATTTTCGATAAAGTCCTTTAATTCCTCAACAGCCATTAATGCACAATTATCCTCAGCCTCTTCAGTTGAAGCTCCTAAGTGAGGTAATACAATAGTATTCTTCATATTAACTGATTTTGGATTAGCAAAGTCAGTAACATACTTTCTAATATTTCCATTTTCTAATGCTTTAGCTAATTCATCTTCCTTAACTAAAGAATCTCTAGAGAAGTTAAGAATAATAGTATTCTTATTCATCTTTGAAATTAAATTACCATCAATCATACCCTTAGTAGAGTCCATTGCAGGTACATGGATTGTAACGAAATCAACGTCCTTTACAGCATCCTCTAATGAAGCAGTATATTTAACCTTAGAATTAAGCTTTAATGCATTTGCAGTTGATAAATATGGGTCATAGCCAATAACATTTAATCCTAATGCAACACATGCATTAGCAACTAAAATACCAATAGCACCTAAACCAACAACAGCAATCTTCTTACCTAAGATTTCATAGCCACCAAAAGCCTTCTTTGCCTTTTCAGCAGTCTTAGCAATATTTTCATCATTAGCATTTTCCTTAACCCAGTTATTACCACCAATTAAGTCTCTAGATGCAATTAGCATACCAGCTAAAACTAATTCCTTAACAGCATTAGCATTAGCACCAGGTGTATTGAATACAATAACACCCTGCTTTGCATATTTTTCAAGTGGAATATTGTTAACACCAGCACCAGCTCTAGCTACTGCTAAAATGTTTTCTCCTAATTCCATTTCCTTCATTTCAGCTGAACGAACTAAAATTGAATCTGCATCATTAATATCAGCAACAGTTGTATCAGGATTTTTTAAAGTATTTAAAGCTACCTGTGAAATATTATTTAAGCAAAATGCCTTCATATTATAAATTCTCCTCTTCAAATTTCTTCATAAACTTAATTAAAGCCTCTACACCCTCAATTGGCATAGCGTTATAAATAGAAGCTCTCATACCACCAACAGTTCTATGACCCTTAAGATTTTCTAAGCCAGCCTTCTTAGATTCAGCAACGAACTTAGCCTCTAATTCTTCCTTCTTAGCAGGATCAGTAACAACATCTGGGTTAACAATGAATGGAACGTTCATTAAAGAACGGCTATTCTTTTCAACAGTACCCTTGAATAATTTAGAATTATCTAAATAATCATAAAGTAGCTTAGCCTTCTTTTCGTTTCTTTCCTTCATAGCAGTTAAACCGCCATTCTTTAATAAATACTTAAATACTAAACCACAAATGTAAATACACCAGCAGTTTGGAGTATTATATAATGAATCATTATCAGCCTGTGTCTTATACTTTAGCATTGTTGGAGTACCAGGTAATACATCCTCAGTAATTAAATCCTCACGAACAATTGCAACAACCATACCAGCAGGGCCTACATTCTTTTGTACACCAGCGAAAATTAAGCCATACTTTGTAACATCTACTGGTTCAGATAAGAAGCATGAAGATTGGTCAGCAACTAAAATCTTACCCTTAGTATTAGGAAGCTTATGGAATTTAGTACCATAAATTGTGTTATTCTCACAAATATATACATAGTCCATATCATCAGTGATAGCTAAATCATCACAATTTGGAATATATGAGAATGTCTTATCAGCTGAAGATGCTAATTCAACAGCTGTACCATAAATCTTAGCCTCGCTATATGCCTTCTTAGCCCATTGACCAGTTAAGATATAACCAGCCTTCTTATTCTTCATTAGGTTCATAGGAACCATTGCGAATTGCTGAGAAGCACCACCCTGTAAGAATAATACCTTATAGTTATCAGGAATATTCATAAGCTTTCTTAAATCAGCCTCTGCTTCTTTAATGATATTATCAAACATTTTAGATCTATGGCTCATCTCCATAACAGACATACCACAGCCCTTGTAGTCTAACATATCTGCTGCTGCTTCTTTTAATACTTCTTCAGGTAAAACAGCTGGACCTGCTGAGAAATTGTAAACACGACTCATAATTTTAATCTCCTTTTCTTTTTTAGTCTCTCTTACAAATAAAAAATCCCTTCTTGCTATTTTGCAAAAAGGGACGAATTATTTAAATCCGCGGTACCACCCTAATTAGGTAACCTCACTCGAAATTCGATAACGGGAATTAGCCGGAATTCATTACATTCTCCAAAGAGGTAGATTCAAAGGATTTTATTTTGGGCTTTCACCAACCGCCCTATCTCTATAATAAAGGTTCCTTCTATAGTCTCTTTATTGGATTATTAAGAATATGCTTCTATTATACTTTTATAAAAGTAATAAGTCAACAAAAATTTGATTAAATAAATTTATGTCAATATTAATTTTTATAAAATATTATTTTATACCATTTAAAATTCGACAAATATTATTTTACATAAAATTATATTCAAAATATTTTTGTTAGATTTTAAATAATCGAATATTCTTTTTTATATTTTTTTAATAATTGTCAAAATTTTAATTAATTTTCAAAATAAAAAGAGTTCGAAAACTCTTTTTAATCATTAAAATTTATTAATATCTATTGATGTATCTGTCAATTTCCCATTTAGAAACATGGCGACGATATTCATTCCATTCCTGAGTCTTTGCCTCAACAAACTTTTCTGTAATATGTGGTCCCATAGCCTCTGCCATAAGTGGATCAGCTTTAAATGCAATAATTGCCTCTTCTAGGCTTGCTGGTAATGAATCAACACCTAAAGCCTTTCTTTCAGCATCTGTGCACTTATATAAATTTTCATAAATTGCAGGTACTGCCTTACAATTACCGTCAATACCATCTAAGCCAGCTCTTAAAATTGCAGCTAATGCTAAATAAGGGTTAGCAGCAACATCTACTGAACGAACCTCAGTTCTAGTCTTTTTACCTCTAGCAGCTGGAATTCTAATCATAGTAGATCTATTTGAATCTGACCAAGAAATGTAGCATGGTGCTTCAAATCCAGGTACGATTCTCTTATATGAATTAACAATTGGATTTGTAATTAAGCAGAATCCCTTAGCGTGAGCTAGGATACCTGAAATCCATTTATTTGCAGTATCAGATAGTTGATTATCAGTATTCTCATCAAAGAATACATTCTTACCTTCCTTATTCATTAAAGAGCAGTTTACATGCATACCTGAACCATTAATTCCTTCAACTGGTTTTGGCATAAATGTTGCATGTAAGCCATGACGTCTTGCAATATTCTTAACAACAAGCTTAAATGTTTGAACATTATCAGCTGCCTCTACTGCTGAATTAAATTGGAAATTAATTTCATGCTGACCAGTTGAAACCTCGTGGTGAGCAGCCTCAATAACAAATCCAATCTTTTGTAATTCTAAAACTATATCACGTCTGCAATCTTCTGCAGAATCTACAGGGGCTAAATCAAAATATCCACCATGGTCATTAAATTCTAGTGGGTATTGAACATTTCCCTTTTCATCTAATTTAAATAAGAAGAATTCTGGTTCAATTCCTGAATTGAATGCAGTATATCCTCTTTTCTTCATTTCCTCTAAATTTCTTTTTAATACTCCACGTGGATCTCCTTCAAAAGGAACATGCTTTCCATCTTCACCTGGCTTATAAACATCACAAATGAATCTTGCAACCTTTCCATATGTAGTATTCTCCCAAGATAAAACTAAGAAAGTATCTAAATCTGGATGTAAGAACATATCTGCCTCAAAAATTCTTACAAATCCCTCAATAGATGAACCATCAAACATTACCTGGTTACTTAATGCATCCTCAAGTCTAGTAACTGGGATTTCAACGTTCTTTAGCATACCTAGCATATCTGTAAACATCATTCTAATATATTTGATGTTTTCTTCCTTACAAATACGTCTGATATCCTCTTTTGTGTAATTTTTCATTTTCTTTACCTATCCTTTTTCTTCGATATACAATAACAAAAATAAAAAGTCACATAAAAAAATTATGCGACTTTGCTTTCATCATTATCATTGTAGAGCGCCTTTGCTCGCTTAAAATAATACTATATTGCCTATTAAAAGTCAATAAATTTGCTCTATTCTATTTTGATTATTCTTCAATTTTTATAAATCTATTTGTAATACTTCTTTTTAAATAAGTATAAGCAATAACACCAGATAAAATACCACTACCTAATGATAATAGCCCAATAAAAGGAAAATAATATATTATAGCATCAGTTCCAATTATAAATATAGCCGCAATAATCTGTCCTATTGAATGAGTAACAGCACCAATAACAGAAACACCAATAGATGTAAAAAGCTTTATTTTACTAAAAATCCACATCAATAAAAATGATAATAAGCCACCAGATAAAGACATAATAAATATTGGAGATAGGAATGTACCCCTTAAAAGTCCAACAATTACTATTCTTAATATTTGTACTAAAAAAGCCTCACTAGATCTAAATTCATATAGCATAATTAATGTAATAACATTAGCAAGACCTAATTTAAATCCAGGAATAAACATAGGAATAAATGATTCTAATACACTTACTACAATCGCCATTGCAAGCAGCATAGCAATAATACTAATTCTTTTAATATTAAGCATCGACATGTCCTCCTATAATTACATAAATTAAATTAGGAAGACAGGTTATAGTTTCATTATTTCTATTCTTCTTACCCTCATTAACACATATATGATTAGGACAATCAGCATCCTCTATCCAGACATATCCATCCTTAATTACAATATGAACCTCTCCAACCTTACCATTAACCTTATATTCATTATTCTCATCTAATGGAGTTGAATATAATAATTTATCATCATAATAAATATTTACATATAGTTTATTTGGCTCATTTTGCCCCTTAATAAACCAAAATATAAATGATGATAATACCAATAAAAATACTATTATGATAAGGATAATATCATTTCTTATCTTTCCTCTCATAATTCTTCTCCCTTATATAATATTTCATCATTTTTATATAAAACAATATTTACATTTTTATTCTTAGCAAATTCCCTTGCTGTATCTATATCCATAGAAAATATAGCAGTTGAATAGCAATCATTTTTAGTATTGTTTTTACTAATTACATTAACAGAATCATAAATATTAGAAGGTAAACCAGTAAAAGGATTAACTAAATGATGATATTTAACACCATCAATTTCATTATATTGATATTTAGGAGATGATGTGGCAATACCAATATTAGATGCATTAAATTCTAAATAATAGCCACTAGAATAAGGCTTAGATAATGCTACATTTAATTCCTTATTTCCAACATAAATACTAGATGACCCACAATCAATATAATATTTATCTACATTTTTATTCTTTAGATATTCTATAGCCCAATCTAAAGCATATCCTTTAGCAAATGCGCCTAAATCAATATTACCTTCACCATCTAATTTGATTTTATCTTCAGAAATAATTAAATTAGAATTATTCATAATATCTAATTCATAATCAATTTCTTCCTTAGATAATACTCTTTTATCATTAAAAGCATCCTTCCATTTATGAGTTAATCTACCAATAAAAGGATTAAAATATCCATTAGTGTCTTCCTTTAATTCTATAGCCTTATTTAGCATATCAGCAAATAATTCTGTTTTTATTACCTCACGCTCATTATTTAAGGCATAAGCATTATTCTTATCAGTATTCATATTAAAATCATCAGATATTCTATTAATCTCATTAAATTTATTTTTTATGTCATTATAATATGTTTTATAATTAGCATCATTATAAAAAACAATATTTACAGCAGTATCAAAAACTAAAATAGGATTACATTGATATGTAACATCATTCCCACATGATACAAATAATAGGGTTGTTAAAATTGACATAAAAATAAATAATATCTTTTTCATAATTCACCTAAAAAATAAAGCCTTCAACTAATTATAATAGTTAAAGGCAATTTATTCAATTTAGAACTTCTTTGAATAATATAATAATACTAAATAATAGATTACTAAATATCCAACAAAAATAACTATACATGTATAGAAATATTGATAATCAATAAATGCACAAAATATAGCTACAACACTAACTGCATAAATAAATATCTTACTAGACAATGATTTAGCATTTAGCTTAATAAATTTATTTCTTTCATCATTTTTAGAAACCAAAACCTTATTTGCATAATCATCACTTTTTAATATGCAAATATATTTTACATTCTTGTATATTAAATATCCTAGGAAAATACCACATACTGTATAAGGAACCCAAGGAGCATAATAGAAAACAGCTCTAGATTCACCAATCTTCCATTTACCTAATCCCATTACAATAACAATAATAATAGGAAGTAGCATAGATATAGACATTACAGTTAATTTAATTTTTGTTTTTGATTTTAATTCTTCTAGTGACATACTATTTTACCTCCTCGTTTTCCTCTAATTGAAAAATGTTTTCAACACTGACATTGAAAATATGGGCCATCTTTAATGCCAAAGGCAGTGATGCAATATATTTTCCTTGCTCGATAGATATAATAGTTTGTCTAGTTACTCCACATTTGCTAGCAAATTCCTCTTGAGTAAGCTTTGCTTCCTTTCGATACTTATGAACATTATTAATCATAATACTCTCCATGTTTAATATACTTTACATTTATATTATACATTAAATGCTTTTTCAGTCAAAGAAAAACTGCAACAATTGTTGCAGTTTAAATTATTTTGCTTCACTTTCAGCAGCTAGCTTAGCTTTTTGATCCTCATTAATTAATTCCTGAATAACTAAATCAAGCTTACCTTCAATAATAGCATCTAGACGATTAATTGTAAAACCGATTCTATGGTCAGTTACACGATTTTGAGGATAATTATAAGTTCTTATCTTCTCACTTCTTTCTCCATGACCAACTAAAGCTTGTCTTGTAGCACCTGTCTTTTCAGCCTCTTCAGCAAGCATTCTTTCATAAATTCTTGTTCTTAATACATCCATAGCATATGCCTTATTTTCATGCTGAGAACGGAAAATTTGACATGCAACGAAATCACCTGTAGGTATATATGTTACACGAACAGCTGAATAAGTTGTATTAACTCCTTGTCCACCAGGGCCTGAAGAACAGAATGTATCAATTTTTAAATCCTTTTCTTCTAATTTAAAATCAATTTCTTCTGCCTCTGGCATAACTAATACTGTCGCAATTGATGTTTGAATTCTACCATTTGCTTCAGTAACTGGAATTCTTTGAACTCTATGTCCACCTGATTCATATTTTAAGAATGAATATACTGATTCACCTGATACCTTAAATGAAATATTTGAATAACCGCCTTGTGCTGATTCTTGAGCATCAAAAACATCAATCTTCCAGCCCTTTGAATCTGCATATTTAGTATACATTCTAAATAAATCACCGGCGAAGATATTAGCCTCATCACCACCAACAGCACCCTTAATTTCAACGATAACATCCTTTTCATCATTAGGATCCTTTGGTAATAATAATACCTTCATTTCATCTTCGATTTCAACTAATCTTGCCTTAGATTCCTCTAATTCTAATGTAGCCATTTCAGCAATTTCAGCATCATCTGATTTTTTCATTTCTTTTAAATCATCTAAAGAATTTTCAAGCTTTTGCTGCTCATGGAATAAAACAACAATCTTTTCTAAGCTCTTTTGCTCCTTAGATAATTCTGTTAGCTTCTTAACATCCCTAACAACATCTGGGTCTATTAGAAGCTCGTTGATTTCATTGTATCTGGCTTCTATAGCCTTTAAACGATCTAACATAACTATTCACTAACCTCATCTTCACTACGTTTTTCTCTAAACTTCATGTATTCACCAGTCCAGATCATCGCAATTTCTCCTGTTTGTCCTGAACGGTTCTTTCCCAAAATTAAATCTGCCTCACCTTTACGTGTTGACGCTTTATTATAATACTCATCACGGTATAAAAGCAATACCATATCGGCATCTTGCTCAATAGAACCTGAATCTCTTAAATCTGACATAATAGGCTTTTTATCATCACGCTGCTCAACACCTCTTGATAGCTGTGATAATACAATAATAGGCACCTCAAGCTCTCTTGCCATAAGTTTTAGGCTTCTTGATATAATAGTAATCTTTTGAACCTGACTCATTTTATCTGAATCACTATCATACTCAATAAGCTGTAGGTAGTCGATAACAATCATGCCAAGGCCGTTTTCTTGCTTAAGCTTTCTACATTTTGCTCTAATTGACTCAATTGTTGAATCACTTGAATCATCAAAGAAAATCTTCATATTAGCAACGCGTTCAAGGCAAGGTGAGAATCTTACCCAGCTATTTTTATCCATATGACCACTTTGAATCATACCTAATTTAATAGAGCCTGTTGCGGCAACCATTCTTTGTACTAGCTGCTCGTTTGACATTTCTAGTGAAAATATAGCAACATTAACATCATTTATTTGTGATATATTCATAGCCAAATTTAAAGCCATCGCAGACTTACCCATGGCAGGTCTTGCAGCTAAAATGATTAATTGTCCAGGCTGAAAACCTTGAGTATATAAATTTAAAGTAGGGAATCCAGTATCAAAGCCAACTAATTGAGTATCCTGCTTTGATCTAGCCTCTGTATTTCTCTCTAATCTTTCAGTAACACTTCTTATAGTTTCAAATGATGTTGTCTTTCTATGCTTAGACATATCAAAGACAGTTCTTTCAACTGTATCAATATATTTTGATACTTCGCCAACCTCATATCCCTTTTGAACTAAGGCCTCTAATGTTGTTATTGCCTTTCTCTTCATTGAGGCACTATAAATCATATCTAAATATGTTTCGATATTTGAAGCACTATAAGATAATTTACTGATTTCAAGCAAATAATCCATTCCTCCAGCCTGCTCAAGTAAATTATTATTACTTAATGAGCTAACTACTGAAGTAACATCAACACTCATACCAGCATCAGATAATAGAACCATTGTTTTATATATTAACTTGTTTTTAATATCATAAAAATCTTCACTACTAATAGAGTCTCTTGCAATAATAATTGAAGACGGCTCTAAAAATATTGATCCTATGACTGCAGCCTCTGCTTCAATCGCAGTAGGCATCTGCTTAATTGCTAGACTAGTGTTTGGCATAAACCCTCCTAGGACTATTCTTGTCCCTCAACTTTAATTTCAAATTGTGCAATAATATCAGTATCAAGCTTTACAGTAGCTGTAAAGATACCGATTGAATTAATTTCTGCAGGTAATTCAACCTTACGCTTATCAAGATGAATTCCAGTTTGTGCCTCAAATTCATCACATACAAGCTTTGGTGTAACAGAGCCGAACTTCTTACCACCTTGGCCAATCTTCAATTTAATAACAATCTTCTTACCTTGAATATCATCTCTAAACTTTAATAAAAGCTTACGATTATTTTCAGCAATTTGACGCTCCTTTTCCTTTTCCTCTTCATACTTAGCAAGGTTTTCAACAGTTGCTGCTAAAGCCTGCTTATTATTAATTAGGAAATTACCATATCCATTTGGAACATCAATAATTTCACCCTTTTTACCCTTACTCTTAACATCTTGAATTAAAATAACCTTCATAACCTCACTACCTCCGTCGATATATTCAATTCTAATAATATTAGTTAATTCATCCTTAAGGCTTTGAATAGATACATTCTTTCTTTGAGTTGCGGCACTATTAAAGTGACCACCACCACCCATTTGCTCCATGATAGTTTGAACATTTACACTATCACCTAATGCTCTAGCAGAAATACCAACAGTTATATCATCAATTCTACCAATAGTAAATGATGCTTCAACTCCTTGGATATGTAATTGCTGATCAGAAATCTTAGCTAAAGTAGTTCTATCTGGAATCTTATCAGTTTCATTTAAGCAAACAATAGAGAATCTATTGCCAAATAATTCAGCATTTGCAATAGCATTATTTAGGAACTTCTCAGACTCAAGTGGTTCTTGTAATAATTTTCTTACGAAAATCATATCAGCTCCATATTCCTTTAATGTGGCAGCAGCTTCAAATGTTCTTGCGCCAGATCTTTGAGTAAAATTATTAGTATCAACAATAATACCAGCAAGCATAATTGATGCTTCAATAGGTAGCATTGTAATGCCTGAATTATAGAACATAAACATTTCAGATACTAATTCTGTAGCACTTGATGCACTTGAATCTAGATAATAAGTCAATGGATTTTCATAACCAATCTCACCAGGTCTATGATGATCGATAATTGATACATTTTTTATTTTCTTTAATAATTCTGGGAACATTGCTAAAGATGGAGACTGAGTATCAGTAATTAATAGCAATGTTTGAGGATTAATAAATTCTAAAGCATCATTATAATTAACAAAGAACCCTGAAACCATAGGCTCAGCCTTAAGCATTTCATAAATCTTTTTAACAGTTGAATCTGCAAGCGTAGGATCAAATACCATCTTAGCATCAACATTAGATGTCTTAATCATATGGAATGCTGCAAGCATAGATCCAATCGCATCTGTATCAGCAAATTTATGACACATAAGTAAAACATTAGATGCATTCTCAACCTGCTCCTTTAAGCTTATAGTTTGCATACGTGCTTCTACTAATGTATTCTTCTCTAATGAATTATTCTTAGCACCAAAGAACTTAATTTGCTCACCCTCAAGATTAACAACTACCTGGTCACCACCACGCTTAGTAGCTAAATCAATAGCATTCTGAGCAATTTGACCTAAGTCATCATACATATTGTCGTAGCATGCTAAACCCATAGAAACAGATGCCTTAAGTCTATTCTTATCAGTGATTTCACGAATTCTATCTAGCATAGAGAATTTATCATCAATCATCTGCATTAAGGCATATTTATCCATAGTTACAGTCATCCTATCTCCAAGCAATGTTTGGAAATAGCATTTATGATTAGTCATATAATCAGAAATCTCACCTAAAATTTGACCTCTAATATTCGCTTTTTCTTGCATATCAAATTTCTTTAATGATTCCTCTAGATTATCAATTTCAATAATACCTATAGCTGTAATTCTTTCATTATATCTTTTCTTTACATTTTCTCTTTCTGTTGAATCGAAAAAATAAAATACTTGGTTTTCATAATTATGCAACGCATCATAGAATTTATCATTATACTCAAATGTCAAATCAGGAACACTATTTTTAACAGCATCTAATAATTTTTCGGAAATAGTTGAAACACTCTTATCTAAAACATCTCCAAATCTTTCCTTAGAATAATTATTAGCCCACGCAATTTGATTATAGTTATCATAAATGACAATACCAATAGGTAGCTTATTAAATGTTTCATCTCCGGCTTCACTTACGTGATATGAAATATTAGTCCATTTTTGAAGCTTTAAATCTAAATCCTTAATCTTTTCATCCTTTTTAGAGCTAATATAAATAAAAAGAGATGTACTTGTACCAATAACACATAATAATGCTATTGAGAGAAATACAATTGAATATGTTGAAGATACATTAGGGTTATCTATGTAATAATAAACAAAATAACCTGAAATTATAGTACCAATAAGGAAAAAAATTGCTAAAATTAAAAATCTTATTCGAATTATAAATCTCTTCATTTTAACACCTCACAATATAAACAAATTATATCAAATATTATTGATATATTCAATAATAGAACAAGAATTCGAAAACGCATTAAAAGAAAGTTAATTTTAAAAGTTAATTCCGCTGCTAAAGGTTGTAACTTATATTCTTTCATTTCAAATGAAAATTCCGCTATAATAGATATACCCGTTTAGTCAGATAGGTAGGAGGCTATTATGGCAACAA
>Ga0247610_10002570_pt1 | contig 20727 bp, 20 predicted proteins | sample 174DNAGHGhighgp2_FD_193483 | JGI IMG/M metagenome (GOLD analysis project Ga0247610, IMG submission 193483) | Sheep rumen microbial communities from Palmerston North, Manawatu-Wanganui, New Zealand - 1742 DNA GHGhigh gp2 | ecosystem: Host-associated > Mammals > Digestive system > Stomach > Rumen...
TGAAACCAATATAGAATCAATGTAGGCATGACCCTTTTCATCGTAAATCGTAATCACCTGTGACTTGCAATCTGGTCCAAATCCTAACACTGTCTGAGAGGCTATATATTGACATATCTTCTTTGCTATGTGCATCCCCAAGGGCATATAATCCTCCGCCTCGTTAGAAGCCATTGCCACAACAAAACCTTGGTCGCCTGCCCCGATTATGCCACCCTCTTGGTCTACCCCTTTGCTGATTTCGGGTGACTGTTTACCAATCAGATTTATCAACTTTATCTCGTCTGCTGATAGATGGTGATTGACTGGATAAGACAGATTCTCGAAAACCTTTCTTACCGTAGAATCGTAGTCTATCTTGCCCTGTGATTTCACCTCACCACCAAGAACTACGATATTATCCTTAACCATCACTTCTATACCGGCTCTTGTGTTCGGGTCTTGCTTCAAAAACTCGTCCAAAAGGGCATCACTCACTTGGTCTGCAACGGCATCGGGATGGCCGAAGCCTACATACTCACATACTACTGTTCTTTTCATTTTCTTGTTTATTTATTGGTTATCATTTGTCTTATTGTATTCGGGAATAATGATATTCCCATCTTTATCAATCTCTGTCTGAAGTTGGGTCTCATTGCTCAAGTTCCACATGGAAACGGCAAACTCGAAGTTGTTTTGATACCTCGGACTTCTGCACGGTTGCAGCATAAAATCTGCCAATAAAGAGAGAGTATAATCACCCAATACATCTGTACTGTTCCCATGCTGAATGTACTGGTTAGCATCCAATCTGACAGGTGCATCAAGAATACCCATTTGCAGCGCATCCCTTACATGAAAATGCGGAATCTGACAAACATCATCCGTAACGACATACGCCTCAAAATCGTATCTGTCACCGAAAAAGCCAATCCTTGCAATATCTTTATCTACTGGTTTCATAATACTTTTCTATAAAGTCTTTAACCTCGCTTAGTGTAATTCTATCATCAGGATAAAGGGTGTGTAAGGCATCATCAACAAACCTATTCATTTCACCCACAATCAGCCCCTTCTCTTTATGGAAGGGCATCCAAAGTTTCTGATACTGAATGTTGTCAATTTCACCTGACTTCATCCTTTTTCGCAGTTCCAAACGCTCATGCTGAATCTGAGTAAGTCGGTAAGCCATAGCCTCCTCTCTTTCCTTATACTCAGCCATGAAAGCCTTTAATTCCTCACATTTCAACTCCATCAAAGCCTTATGTAGCTTCGTGTAGATATGCTCGGTATAAGCCTTTAACGACCTCATGCGTCTTTTCAGTTCCTTATTGGCCTGTTCCAAAAAGAATATGTGTGTGCTTTTCTTGTAGGCTACTTTCGTTCCCTCGTTCTCGAAAACACTCAGCACCTGTCGAAGTGTATAAGCGTCATACTTGCTCTTTGCCTCGTCATACCGGGTGTTTATCTCTATGAATGGTCTCCAAATGTCTTTGAAGGATGAAACCTGTTCACTTTTCGTCTCACCTTGCGGACTGACAAGCCCACAACTATTGCAACCACTGAGCGGACTTCCTGCTATGTGATATATGAGCCACTTTCTGCCATTTGTCTCCATGATACTTGCTTTGGTGCAAGCCATCCAAAATTCGATGAATATGCCCAAGGTTGGATTGCGGAAACCGCCTGTGCCTGTGTAAGCAAGTCCACTCTTGCTAAAAGGCAAAGGACAAAGAAACATTCGACTGTCTGACAATATACGCTCCCTGTTCTCCAAAAAGACAAAGGCATTATCAAGAAACAGTTTCTCCAACTCCTTTTCATCATCGTCTCTATCATCCTTCACCGTATTAGCCTTATTCGGCCTCTTCAATGAGAGATATACGCCTGTAGTATCAAGCGATAACTGATTATCCACTTCGTCTTGAGGCTGTTCCAATGGGTAACAGTCCAAAATACGACCGTTTAATAACTGAATTTTCCCCTCGGGATGCTGAAATTTCTTATCTTCCATATTTACTTCTTTATTTGTTTCTTCTGTTTGTTCGCTTTTTTGTAATGCTTCAAGTGACTATTGTCCATACTCTCATCTAATATCAAGGAACCGTTTTCAAGAACAGGATTTTTATCATACCAAGGGTCTAACCATTCATATGCCTCTTCTAACAGTTTATGGACTTTAACAATTCTCTCAATATAAGTCTGTGATTCCTTAAAAAGAAGTATAAAACCACCGAGTTCCCATTGAATATGCACAGATTTTACTCTCATAATGTCTTTCAACAAAAGAGATTTCAATTCGCTAAACCTCACCTCCCTTGACTGTTCTATATAATCAGGATCATAGATATCAATGACTAAATTTAGGTGACTTTTACTCTGAATAAAAATCCAATACTCATTTTTCATATTGCCTAATTCGTATTTTACAACAACAATTCTTACATTTCCGGATGCCTATTTAGCCATTCTTCCCACGTTGTGTTAGAATCGCTATTCAACCATGCCTGCACCATTGCCTGCTCTTTATTGTGAGCATCTATAAGTTTCTTCGCCTCCTCCTCGTTATGAATAATCCACAGAACTATTTGCTTGACATACTCAAACACTATCTCCGTTAGTTTGTGCTTACGAAGCATCACTTCATAATGTGGCTTGGTAATGGTGACGGTCATAGTATTAGCAACTATCCGGCACACAGCCGACATTTCCACTCCGTCAATGGTTGTTTCCACCTTGAAACGTCTCACCTTAAATGGTCTTATATTCTTCCACATAATACTAAACTTGTTTTTCTGTGTGACTGAAGGCATCCATCAGAAGCCATTCCTGCATACGGTATTCACGCTTGCTTATCCTCTTCTGACTGTATGCCATTTCTAAATCATTATACGCCCTTTTCAATTCCACTTGCTTACGCATTACTCGGAATCTGTCAGACCTATACCTATTTATAAAGTATTGGTAGTCCTCATCGTCTTTGGCAATCTCACGTATATCATTGTAGATGGCTTTCAGTTCGTGCTTCGCCCATCCTTCGACATTACCTTCTGTTAGCCTTATCTTATGATAATCAAAATGACAATGAGTAACCAATCCTCGGAATGGTGTAGTCATTTCTACTTGCAGACTGTTTGCCACCCATCGGCAGATGCCGTGTAGTCGCCTGCCCTCTACTCTGTAATCCACATCAAATGTCCTAATTTCTGTCATAATCTAATTGAATTGTAATGGTTTCCCGAAAATGTGAATCTGAGCGTTACGGAGGAGGTCATAGTCAATGACTGGTTGTTTGCCCTCCTTGATACAGCCCCGGCAAATCAGGAAAATCTTACCGATATTGTTCTGACCTCTCCACTCGCCAATACTATTGATTTTGTTCGTCTCAATGTTGATAAGTAGTTTCAAATCCTTCTTCTTTATGGTGGGATAAGCCTTGGTAATCTCGGCTGCAAGGCTGTTACGGTAGTCGACTAACTCAGCATTACGGCATCCCCACACCTCAGCAGTGCCTCCTTTATCGGTCGTAGTGTTCTCAACGAGCGTAACACCATCAGGAATCTGTAACAACAACTTTCGGAAGTTGGCATTGCCCTTGCACTTTTGCCATACTACGAAAAGCATCCATTGCAGCCGAAACTCTGCAAAGTCTGCCCTCACAAATTGATTGTTAGGTGACTTCACAAATCGTTTAGCTGCATATCCGCTTTTAGCCTCGACTAACTTTCTCTGAATCTGATAGTGTTGTTCTATGTTCGTGGAAAACTCGCCGCACAGGTACAACCGTTCCGAATCTTTCCACTGGTAGCCTCCATATTCAAAGGGATAGGCACTCACCATGTTGGAAAGATTCAGATTAATACCGTTCACTACATCGTCTACGTACTTGAACGACCAAATGCGTGGGGAAGCCTTGTAGACCTCCTCACGTCCTAATACCAAATTAACATTGTCTGCTTTTAACATATCTGTTTTAATTAAGTGATTAATAATCATTTAACTCGCATCCTCTTACCACCGTGGCGATATGTTGCTCGGTTGGTGCGACCCTAAGTCGACTCTTGATGCTTAATTATTCAAAGAACTCTTTTTCTAACGGTATGCAAAGGTATACAAAATAATCGAGAAAAACGAATTATTTGGTGTAAAGATTGTTAAGATCCTCGGGTTTATCTACAAATTCATGCAGCTGTTTCCTCGCTTCCTTGACAGTCATCCACTCTTTTGGGTCTGAATTCTCTATTTCTTTTCTCACCTCTTCCTTTACTTTTGCGCGCACGATACCGCTAACTCTTCGATGACCTCCTTTGGGGATACTATGTCCACCAAATGAGGTGGATTCCTGCAACCAACGTACTTTTTGATCTCCACATCTCGTAGTGATAAACTTAGATGGATAGTTCTTAGGCATCTCATCCTGACGATGCGGATTACGGTCTGAATCCTGCATATTCCGGCGCATGTATGACCAGCAAGGCTTCGCATACAGCTTTCGCATCCATTTGTTTCTCAATTTACTTCTACTCATATCTTTGATTCTTATTGTTAGGGTACTATAAACCTGTTGTCCCAGATAATCATTTAATTGTCTGTAGCTTCCTCATTTTCCGTAATTCTTCGCCCATTGTTTTTCTTGTCAATGGATGAATATCTTCCTTCACAATTATTTTACCATCTATCATATTTCTCCAAAAGTCAATGGCTTCCATCATTTTGCTCTTTCGGTTTTCCCTTGCAGTCTCTGAACGTAGTGCCCTCATTGTCTTACCCTTTTCTTTGTAGTCAATTGAATCTTGATTATAATATTTGGAAATACGCAACAGGTTGTTCATGAAATTCTTATCGTTATTACGATTTACAACCAAATAACTTTCTTCTGTACTTTCATCTGTCATTCCCTCCGGATAAACACCTTTTACCTTTGTCACACCATAGCCTAATTGCAACAGTTCTGCTACCATCAATTTGTTTTTCTTGCGGTTTTCTTCATGGGTTAATTGTTTACCGGCTTCCCAATTATTGTCAAGTCCAAGATAAGTTGAATTTACATCTCTAATATCTTTTAACTCGCTTCTAAATACGGAAATAAAGGCGCAGTCACAATCTTTCAACCATTGAAGCATTCGATTGACACTGCTTTCATTTAAACTCTTGTTCGATATGTCTCGTTCCATATAGTGCAAGCGTTGATAATCCTCATACCCAGTGATAAGCAACTCTCTCGCATCGCGCACCAGTTCGCATTTTGAAATATGAATACCTTCGAAAGGAGATGTCATGGTCAAGTAGGTACACCCTAGTTGTTGATCTGTCAGAATCCCTTTGAGACAAGTGCCATCTTTGGCTGTCGTTTCTATCTCCTGTGAAAGTTTCTTTCTCTCTTCCGTCGCTTTTATTATTCCCCAACAAAGAACTTCATTTGTCGCTTCGTCAAACAACTCATCCATCAGGATTTGTCGGCATACAGATAGAAGTTCTTTTTTATCCATCCCACATATATCGTATTCATTATATAGCTCGGGATCATATTCGCTTGTGATATGTGGCATGACGCACACTAACGGATATTTCCGGGCCATCTCTGATAGTGGAAGATCCATCCAAGCCAACCTCTCAAGCCATCTTTCTGCTGCTACATATATAACACTCCTGTCCCCCAAGCTAATGCCGCATTGACTGATGTAGGCATGGGTAAGCAACGAGAGGGCATCCATTACATCATGGTGCTCTCCTGATTTTGCAAATTCCTCAATTGTTCTCATCTTTTTCATATCCTTATTTAGTTAATGAATTAATAATCAGATTCTTAACTCACATCATTATACCACCGTGGCGATATGTTGCTCGGTTGGTGCGACCCCAAGTCGACTCTTGATGCTTAATTATTCAAAGAACTCTTTTTCTAAAGGAATGCAAATGTATACAAAATAATTGAGAAAAACGAATTATCCGATATAAAGATTGTTAACGACGACCATTCATTTCATCCATAAGGCTTTATGTATCTGAAATTTTCATATCTTTGTGTCATGAAACACCAAACCGTATAATTTAATTAAATTGTAATAGTTTTCCGAAAATGTGAATCTGAGGGTTACGGAGGAGGTCGTAGTCAATGACTGGTTGTTTGCCCTCCTTAATGCAATCTCGGCATATCATCAGGATCTTACCGATATTGTTCTGACCTCTCCACTCGCCAATGCTATTGATTTTGTTCGTCTCAATGTTGATAAGTAGTTTCAAATCCTTCTTCTTCATAGTGGGATTAGCCCTGGTAATCTCGGCTGAAAGGCTGTTACGGTAGTCAGCCAACTCAGCGTTACGGCATCCCCACACCTCAGCAGAGCCACCTTTATCGGTCGTAGTGTTCTCAACGAGCGTGATACCATCGGGAATCTGTAACAACAGTTTTCGGAAGTCGGAATTGCCCTTACACTTCTGCCAGACGCAGAACAGCATCCACTGAAGGCGGAAAGACAGGAAATCACTACGAACGTCTTGCTTATTGGGATTCTTGACAAACCGCTTGGCAGCATAGCAGCTAAATGCACCGATAAGACGTTGCTGAATGTTGCGATGGCGTTCTGTGTCATTCGAGAACTCACCGCACAGATACAGCCGCTCACTATCCTTCCAGTGATGACCCATAAAGTCGAACGGGAACCCACCCGCCATGTTTGAGAGTCTCAGGTTGATACCTTCTACGATGTCATCTACATACTTGAACGACCAAACTTGCGACGAAGCCTTGTAAACCTCGCCATGACCTAATACCCAATTTTCAATGTCTGTTGTTGTCATATCAATATTTAGTTATATTAAAACTCGTTTAATAACTCACATCATCTTACCACCGTGGCGATATGTAGCTCGGTTGGTGCGACCCGAAGTCGACTCTTGATGCTTCTGTTTCAAAGAACTCTTTCTAATCGAGTGCAAAGGTAAGTAATATTTTTGAGAAAGCCATCATCCACTCCATCCATTTTGCAATAATATTGATATAATGAGGGTGTGTCAAAATGACACACCCTCATTTATTATTTTCCCAGAGGATTCATATCGCCATCTATCTCAAATAGTTCAGGGCCATCAGAACACATGCCAATATTAACAACTTTGCCCGGTTGAGTATATCCAAATACATATTCGGATTTCCCATCATTTCTACTCTTCAGGTTCTTTTTCATTTTTTCGATAATGTTTGCACATTCAGCAGAATTTGTTCCCCATAGGGCCTTTAACTCTTGAAATTCTTTGTTTACCATAATCGCTTTTAGGAGGTCACTTGGTTATTACTATTCTGCCTACAACAGGTTGACCTCTTTACCCTGTCTTCTGCAATGATAATTATTTCACAACGGGTCTTATTGGATTTTTTGACATTGTATTACCATTATAAAAACCATACCGTATCTCTATTGAGATATCTTCAATCATTACCTCAGTTGCAAAACCGACATTTTTACTAGGATCACTTGTCCAATAAAAAGCACGAGATTGATTAACTGTAACTGAAGGCAAAAAGATAGTGTTATTGTTTTTACGGCTTTTGACTTTAAATCCTTGAACTCCATTCTTTTTTATTTGTTCAATGTTACAATTTGAAAGCAATTCATCAAATTGGGCTTCTGAAGGAATAAACCATCTTCTCCCCCAAAGAACTGTTGCAGCATCTTTATCCGTTCCTTGAATCGATGATTGCCAATATTCGCCAGGATTACCCTCGTCTCCTCCTTTGACACCTCCCCATTGGAACTCTATACCAATTTCCGCTGAGTTATTTGCTCCAATATTATCTCTTGCCCAAAGTGTGCCACTTGGAAGTCCCATATCTACATAAGCGTGTCCATTTACATAACCAGATAAATCATTCCCTTCTTGTTCAATACTAATATTAATAGAGTACATTTCATTGTTTGACAAACCTGTCATGGAGATAACAATCACACCATTTCGTCCAGAATCATCATTTGGGTCAGCTTTAACCACAAATTGATAATCACTCATCTGCTCAATAGTTATCCAAGAAATGTTTTCACTTATTGCAATAGTTCCATCCGTACTAATAGTAACGGCATCTGATGTGCCACCAGATTTGTCAAATTTCAAACTCTGCGTATTGACAGTAAGATATCTACCATCTTGTTTAACCTTAATCTTAGCACCTTGTCCTATGCTTGGCGTTATTGTTAAGACACACTCTCTTGACTTCATTGAAGCATTGTCACTGGCCGTGAGATTAATCATTGCGTCACCCGAGCCGCTTGTGGATGAAAGAGTGAGCCATGATGCATTATCTGACAACGAAGCAGTCCAACTGTCATTTGTTGAGAATGAAATCTGGAGAGTTTCTCCCTTGGAGGTAAACGTCTTATCTGTTTCTGTGATATTGAAATATTTGCCTTGCTGAGTAATTGTTATAGTTTGGGAAAGTTCACCCGCAACGATCCTCACGCTACCATTTCTGGAAGCCTCGGCATTGTTTTCTTCGACTGTGACAGAAATTGTTGACCTGCCTGTACCAGAGGTCTGTGACAGAGTTATCCACCCCTCTGAACTAGAGGCCAACCATCCACCAATAGTGTTGATCGTAATATTCTGAGTTGATGCATCTGCACCAAACTGAAGACTACTATAATCTACTGACAGACTCAGGCCTTCTTGTAGTACATCCACAACGGCAGATAGTGATAATCCTTTTTTCTCTATCTTCACCTTTCCATTACGGCTTGATGCGCTGGTATTATTCTGAGCAGTCAAAGTAATTGTTTGATTATTCTTACCAGACAAAGAATTGGCAGTTAGCCATTCTGGCATTGAGGTTATACTCCAATCGGTGTTACTGTTGATTTCCAATTGCTTGGAATCTGCATCTGCTGAGAAAGTCAAGGATGATGGTTTAGCCTCAATAAACAAACCCTTCTGAACGACAGGAATCTGCAATTTTGAGGATCCGCCAATATTAACATACACGTATCCTGTTCGCTCTAATGTTGAATTATTCTCCAAAACAGTAATTGAAAGCATTTGGCTTCCTGCATTACCAGAAGATGGCGCAACAGAAATCCATGAATCGGAACTCTTAACCTCCCATGCAGCATCTGCTGTAATGGATATAGATTTCGCCCCACCTTCCTTGTCAAATACTAATGTTTCCGTAGAACCTGATACTCCCGCTGGTTCCTGGGTAATATTGACAGAAGACGTAATACCACTTGCAGAGGACAATGTGACAATGACAGTACGGGAAGCATCAGAAGGATTCTCTTCTACACTGATGGTTAAGGTCTTACCATCTGTGGCGGTTTCTGCTTTTGCCCATGATGCAGAAGATGTCGCTTTCCACAGGACATTTGATGAAATATTGATAGTCTGACTTCCGCCACTACCCTTGAAGGTCAATGAAGTTGTTGCTGGCGTGATATAAGAGGTGGCAGCCTGCTGATTAGCAGAAACCATAGTCCTGAAACTCCAAGCAGCATCTGCCGATTCAAGATAAAACATAGCTGTTCTTGCTGTGTCGGCAGAAAGATTCTCTGTAGCCGTAAAGGCAACAGATGTTGTGGAAGAGCCAGAGCTGGGATTTACCGTTAGCCATCCAGGTACCCCTGCAAAACACCAAGCCACATTATTGGCATGGACAGTCACATTTTCAACTCCTCCATTCGAATTAAAGGATAGTTGGTTTTTACTTATATTGAGTGAATGTCCTGATAATGATGCGTGATAACTATCAGGCACATTACTGTCAGAACACCCTGTCAAAAAAGCGATTGTTATAAAATACACAAAAAGTCTATATAATGATTTCATACTTCAAAATGACTAAAAGGTTACATAAACTCCAACTCGGATATTAAAGCCCTTTGCAAATCTATCAATCTTAGAAGAAACGTTAGCAACACGTTCATAAAGATCTGACTTGCTTAAAGTGAGTGAATACTCTGGTGAAATGCCTACGCCTAACCAAGGCAGTATCAAATAGTCGATTTTTACCGATGCTGAAGCATTCAACGCGTGTCCATTTTTGGCATCTAACTGATTATCGATTTTCTGTTTCTCAGTTCCTCTTAAAGAGACAACCCCTACGCCAACTTGAGGAGTTATCCTAAATGGACGCCCTATATAAAAAGCATAACCTACTTTTCCGCCAAAGAATGAAGGCTTATAAGTAAAACTCACAGGAGAACCTGCATCAGCATTATTAGTATTATTCCAAAAAACTTCTTCACTTTCAGATAGTCCCATCATATATGTCGCTTCTACATTAAGATGGTTTACATAGCCCCCAATGGCTGCACCAAAAGCCGTCATACCATCCAATTGAATCTGCGGTTCAATATAGATGTTCTTTTTCTTGAATTCAGAAATGTCGTTGTCGTTACGCACAATAACGAGTTTTAAAATGTAGGTTCTTCTACTTTGCAATGGGCCAACTTCATAGTCTCCAAAAGCAACTTCTAATGGAAGGAAACCATCAAGTTTGATTGTTAGGTATTTGCTTCCTTTTGACATATAAACTTTGTATTCGCTTTTACTGTATGCCACATCACCAATAACATTTCCTTCAAAAGTCGCATTTGGTGATGCCAATTGTACTTTTACCATAGCACAATCTTCCCCATTTGGATCTTGTCTCTTGAATTGGCTAGCATCTATGTCAGTTAGACTTTGCGTGAAAAAATCTATTTTTAATTCCTGGGCCCCAATGTTTTGTTGGCCAAGAATCAAAATGAATATCACAATTAGGGATTTTGAAATATTATTAATCGTATTTCTCATTACGCTATTGTTTTTTCTGAATTTTGAAATCATTTAATTCAAATTTATCTTCATCTGGTAGTGGTTTGCCATTAAGCATATCTGGCTGCCAAGTACGAACATGAATTTGAGGAGCATTTTCGTTACTGAAATCCCAAAGTAAGAAAACATACCCTTCATCATGATATCCTTCTCCTCCATCGCCTCGTTTTCTCCCAACAGTCCACCATTGCTTCAATAATACTCCATAAAAGTCTGTGTTAATAGGGCTGCGCATAACTTCAATTTCATCAAAATCAACCTTTATATATTGATTTCGAGCGAAAACCCCCTTGAGTCTATTAAGATATTCCTCTTTGCTTTGCTTGTTATATTTGATTTTCTGAGAAGTGAAACCTTCAGCATGCTTCACAGTGATTACAGTACCAGTTATAATTAGAGCGTCCTCGCTGAACACCTGTGTCAAAAAATTGATATTCTTTTGATTATATGCCGTACGGAATTGCTCTACATAATCGAGAATCATCTGGCGACGACGGAGATCCGTTACTCCTATACTGGATTTAATAATGTTCATATAAAGGTTCATAGAGATAGTCAAGTAAAAACTCACCACGTTTCCTTGCTTGTCAAAACTAATGACAGCCTCTTGATATTCATCTTCATTGAATTCTCTTTCTCCTGTTGGCTTCATCAGCAAAGGAATATTGCGGATCTGATATCCGGAACTCGTCGTAATACAATGCTCAACAATCTCATCATCTGTACAAATAAAGGGAGTGTTCTCCCACAACATTGCCATCGATTGTTGGACACTGGTATTAACGCCCATGACTGAGAAGTTCAAATTCCGACCTTCTGCTTGTGCAAAATTAACTTCATTGAGAATCCTCGTGACGCATTTCTCCATCTTCGACTTGATGGCACTATTGCCTATTCCGTCAGAAATCGTAAATGAAATACTTTCTGCCTTAACAATGATGGCAACCATTAATGCCAAACTACATATAAACCCCTTTTTCATCATAATATCTTATCTTAATTGAATCCAAACAAATCCACAATTATCGTAATTATTCACGCTATCTTCTCTCATCTCCTTTAAATTGACCAAGACAGAGTCCTCTTTCCTTAATACAGTAAGGACTTTATCTTGTCTATCATAGATAAACAAATGATATTTCTCATTTTGAGGTAAATTATTTAATTTGCCATTCTTCTTGATTTTGCCCATACCATCTATCGTTTTTAGGTATGTTTCCAGGTCTTTTGTATTGGTAATTGCTACCATCCTGCGTTCATCAGGTGTCAGTTTTATATCTGGCCGGGGCTTAGTTGGTGTAATCTTCTTCGCCTTTGATTGAGACATAGTTACATCTTTCTCCTCAACTTCATTTTGATTCAGATTGACTTCTGACCTTATTTCCTGTTCTACGACCAATGGTCTCTCCACAACGGGCTTGGGTTGGGGACTATCTTTAATTACCTTAACAACCTTAACCTCGTTCTTATCTGCAACAGGCAAGATGTCACTCTTCTTCACATAGACCAATACACGATACCGCCTCCCCATCATAGTCTGAATCTCAGAACAATGCTCTTTTGCTTTGACGATACAGAGCTCAATTCCATCAGAGGCATGCTGCTCATTCACCCACTCGCTAACCCTCATTTCCAGGCTTGTCCTTGCACCAGCAAGTGCTTCGCCAAGATCTGCCGACCTATTTTCACCCCATAGATATGCTTGGTCTTTTTTTATAACAATAATATCTTGGGCATCAACAGTGGTCTGACCAAAAGTGCTAATGCTAAAGAGCATGAATACGAACAAAAAGATACTTTTCATTGCCATTTGATTTTTTTATGATTAGATACTTCTTTCTTATACAAGTCTTTAACGTTATGAACCGGGATATAAGGGGTCAAACGAACTTTCAGCACTGCATTTTGATCCGTGATAAATTTATCTGGTACGACAACAGACAAGAGGTGATGATATCCGAATTCCTGGCTCTTTGCAATGACAAGCGCTAAAACACCATCTTCACGCACTTCTTCAACGGCGAAGAACACCTTCAATCCCCACTCAGCGCAATAGTTGAGCCATTGGCTAAGAGTGATTGTGTATTCAATCGTTTTCATACCAAACACAGACTGCTCTACATACATTCGATAATCTGAATCTTGAATCAGACCATGGAAGAGGTTCGCTGCAGACAAATCCAGATGATTCCTATTAAAAACAGGTGTGAATTCCTCGCGTATCTTATAATAGTATAGAGCATCTGTCATTTCAGCAAGCAAAAGCGTATCGCCTTTCGAACAATACAAAGAATTATTAACTTGTTGAAGATCTAATGGTATTGATGGCAATTGTTCTCTTGGTGGGGCAGCAAGGACGGCCTCCTTGAACTTCTCCATAGCCTCATCTTTCTTCAAACCAGATAACAGTTCATATTGAGCAGGAAAAACAATAGTCACAAATGGCTCTGTTTCACGTTGCCAATTAACTTCATAATACTTGTCATGTAAATTGATTGAGAAAGGCATTGTGTCACAAATCTGAGTCAAATCAGAATAACCTCCTTTACGAAAAAACACTTTATCCTCAGCCATCACTGATGCTCTAGCTGTCTGCTTATACTTAGACAAGTCATAGAAATAACGCTCTATAAAGTCCATTACCACCACTTGATTCTTTGGCACAGCCTTCTTCACCTCAGGGCTGAACAGCTTCAAGCCCTGAGATGATGCGGAGGTGCACCATATAGTTAGCAGCAGTGTATGGACTGAGAGTTTAAACATGTCTTAGCTGTTATTTTCCAATAATCACACTACCCTTAACCTGATTGTCGGCACCACACCAAATGCCTTGCACCAAATGACCGTCAGACCATTCGCCAATCACGTAGTCTCCAGCTTCAGCAACACGTTTCTTGGGGTCTTTGCTGTCAATGACATGTGAAGAGGTGAATACCATGCGCCCATTCACATCATTGGGCCATGAACCCTTGAAGGTTGCATAACCAAGGTTCTTTGAGCCAGAGGAGGCTGATTTAGCTGGTTTATTAACAGATGCTAGCTGGGATTCTGTTGCCTTAGTAGGAGCCTCTATAGTTACGGTATCGCGTTGAATTACAGTATCAGTAACTATCACTGTATCCTTCACAACCATCGGTGTTACCTCAACAGAATCTTTAACAGCCACAGAGTCTATAGATGCCTGGATTTGTGGCTCCTCAGTACTACCACCACTAAAAGCAATAATTCCGCCTATGGTGGCAAGTAAAGTAATTATTCCAACAATGATTGCAAATTTCGGAGTTCCTGCTTTTTTCTTTTTTGCATCTTCTACCGGAGATAACTCTTTACCACACTCTTTACATTTGAAATCAAAACTATCAACCTCCTGTGGCACCTTATCAGCAGCTAAATCACAGCCATCGATATTCTTACAAATTCCTTTAACCTTTGCCATAATAGTAATCTTTATTTTATCCAATTTCTTTTAATAGCTCAACCGCAACACCTTGATACTTAAGGTAAATTTGGTTATATTGATTGTTCTCGCATGCGGGACATGCTTTTATTTTAGCCAACACTTCACCAAGAGCTTTCTTTAGTCCCATTTTCTGGTCAATGCTACGATAGGTCGCTAGAGTATCCTTTTCCTTCTCCATCAATTTCTTAGCTAAATCGTAGTTCTCGCTAAGCATATCTATAGTATCAAGGATATTGCTACCCAACTGAACCCAATTCTCTACACCTAATAAGGCCAGTTCTGGATCAGGCAAATTGATTGCGTCAAACTTTTGTTGGGTGATAGGATCTTCTTTCTCCTCAATTAGATTCATTGCATATGTCAACATAACAGGTTTTACAAGCATTGCCTTTAATGACTTTGTGTCTAACTCGTATAGACTTGGCAACTCATCTTGGAAAGATTCCGTATGAAGCATCATCCTATTTAGTTCGGCCTCAGGTTTTGCCAACAACTCATCATACTTTTGCTTCATAATGGTAAGATTCGACAAATAGCGAAGTGGGAAACCCGATGAAGCAGCAATCACGACAATCTGATTGTCCTTATAGTTCTCAGCAACATCCTGTTTAGGGTCAATTCCCGCTTGCAAAGCAAATTCTTTAATCAACTTATCTCGGAAGCCCGTAGTATCACCCTCATATTTTGGAATACATAATTGAAGCATAGACTTCATCCCACCTCCACTATTGCTTAACTGGGCTTTTCCTTGCTCCTGAGCATTATACTGGACAAAAGTCTTTGCAGATTCTTTAATCTTTCTAACAAATTCTTCTAACTTGCCTTCTCCACTCAATTCCTGCTTTAGTTTTTCTAAAATATTCACGCTAACCATCTTATAGACAGAATCCCTCTTCGCACTATTTTCCATTTCCGCAATAGCACGTTTCTCACACACATCAAGCATTGTATCTACTATACTTTGCTCATCTGTCTTATCACATAAATTAGAGAACGAACGTTCATTATCACCACCTAAGGAAGAAATTAGAAGATTAAGAATGTTCTGAGTATTATCGCGCTGCATATCTTCTGTAGCCACATAACTTCTTACCAATTGTTGGACAAGTTCTGGATTATACTTTTTCTCCATCATACCTCCATCAGTGATACTATCTTTTCTACAACGGCTATCAATTTGTTTCTTTACCTCTTCCAGAATATTCAACAAACGAGCCTTGAAAGCAGAAACACCTTCCTTTGCCATACTAAGCTCACGGATAATATCTTGCAATAATTCTATTGCATAGCGGTATCCTTCTGCTCTTGTGACCATTGAGTAGTAGTCACATTTTGCAGTCTTATACCTATCTAATATCTTTTTACTGCTTTTAGTTACAGGATCAAATGTCCATTTAATCCTTGCCCAATCATCATTAATATCACGAATTTGTCTATTTACGTCTTCTATTTCATGTTCGATAGTCTCAGACTGTTTTTGAAATTTTTCAATTCTTTCACCACAATCTTTAATTAGAATACTAAGATATGCTTCAACCTCTAAAATACTTTTACTTCTCTCGCTTTTCTGAGCATTACTCCATTCATCGAATAATACACGTTCTATATGTTTGCGAATATGACGAGCATAATTAACACGCTCACTTCTTTGAACTTCATAAAATCCTTTTACACCATGGGAGTGATAGTTCTTCTGAAAATACTCTTCGCATTTAGTGTTAAAGGCAGCCAACCAACTTTCTTTCTCGTCATCAATCTGAACATCATCTGCAAATTCCTGAGTACGATCTTCCCATGTTGACACAATATCTTTCCACCGCTTTGACTCCTTATTTTCAATAATAGCCTTTGACAACATCAAATAATTATTGGATAGTAGCAAGCGTTCAAGATTGGTTCTCTCTTTAATTTCACTTGCAAAACCAGTACCAATCTCTTCTGAAGTTGCATCTACAAAACCTAATCCGCCATCCCACTTGTTATATTCGAGTTGACGAACAGCCTGCTGAACAAAGGAATAGGTTACATATTCCTTTATCTCCGTTTCTGGGTATTCAATGCGCTTAATACCGAAAGAAAGGAATTTTCTACTGCGAGTTGGCTGATTAGCTTTATCATTCTCAGGACCCGCACCATCATTTTCACATCCTATCAAACGCCCCATTTGTCCGGCACTACCGATGATTTCGCTTGCAATTGTATGTTGGAACAAAAAGTCTGCTACTGCTTTTGGCAAGCCAATACCTAAGTCGAGTAGTTTTCCTGCTTCGTTAACATTCGAATAAACAAAAGCTGCCTCAAACGGTTCTATATCTTGGAGTAATCTTTTAACTTCGCCACTATATATATCCTTTTCTCCAGTTATGTCAATAGGATTATAACGATTAACGCTCATTGCATTAAGTTCAAGCAAAGCAGCATAACCATTTGCCTGATAAAAGCCCTCATCATGACTGCTATTCACAACGTTCATCTCTGGTATATATAAATACAAGTGAACTTTGTACTTTATTGAACCTTGTGAAGGAGGATACTCTTTGCGAATTTGAGATATTACATCAACAATGGTACCGGATCCTGTTCCACCAGCCAGACCAGCACAAACATGAAATGTTACAGCCTGCTCCCCAGATGAGTCAGTCAGTCTTTTTACAGTTTGTCTCAAACGTGAATTGAAGTCATTACTAAGACCGTTCGTTGCAAGATTATTTGCAAGCAACGTTCTACCAAGACGACGACGTTGCCCACCTATCCCCTGCTCAATCAAGGGACCCATTTTTTGTTTCATAAAAGCAACATCTTTACTATTCAAAAAGGCTTTAATGCCGGGATACATGTTAATATTATCCAGCATCGATAGGCTAATTCCGTGAATTGATACCTTTTGGGTATCTGCCAAATGAACAGACTTTCCAAGAACTTTCCAGCCTGTTCTGTCGTTTAATTCATCTTCACTAGAATCCACATATATATAATCTATGTGGGCTTCACCACGAGTTGGTTCATTTGACTTAAACTCCTCATAAACTCTCTTTCTCAACTCACGTAATACTTTACCTCCAGTACCACCAAGTCCTATAAACAAATGGTTTGCCATATTATATTTTAGTTAAAAGTCATCACTACTACGTCTACGATTGCTGCTACGATATCCCGGTGTTCGTCTGGTACGACCTTGTGGGATTCTTTCCATTGTATATAACATTAAGTAAACAACAACTCCACAAGCTAATAACGACCACAGAAATCGCCTGATTATATACCAATTAATATAGGAATGTACCTTACTTAATATAGCATCACCTATAGCACCGTCTGGCAGACTGTCATCAATTGCATCCACATCAATGAAATTTTTGATGAAAGGTTCTTCCTCTGTCAACCGTTTTAAATTGCTACGCAAATCACCTGCGCCATTTGTTAGGGTACTGTTGGGAACAAAGTCATTTATGATGGAGGTGACGTCGCTACAATCTGACTTAAACAGAATGGCACCTATCATAAATGTAAACTGGAAAGACAGAAATGCTGTCAATGCAGCACCAAGCACGTATGTGAGAGGCGAAAAACGCTTGTTGTCTCCCTGCATTGCTGCGATAATTAAAAACAGAGCAGCAACAACAATAATAGCCGCAATTATACCATACCAAATACTACTATATGCATTTATGAAACTATTTAGAATTCTCATATATTTACAAGAGTCAAGACTCAACAGACTCGTTTGTTTTAGGTTATCTCAGGCACAAAAAGAAAGTGTGAGCCTACTTAACATATTCCATCTGTAGGCTCTCGACTGCCCTGTGCAAGAATAAGAAAAGTCGCTCACACCTCAGGCGGTATATGTCATATATGCATATATCAATCCTAAGGTTGGCGTTCCTTCTATTCTGTTGCACAGGTGAGTTGTCGAGATTCACAGATGCGGAATAGCTAAACGCTTCCCAATTATGTCTGCCGCAGTCCTTCTGCGACGGTGCAAATATAAGAAGTATTTTTCAGAAACGCAAATTTGCGAGCGACTTTTTCTGCTAATTAACGTGCAAAATTAAAATCAAGCCAGGTTGTGCCGTTGAATACGTAGGTGGCTTTGCTGTTTCCCATTGTCAGATGGTCGAAGGCTACGGTGATGGTGTAGTTCTCCGAATTGTCTAAACTGACGACTTTGGCTGTCCCGCTAATATATGGCAGCTCTCCATCCAGCATATAGTTATACCCTTTGTTGTCGAGTGGAACCATCGTTAATGACATCTTAGAAAAATCATCACCAACTTTCGGCTGTGTACTACTCTTGAATATAAACTGATAGAGCAACACGTCGTCGGTATTGCCAACGCGTTCAAGAACAGGTACGTAGAAATCACCTTTACCGTTTTTCCATGAGCCTTCCCAAGTAACCATCCTGCTCATACGATAGTCTGTGCCATTGATGTTGATGCCATCGCTAACGCCTCCAGAAGTTGTTGTCTCATCATCATCACCACAAGCAGTGAACCCCATTAATGCCATCAACAGCATAGCCATCATGACAACTAAAGAACCTTTCTTTTTCATTTTGCTTTCTTAATTTATGAGTTTAACAATACAATTAACAGGTGCAAAGTTAAACTCTCTCCTTCAGAAAACAATCATCCATTTCGTCCATTTTGGAAAGCTGCTACAGGCCATGGTCTTTCTTTTGGCTATCGTAATAATGATATTGCTTTCCTTCATATTCTGCATTCCCGTCGTTCCGCTGCATTTGGTAGTATAGGTTGTTGACGTAGTAGAGCCAGGTCTCTGAACATTCCCAATAGAATGCGCGTTCCGATATGGTGCTCTTTTGCCGATAACGCTCCCACAACGGATGGTAGTGCTGCATAATAGCAGTGCGGAAGTCATCAGTAAGCTCGCCGTATTGAGAAAAGCCAACAGCCTTGTAAGAACTGTCGAGATAGGTGGCCAACATCTTGTCAAAGATGGGCTGTGCTATGGCTTGAAGTTCGCGGCGCAAGGCGAGGGTTTTTTCCTGTGGGAGAGATGCTTCTTCCGCAACAGACGGCGAAGAGGCGGTTGAGTTAGCTGAAGGCTTTGGTTTTTCAAGAATGCTGTCTCTATGAACTTCTTGAGATGGAACAACAATGGCACTGTCTTTTGCCACTGACGCAGCATCGTTTTCCTGTTCGACTTGTTCTCCACCGTCTGAAGAACGGGAAAGCAGAAACAGCAGTGAAGCTGCAAAGGGAATGAGCAACAGCCACAACCAATGATAGCTGTGTTTTGGAGATAACGTTTGTCCCACCTCATCCACATTCTGATAGCGGTCGGCTGGATCGTCAGCCGTACACCGGCGTATCACCTTATTATAATAAGAGGAGCAGGGCAACGTCTGAAGTATCTTTCCAATGGCATAGATGTCGGTGCGGGCATCGACCTTTGCCGACCCGTCGAGCTGTTCGGGAGCGGCATATTTGTCGGTACGGCCCATCGTGTCGGTATAGGTGTCGGTGTAGCAATAGCCCAAATCGACCAGTTTTACATCGTTGCCGACACGGGTGATCAGAATGTTGGCTGGCTTCAGGTCGAGGTGGACTATCTGGTGGATGTGCAGATAGCCAACGACACTAAGTAGCTGACGTAGGAATCGGTCGGCATTCTTGCGGCTCTTAAAATAGTCGGGATGGCTCTCTGCAAACTGGCTCAGCGTCTCACCGTCAACATAGTCCATCAAGATGCCGTCGTCGGTCTTAGATACATAGCGAACCAGATTCGGGTGGTCGAGCGAATAGCCTGTCTCGAACTCCTTCTGCAGGGCTGCCACATATTGCGGATGGGTGCGCAGCTCGGGCTTCAGCCGTTTCAGGAAATGCAGCTTGCCATACAGCCGAACCCGATAGCACTGGCAGGTAGTGCCGCCAACTGACAGCAGTTCTGCATCAGGAAAAGCCTGCTGTTCCTCGGAAAACGAAGAAGTGCTGTCCATCATGCGTCAAAGAAGTTCAAAGTCTATGCCCAGCACCTTGCCTGCCGTGAATGCGCCAAGGTTCTGACCGCCTCTGATTACCTCGGCAACGAGCAAAGGATAACCACGGACGATATGGGTCAGTGTGAGCATGTCGCCCGGCAGGAGTTTGCTGTTTTCACTCTCCAATACACGAAACCGATTACTGTCCAAGTGTTCGATGGCCAGCCTACGGTTGGGCGGATAGGAAATCACCAGTTGCTGTCCTTGCTCCAGATAGCAGGCCAGATACTCGTCGCGGTCGTCGAAAGACGAGTTGCTGCTGTTCTCGTCGAGCAGACGCAGTTCGTCCCAGTCAGTATATCCCAGATAGCGGGCTATAACGTCTAGGGTGGAGGTGCGTGGAGAACGCTCGTCGGCTATGAAGCCCAGCAGCCGTTTCATGGTATTGACACCAATGTGCTCGCCCGTTGCCGACTCGATGTCAAGGGTCAGCAGTTCGCAGTCGCGCGACAATCGTATGTCATTGCCCAACTTCTCTCTA
>Ga0247610_10002571_pt1 | contig 20712 bp, 17 predicted proteins | sample 174DNAGHGhighgp2_FD_193483 | JGI IMG/M metagenome (GOLD analysis project Ga0247610, IMG submission 193483) | Sheep rumen microbial communities from Palmerston North, Manawatu-Wanganui, New Zealand - 1742 DNA GHGhigh gp2 | ecosystem: Host-associated > Mammals > Digestive system > Stomach > Rumen...
AGAAATATTTGATTTCTATATTCATTTCTCATGGTGGGATGATGTATTACATACCTTCTCGGGTGTATATATCGCAGCTATTGGATTCTTTGTAGTATCAATCGTTAATGAAAGAAGAGATGACAATGCTAAGCTATCACCTGGATTTGTACAGCTTTATGCATTTATCCTAGCACTTGCTGCTGAATGTGTATGGGAAATATTTGAATTTTGTGCAGATTCATTATTTGGTTCAAATATGCAAAGAGCATATGAATCTGAATCATTTAAGGAAAATGGTGCTATAAATGATATAGCTGATCCAAACTTTAATGCACTTGTTGGAAGAGATGCTTTAATTGACACAATGGGAGATATGATTGAAGTTTTAATTGGAGCTTTCATTATGTGTATGATTGGTTACGTCATGTTAAAATATGCAAAGGTTATTAAAGAAAAGCTTAATAAAAGAAGAAATAATAAAAAAGTTGTTGTAAAAGAGGATATTCAAAATGATGATGCAGAATAAATGCATCATCTTTTTTCTTATAAGAAACATATCATCTAGTTATAATAATTAGGAAACATAGAAAAACAAAATACCAAAATTGTGCGTGAAATATAAGAAAATTATTGTTTATAATAGTAAGGTATTAATAAAGTCAAAAAGTCGATATTTTTCGACTAAAAATGGCGAAAAAAATAATTTATTTTCATACCCTTTTCATATAGAAATAATCCTTAATTATGTTATAATTAAGGAGTATTGAGCTAGTAAGGAAAAAGTTAAAGTGTGGAGTCATTATCTGTTAAGATAGCAGAAAAATGGTTACTTTTTATCTCTTTTTTTTGCGCCCAAAAATAGGAAATTGTAGGAAATTTAGTTGGAAAGGAAGATTAAAATGAATATTATTAAGCGTGATGGTCAAGAAGTAGTATTCAATGTTGAAAAGATCGTTAACGCAATCAGAAAGGCTAATAATACTATGCCAGATGTTGAAAGGTTATCTGACAAGCAAATATTAAAGATTTCTGATAACGTTATGAAAAAATGCCAAAAGGCTTCTCGTGCATTAAATGTTGAGGAGATTCAAAACTTCGTAGAGGATGAGCTTATGGAGATTAAGGCATTTGAAATAGCTCGTAGATATATAACATATAGATATAGAAGATCTGAGGCAAGAAAGACTAATACAACTGACAAGCAGATACTTTCTTTAATTGATTGTAATAATGAAGAGGTTAAGCAAGAGAATTCTAATAAGAATCCTATTGTTGTATCTGTTCAAAGAGATTATATGGCAGGAGAAGTATCTAAGGATATTACAAATAGATTTATATTGCCTGAGGATATTAAGGAAGCACATAATAATGGATTAATTCATTTCCATGATGCTGATTATTTCGCTCAAAGAATGCATAACTGTGATTTAGTAAACCTTGAGGATATGCTTCAAAATGGTACCGTAATTTCTGAGACTAAAATAGATAAGCCTCATACATTTGCGACTGCATGTAATATCGCAACTCAAATTATTGCACAGGTTGCATCTAGCCAATATGGAGGACAATCTATTACATTATCTCATTTAGCACCATTCGTAGAACTTTCAAGACAAAAGCATAGAATGCTTGTACGTCAGGAAATGTTTGATGCTGGTGTAAGTGTTACAGATGATATTATTAACACACTTGCTGAAAAGAGAGTCCTTGATGAAATTAAGTCAGGTGTACAAACTATTCAATATCAGGTTGTAACACTTATGACTACAAATGGACAAGCTCCATTTGTTACTGTATTTATGTATTTAAATGAGGTTAAGGATCCACAAACAAAGCATGATTTAGCTTTAATCATTGAAGAAATGCTAAAGCAAAGAATTCTTGGTGTTAAGAATGAGGCAGGAGTATATATTACACCAGCCTTCCCTAAGATTATTTATGTACTTGAGCCTGATAATATTGAGGAAGGTTCTAAATATTATTATTTAACAGAACTTGCGGCCAAATGTACTGCAAAGCGTATGGTACCTGATTATATATCAGAAAAAATTATGCTTGAGCAAAAAATCGATAAGAATGGTAATGGGGCTTGCTATCCATGTATGGGATGTAGATCATTCCTTACACCTTATGTAGATGAATCTGGAAAACAAAAATATTATGGAAGATTTAATCAAGGTGTAGTTACCTTAAATCTTGTAGATATTGCCTTATCTAGTGGTAAGGATATTAAGAAGTTCTGGAGTATTTATGATGAAAGACTAGAGCTTTGCTATAGGGCTTTAATGATAAGACATAATAGACTTCTTGGTACTACATCTGATGCAGCTCCAATTCTATGGCAATATGGAGCTCTTGCAAGACTTGAAAAGGGTGAAAAAATAGATAAGCTATTATATGGTGGATATTCAACAATATCTTTAGGATATGCTGGTCTTTGTGAGTGTGTAAAGTATATGACAGGTAAGTCACATACAGACAAGGAAGCAACTCCATTTGCCCTAGAGGTTATGCAGCATTTAAATGATGCATGTAAGAAGTGGAAGAATGAAACTAATATAGATTTTAGTGTATATGGTACACCACTTGAGTCTACTACTTATAAGTTTGCTAAATCATTACAAAAGAGATTTGGTATAATTGAGGGTGTAACAGATAAGAATTATATTACTAATTCATATCATGTAAATGTTCGTGAGGATATAGATGCATTTACAAAGCTTACATTTGAATCTCAGTTCCAACGTCTATCTCCAGGAGGAGCAATCTCTTATGTAGAGGTACCTAATATGCAAAATAATATTCCTGCAGTATTAACTCTTATGAAGCATATTTATAATAATATAATGTATGCAGAGCTTAATACTAAATCTGATTATTGTCAGGTTTGTGGATATGACGGAGAAATAAAAATAGTAAAGAATTATGAGGGTAAGCTTGTATGGGAATGCCCTAAGTGTCATAATAGAGATCAGGATAAGATGAATGTAGCAAGAAGAACATGTGGATATATTGGTACACAATATTGGAACCAAGGAAGAACACAGGAGATTGCAGAAAGAAAGCTACACTTATAAAAGAGGTGATTTATAGTGAATTACGCAAACATTAAATATTTTGATATAGCAAATGGTGAGGGTGTACGTACTTCACTATTTGTATCTGGATGTAGAAGACATTGTAAGGGATGCTTTAATGCTGTTACTTGGGATTTCTTATTTGGAAAGCCTTTTGATAAGGAAATAGAGAATAAAATTATAGAATCTTGTAAGGATCCTAATATTGCAGGTCTTACACTTCTTGGAGGAGATCCATTTGAACCTGAAAATCAAAGAGGATTAATAAATCTTATAAGAAGATTTAAAGCTGAGTGCTCTGGCAAAAATTTATGGGCATATTCAGGTTACCTATTTGATGTTGATATGATACCTGGAGGTATGGTATATACTGAGGTAACTGATGAAATGCTTAAAGCTATAGATGTACTTGTAGATGGTAGATTTGAGCTTGATTTAAAGGATATATCATTAAGGTTTAGAGGGTCTTCAAATCAACGTATTATAGATGTAAAAAAATCACTTGTAGCCAATAGAACTATTGTAATTGATAGACTAATGGAAAGAGAAAAAATAGACTAATTGATTTAGTTATACAAATATGTTATAATTATCTCATTAAAAGAGGTGGAAGAATGGCAAAGGAAAAAAAAGAGAAGAAACCTGGTTTCTTCGCAGAATTTAAGGCTTTCATAACTAAGGGTAATGTCCTTGATATGGCAGTCGGAGTAATTATTGGAGGAGCATTTAATGCAATAATTACTGCACTAGTAAATAAGATTTTAATGCCAATAATTAATGCTGTATTATCTTATATCACAAAGGGACAAGGATTATATACAATTCTTTGGGCTTCTGATAGAACATACACAGCATCACAATTTGAAGCATTAACTACAGAGGAGCAAACAGCAGTAGCTGCGGCTAATACTCTAGGACCTAATGGATCTTATTACTCAAGATTATTCTATATTGATTGGTCAGCATTCATTGAGGCAGTAGTTAATTTCTTATTAATAGCATTAACATTATTTATTATTATTAAGGTATTTAAGACATTACAAGCTAAGCGTAAGGAAGTTGAAGAAGCAATTAAGTCTAAGAAGAAAGCTAATGAGCCTGAGGCTACTGAAGCTCCTGCAGAGGAGACACCAGCACCAGCTACATCAAATGATGAGGTTGTAAAGCTTCTTCAAGAGATTCGTGATTCTATTAGAAATAATGAATTAAAGAAGAATAATAACGAACAAGAATAATAAAAAGAAATACATTAGGTTTTAATAATCTAATGTATTTTTTTACATAATTTAACATATTTATAAAATATTCAGCCCAACATTTATTTATATAATAGTAGATGTAAAAAGGAGCTGGATTGTTATGAACAAAACATTAAGAAGAATTATTATAGGAGCAGGTGCTATTTCATTATCACTTGCAGCTGCATTTACTTTAACTTCATGTAATGAAGGTATGAGTGCATATGAAATTGCAGTAGAGAATGGATATGAGGGGACAGAAGAGGAATGGCTAATATCACTTCAAGGTAGTGATGGAAGCGATGGTAGTGATGCAGAGACTGAAACTACATATGATATGTATGAGGCGTTAGTTAATAGTGGAGAATATAGTGGAACATATTCTGAATTCTTAAAGGAATATATTGGTGGTAATTATGATTTAAGCTATCTAATGAATAAATCATTATTAAGTACAGTATCTATTACAATGAACTTTGAGGTTCAACAAATGTCAGGATTTAGACCAGGTTCATCATCATCTTCAATAACAACTGAAACATATGCAGGAAGTGGAGTTATCTATGAAGTAGATACAAATGAAGGTGATGCATATATCATCACTGCATATCATAATATTTATAATTCTGATTCAATTACAGATGATAATATCTGCACAGATATTACATGTTATCTATATGGTGATGATGATGGAATGACTGCACAGTATATAGGTGGAGATATTTCTACAGATATTGCAATCTTAAAAATTGATGATAGTGATGTATTAAAGGATAACCAATATGTTACTAGTGTAACATTTGGTGAATATGATAATTTATATATTGGAGAAACTGTATATGCAGTAGGAAATAATTATGGAGAAGGTACATCAGCTAATGCTGGTACACTATCATTATTATCATATGACTGTACATATGATATTGATGACTATACAGCTACAGTAAGATCATTTAGATATGATGCAGCTACTAATAGTGGTAATTCAGGTGGTGGAGTCTACAATGAATATGGTGAACTTATTGGAATTGTAAATTGCAAGATGGAATCTACTGGAGTAGAGGGAATGCAGTATGCAGTACCTGTATCTGTATTTGAAGGACTTGCATATAAGGTTGTATCAAATTATGAAAATAATAGTACAACAACAAATTCAAAGGTATCACTTCAAGCAGAATATAGTGATACTAATAGTACAGTTTATCTAAATACTGCGACTGGTATGTATAATTCTAAGTCAGAGGTAGTTGTAGAAAGCCTTACTTCTTTGGGAGTACTTCAAAATGCAGGACTTATTGAAGGTGATGTTATTACATCACTTGAACTAAATCCTAATGGAGCTAATAGCCATGTAAAGCAAATCCTTCATTCTTATGATATAGATGAATTCCTATATTGGGCAAATAAGGATGATACACTTACTATTAACTATACAAGAAATGGTTTGGAGATGAGTACAACTGTTACTCTATCATATTCTTATACAATGTAAATTGAATAATGGCTTTAAAGCCATTTTTCTTTTTAAAGTATATTTAAATGAAGCTAAATTATGATATAATAGAAAGGAATTATCTAAAGGAGTAGTGATATTATGGATAACGAGAAAACCTTAGATGAAAAGATTAAGGCAAAATTCTCACCATATTTTAAGACTCTACCTACAAATAATATTAAGCATATTATTGCAGTATGCTCTGGTAAGGGTGGAGTTGGAAAATCTTTTGTAACATCAATGATAGCTACAGCAATGAATAAAAGAGGATATAAGGTAGGAATACTTGATGCAGATATTACAGGACCATCTGTACCACATGCATTTGGTCTTCATGATAAAATTTGTGGAACAAAGGATTCAAAGCTTGTTCCACAAGAAACAAAAAATGGTATAAAGGTAGTATCAATTAATTTATTACTAGAGCATGAGGATGATGCTGTAGTATGGAGAGGACCTGTACTTGCCAATGCATTACAGCAATTCTATTCTGATACACTATGGGGTGATATAGATTATCTATTTGTAGATATGCCACCTGGAACATCTGATGTTGCTTTAACAGTATTTAAGAATTATCCTGTAAGTGGTGCTATAATTGTATCAACTCCACAGGATTTAGTTCATATGATTGTTGGTAAGGCAGTTCAAATGATTGAATTACTAAAGGTTCCTGTTATAGGAATTATTGAAAATATGGCATATATTTTATGCCCACATTGTGGGGAAAAAATATATTATAATGGAGAATCTTCATTATATGATTTATGTAATTCATATCATACAATACCTCTAGCATCTATAGCTCAAGACCCAGAGAAGAGAGCTATTCTTGATAAGGGTATGGTAGAGAGTATTGATACATCTGAGTTTGATAACGCAATTGATGAGATTTTAACAATCTAAAGGAGATAAAATTATGAATAATATATATATGATTGGTGATTCTACAATGCAATATAATAATTTCCAAACATATCCTCAAATGGGTTGGGGACAGGTTTTAGGATTATTTGCGCATGAAGGAGTACAAATATTCGATTATGGTAAGAATGGTAGAAGTACTAAGTCTTTTATCGATGAAGGAAGATTTGATAAGGTATTATCAAAGCTTAGTGAGGGAGATTATGTAATATGCCAATTTGGACATAATGATGAAAAAATAAAGGACCCTCTAAGATATACAACACCAAATGGTACATATATAGAAAATCTTAAATACTTTAATGATAAGATTAAAGAAAAGAAGGCTACATTAGTTTTAGCTACATCTATTTCACGCCATCATTTTATAGATGGTGTGTGCCAGGATACACATCTAGGATATCCTCAGGCAATGCTTAAGTTTGCACAAGAGAATGGAATTGTATGTGTAGATTTAAATACACTTACTCTAAACCTATACAATGAAATGGGTGAAGAGGCTACAAAGAGATTCCATATGATGTTTCCTGCAGGAATGTATGAAAACTATCCTGAAGGAAAGGAAGATGGATCACATCTTCGTGCAGATGGTGCATATATGGTTGCACATTTATTCGTTGAAGGATTATTTAAAACAAATTCTACACTAAAAAATCTATTTTATGCACCAGATGAGAAAGCTGATATTGACTGGGCAATGCTAATTGATTAAAATATAGTCATAAAGATTAAGTAATGGTGCTTACTATACTTAATCTTTTTTTATATCTAGGAGGTCTTATTATGAAGCTTGTAAATTATACATATAAAGGAATTACTCAAATTGGTGTATTTAAGGATCATCTATTATATCCAACAGAATTTGAAAATCTTTATGATTTAATGGATAAATATGATGTAGAATCATTAGACAAATTAAAGCTTGGAAGCCCTGTAAGGCTTGAAAATGTTTCATACAATGCCATAATAAAATATCCTAAAGCAGATATTTTATGTGCAGGTATGAATTATTATGAGCATAAAAAGGAATGCCTAGATGCTAAAATAGATTATTCTAATGAAATAAAAAGTGTCTATTTTTCAAAAAGATGTAGTGAAGCTAAAACATCAGGTGATGTTATAGATCTTCATCTAGATTTAACAAAAGAACCAGATTATGAAGGTGAGCTTGGTGTAATACTTGGAAAAGACATTTATAAAGCAAATGAAAAGACTGCCTTTGACGCAATCTTTGGATATACTGTTATAAATGATATATCTGCTCGTGATCTTCAAAAGGATCACCAGCAATTTTATTTTGGAAAATCACTTGATGGATATACATCAATAGCTCCAATCCTTGTGACTCGTGATGAGTTTTTGGGATATCCTAATCTAGAATTAAAAACATATGTTAATAATGAGCTTAGACAGCATAATTACACATCTAATATGATTTTTAGCATTGAAGATATGCTATTAGAGCTTACAAGAGGAATTACATTAAAAAAGGGTACTATAATATCTACAGGTACCCCTTCAGGAATAGGTAAAGGATTTAATCCTCCTAAGTTATTAAAGCCAGGAGATGAGGTTTTAATACAAATAGAAGGAGTAGGAGATTTATATAATAAATTCAAATAAAAGGGGAATCATCCCCTTTTAATTTCTTTAATCTCTCCTGGCTTCATATCACCTAGGCTATAATTTCCAATTTTAATTCTTAATAAATCCATAACCTTATTACCACATAAAAGAACCATTTTACGGCATTGATGATATCTACCCTCACAAATTGTAAGACTTATGGTTAAACTATCTATTTTATGGTATTTAAAAGGTTTTAATGCCTTACCATCCATTTCAGTTAAACTAGAAAGCTTATTAATAAAATCAGATGTAATAACATCCTTTAATTTTAAAATGTAAGTTTTTTCTAAATTAGAATTCATAATAGAATTAATAAAATTATTATCATTAGATAATATCATTAATCCACTAGAATCCTTATCTAGCCTTCCACATGGCATAAGCTTAAAATCTAAGCCAATGGCTTTATTAAAATTGATAGGAGAATCTCCTATCATTGATAATATTCCCCTAGGCTTATAATATAGATAATATTTATTCTTTACAGGAAGAATTAATAAATTATCAATATATACCTTGTCATTATCCAAAAGAGGATAAGAAGGGTCCTTATATTTATTATTAACTAAAACTCTTTTATCCTCAAAAAGCCCAATAGTATCGGCTTTTGTGAGGTTTTTTGAAGTCATAATATATTTTAAAAGCCTCATAAATCATACCTCTTTAAATATTTTAACATTTTTTTAATTTTTTTGTTGATATTTAAAGATTTTAGAGTATAATAGTAGTCGTGCTCGAAAAAAGCAGTATGGACCGTTAGCTCAGTTGGTAGAGCAACTGACTCTTAATCAGTGGGTCTAGGGTTCGAGTCCCTAACGGTCCACCAGTTAGAATATTAAGAACCTTAGGGTTCTTTTTTTGTTTTACAGAATAAAGATAAGTGGCTTTATAAGAAGGGCATCATTCATATACCTTTCTTAAAAAAGAATAATGAAGATAAGAATACTCTTATGGAGAGCAGGATATCTGTTGTAAGGATCTTCTTAATGAATTAAATAAGTAATATTGTTCCAGGAGTTAGTTCCTGGAATTTCATTATTTATATAATTTTTCAAAAATAGTATAGTTATTATTTGTGTTTTTAAAAAAATAAGGTATAATTAAATAGAATGTTTTTTTGAGAGGGGTAAAGATTATGAAAAAAATATCAAAATTTATGGTTGGTATTGCAGCAGCCACTGCAATTGCAGCACTTGCATCTTGTGGATCAAAGAAAAGTTCTTCATCTAAGATTTATTATTCAGAAAATATTAGTTCTGATTTGTTAATTTTAAATGTTAATCAAAAGAATAGTAAAATTGATAACATGATTTTAACAAGTGTTTACGAAAACTGTGAGGTTAAGCCAATTTATTCTAAGAATAAAATTGAGAAGGCTTTACTTACTGTATTTACTGCTGAAGATGTAGAAACTTATATTGTAGAGGCAGGAGACAAATATCAACAGATATTTGATGAAACTTATTTAAAGGTTTCAAATGATGATGTCTATATTTATAGTGATGGATATGAGTATAGTGTACAAAAATCTGGTAAGGTAAAGGATTCTTCTTTGATAGACGCTACAAAGGAGAAGGGGAAAGTATTCGGATATGATTTCTATTATGAGGATAAGAAATTATATGCAGAAGGAATTGACAGTTATGCAGAGTTTGATTTTGGTGATACATTTAGCATATCTATTTCTGATAAGAATTTAGCAAATTTTAAGGTTAATAATCAAAATAAGACAACTATTAGCCTATCTAAAGAGGATAATAAGCTAGTGGTTAGTGCTTTTACTAATGAGGAAGGACAAGAGCTTCAATGTGAATTAGATGAACAAGGACTTGTTACATCTATGTCTGGTTATAGAATATCTGATTTTACAAAGGTACTTTATAATTCACGTGTTTTTGAGTATGAGGGTAATAAATTAGCTAAAAGTGTAGAATATAGTATTGATTCAGACAATGGTGCAATGCTAGAAGAGGCTTTGGAATATACATATCCAGAGGAAAATATCCGCACTGTAACAACTTATAAAGACGACTATAAAAAGAAATCATATGTTATTGAAACATATAATGATTTAGGTATTCTTAGTGGTACTGAAACCACAAATTATGGTTTATATGAGAAAGTTTCTGAAGAACTTAAAGAGGAATATTCTATAGAGGTTGTTGATGGTTGCATCAAGCATACTTTAAATGATTATGAAAAAGAAGACGGAGAATATAAGCTTGAATCAACTACAGTTAAAGAAGTATTTGATGACAAAAAGGTGGAAACATATACTAATTATATAACTAATGAAAAAGAGGTTACTACAAGATATTATAATGAGCGTAAGGATGTTATAAAGAAGGAGACTGTAGAAACAAATCTTACAACTAATACATCTGAGACTACAATTACTGATTCAGAATATGATGATAGCTCTAGAATTATTTCATCTGTTCAATATAGTCTTGTTGATGGTAATAGAGTTAATATAAAAGAGGAATCATATAGCTATAGCTCTAACACTATTACAGAAATAACTACTACATATAATTCTGATGGATCATTTAATAGAAGTGCTAAGTATGTTAAAGAATATAATGATGAAGGTGGTATTTTATCATATAATGCATATAGAAAGTCATCAGAGGAAGCAGATTATGTCTTATATAATTCTTTAGCATATAAATATGATGATGCACGCAGATTAATAGAAGCTAAATCCTCATCTAAAAGTTCTTCTGAGACAATATCTCGCGAGTATGATGAAAATAATAATTTAGTTAAGATAGTTAGGGAAACTGAAGGTTATAAGGTTGAAAAGTATTTAACTGATGGTATTATTTCAGGGGAGAAATACTATAGAAAAAATAATGATGAATGGTTATTAATTGAAGAGGTTTCAAATACTTCTAATTCACGCATTTCAATTGAATACAGCTATTCAGAAAATGAAGTTTCTTCAACTGAAAAGCATGAAATCATATATGATGATTTTGGCATAAAGTTAGAAGAGAATAGCTATGTTCTAAATAAAGAGACTAATGAATATGTATTAACTGAAAAATCTATTAAAAAATATTCAGATAATCATTACCTAATTGAAGAAGAATATATTTATGATGATTTAACTTATGGTGAAAAGACAACTTATGTATATGATTCAAATAATTTACTGATTGAAAGAAAGTATTATGAGGGTTCAACAAATAATTATAGTTTAGAAAGAGAGGAATCATATACATATTTAGATAATCACTATGTTGATGTATATATTGATATTGAATATCAGAATGGATTTTTAGACTCTAAGACAAAGGCTTTGTATGATTATACAAATCTTGTGGCAAAGTATTATACATTTGATTTTGATACAAATGAATGGGTATACTCATATGATAGTTATTTAAAAAATACTAAAAAGTAATAGATTTATTAAGGAATAGATGTCTTTATGGCATTTATTCCTTTTTTTTATAAAAGTATTTAAAATGAATAAAATATTTTCATTTTTTTGTTGACATTAAGGATTTTTAGCGTATAATAATAATCGTGCTGTGATTAAAGCACTGAATAATAACTGGACCGTTAGCTCAGTTGGTAGAGCAACTGACTCTTAATCAGTGGGTCTAGGGTTCGAGTCCCTAACGGTCCACCAGTTTTAAAATCAATGAAGTCGAAAGACTTCTTTTTTTTATAATTTAGTAGATAAATAATATATTTTTAAGTTATAATTATTGTGTGATTTTTTCCTTTAATAGAAACTATAATTAAATTAAAATTGAAATATAGAAAAGAGGTGAAGTATATGCCAAATAAGGTTTCTTATTATATAAAAAAGGAATGGAAGGTTGTCCTTATCGCAACGATCTTTGGTATATTCTTCAACCTTTCTGATTCCTTTAGTGCTATAGCCTTAGGTAAGGTTATAGATTCAGTAGGTCTTGAGGATGGTAGTGCAGTTTATACCCTACATGAAATATATAGGATTCTTTTGTTTTATTTTGGTTTAATGCTTATTGTAAATATTACAAGATTTGGTAAGAGATATTTTGTAAGGCTTTTCTCTCATAAGGTAGAGAAAAGAATGAGAAGAGTTTTATATAACCACCTTATGCATATGTCTATCACAGACTTTGATAAGGAGGATATGGGAAATCTTATGGCTCGCTGTATTGGTGATGTAACTATTACAACAGATGGATTTAGAAAAGCCATGATGGAAATATATGATACAGGCCTAAGGCTTACCTTCATTATTGTGATGTTATCGATATATTCTTTAAGGATGACTATTTTAACAATTGCCTTTTGTCCTATAATCCTTATTGTAGCATTTAGCCTAAAGAAGCTAATTCATAAATACTCATCTGATGCAAGAGCATATGCCTCATATATCAATAATTCTACATATGATTTAATTGATAATTCAATTCTTTATAGAACATATGGTTCAATTGATTTAGAGACAAATATATATTATGAAGAGCTTAATACCTTAAGAAGAAAAGAGATTAGAGCTAATCTTTTTGAAAACTCCTTAGAGCCCGTATATAGAATGTTTATTCTTATAGGACTTTTAGTAGTTATGTATTTTGGAGCACAAAATATTATAAATAAGACAGAATATAGGGGTGGTGTTTGGACTGTAGGAGTATTTACTGCCTTCCTTACATTAAGCCTAGAGCTTTTTAAGAAAACATGCCGTGCTTCAATATTAATTAATATGGTTGAAAAGGCCTCTATTTCCTTCGATAGATTGAAGAAGTATCTTATTATAGATCCCGAAACAAAAATCAATAATAAGCTTCAAAAGGGAGATTTAAAGGTAGAAAACCTTACTATCTCACTTGGAGATAAAGTTTTAATTAATAATCTATCATTTGAAGCCCATAAGGGTGAAATTATTGGTATTACAGGAAGAGTTGGTTCTGGTAAATCAACACTTGGTCTTGCTCTTACAGCTCTTTATCCTTATAGTGGATCTATTAAGCTAAACTCTGTAGAGCTTAATACCTTAAATAATAAGGAAAAAGCTCAAGAAATATCATATATGGGACATAATCCATACCTTATGAGTGATAGCATAAGACATAATATAGCATTCAGTGATAATGATGTAAGGGAAGTATTAGAGGATGTTTCCTTCACAAAGGATTTATCATATATGGATGATAAATATGATACACTTATTGGAAATAATGGTGTAAAGATTAGTGGAGGTCAAGGACAGCGTGTAGGTCTTGCAAGAGCTTTGTATAATAAGAATAATCTTATTATCCTTGATGATCCATTTAGTGCCTCAGATATTTATACTGAGGAGGAAATTATTAATAATATTAAATCTAAATATAAGGATTCTATTATAATCCTTATGTCTCATAGACTGAGAATATTCCCTCTTGTAGATAAGGTTATATGCCTTGATAAAGGCTCTTATGTTATAGGCTCTCATGAATATCTATACGAGAAGAGCGAAGTATATCACCAAATCTTTGATCAGCAAAGGGGTGATAATCGTGGTTAAAAAGGTATTTTTAGAGACTTTTAGAAGAAATATAATATTTTATATTTTGTTATTTATAACTATATCAATTATTATAATTACATCCCTTGTTCCTGCCAAAATGCTTGAGCATTTAATTGATGATTATTTTGATGCTGAAGCTAAGGATAGAGCTATAATGTGGAGATTCATCTTACTTTATGTAGGCTTTACAATAGGTGCTTCATTATTTGATTTCTTTAAAAGATTATTACTTTTATATTTAGGTTCTCAGTTTACTAAGGATTTAAGATATCAAATGGCATTAAAGCTTTCTAGGGTTGAAGGTATTTATTATTCTAATAATGAAACTGGTATTACATCATCAAGATTTATTAATGATGTAGAAGCGATTAATACCATCTTTACAGATGGAATAGTATCTCTTGTAATTGATCTTGCTAAAATACTTGGAATAGTATTTATGATGTTTATGCTTAATATGTGGCTTGGTATTGCAACTCTTGTTTTAATCCCACTTATTATGATTATTACAACATTATTTAAGAAGATTATTTTTAAGGCTCAAATGAATCAGCGTAAGATGATTGGTATTATGAATAATCATATATCTGAAACATTCTTTAATGAAAGAATGATTAAGATTTATGCCCAAGAGGATTATATGATTAATTCTAATAACAAATATAATGAAAAGAATTATAAGGCACAAAAGAGTGTAGCCTTTGCTGATTCTATCTTTTCTCCTTTAATTCAGCTTATTAAGGCTACAATTATTGTAGTCCTTGTATTACTTGCAAATCCTCATAATGATACCCTAGGTCTTACTATGGGTATGGTTGCGGCTTCGCTTGAATATATTAAAAACCTATTCATGCCAATTGATGATTTTGGAAAGGAATTCCAAACTATTCAAAAGGCTATGTCTGGATTTAAAAGAGTTAATGAATATTTTAATGAGCCAGATGAAAATGAAAAGCTTGATTTAAGACTTGATGATATCTTAAAGGAAAGTAATACAGTTGAGTTTAGAAATCTATCATTCGCCTATGGTGATAAGGTTATCCTAGATGATATTAATATTATATGTAGTGGTAATAAGAAATATTCATTTATTGGTCGAACTGGTGTAGGTAAGACTACAACATTTAGATTAATTGAAGGAATACTTAAGCCTACTATGGGAAGAATATTAATTAATGGTATTAATGTTCGTGATATTCCAAATGAGATTAAGTTTAAAATATTTGGTTATGTAGACCAAAGATTTAAGGGCATTAAAGGAACTGTTTTTGAAAATATTTCTATTAAAAATAATGATATTAGTGAGGAGGATGCCCTTAAGGCCTTAGATATTGTAGGCCTTAAGAATAAGGTTTTATCATTCCCACATGGTATAAATACTATTTATAATGATACATTATTCTCTAATGGAGAAAAGCAACTTTTATCTATTGCACGTGCAATAGCTCCAAACCCAAGAATCCTTCTTTTAGACGAGATTACCGCAAACCTTGACTCTATTACAATGGAAAGAGTAATAAAGGCTTTAGGAGAGGCTTCTAAGGGAAGAATGATTTTAGAGATAACTCATAGATTATCTTCAACATCCTCATCAGATAAGATAATATACCTTGTTGATGGTCATATTGATTCAATTCTTACACCAGAAGAGATGAAAAATGATCCAAGATTTAAAAATCAAATAGATTTAAAGGAAATAAACGAGTAATTTTATGCTATAATCATTTTGTAGTATAAAAGAGCTCGTTCTTTTATTTTTAAGGAGTTTATATGATTTCAAGAGAAGAATATATTGAATTAATTAAAAATGAATATCCAAATGATTATCTTGAAATAATTGATGGTCTTTCTAAAAAAAGAAGTAATGCCTTAAGAATTAATACATTAAAGATTACTACAAGTGATGCCTTAAAAAGGCTTGATGACTTAAATATTAAATATTATAAAAGTGATATTTCAGATTTTTCATATCTTGTTAGTGCCACAAATAAGGAATTAATGGATTTAGAGATGTTTAAAAATGGAGAGATTTACTTACAATCATTATCATCTCAGCTTCCACCATTATTCCTTGATATAGAGGAAAGCCAAGATATTTTAGATATGTGTGCAGCTCCTGGTGGTAAAACATCTGAGATTCAAATGCTTGGTGGAAATAAGAAGTCTATTATGGCACTTGAAGCAGATTCTATTAGATGCGAGAGACTAAAATATAATCTAGAGCATCTTGGTTGTAGGAATATTAATGTTATGAAGAAGGATTCAAGAACACTTGATTCATTCTTCCGCTTTGATACTATCCTTCTTGACGCCCCATGCAGTGGAAGTGGAACTATTAATATTTTAAATGAGAAGGACTTAAAGGCGTTTTCTATAAAGCTTGTAGAAAACTCAGCACGCCTTCAAAAATCCCTTCTTAAAAAGGCTCTTGAGGTTTTAAAGCCAGGGCATAGTATGATTTATTCTACATGCTCTATACTAAAGATGGAGAATGAGGATGTTTTAAAAAGTGTTTTAAATAAAAATATTGAGCTTTTACCACTAGATATCAATGTAGAGCTATTACCACAATCAATTCCAAATACATACACTATAAAGCCTAGTGATAAATATGAAGGGTTCTTTATTGCAAAGATTAAAAAAATAAGATAGAGGTTTTTATGAGAAGATTAAAGATTTATGGAATATATAAGCATTTTAAGGGAAATTATTATCTTGTTGAGGATATTGCACAAGATAGTGAAACAAAAGAAAAAATGGTTGTTTATAGAAGGCTTTATGATGATGGTTCACTATGGGTTAGACCACTAGATATGTTTTTATCTGAGGTTGATCATGAAAAGTATCCTAATGTTAAGCAAAAATATCGTTTTATGCTTGTTCATCCACATAAGAAAATGTTATAATTTAACTATATTTTAGAAAAGATAGAGGTATTAATGATGAATTTAAATGAAGTATTAGATGGAATTACAAAGCTTTGCAGCTTTAAAACTGAGGTTTTAGAGAATGATTCAAAGCATATAAGGGTACAAGCTATTGTATCTGCAGCGAATTATTTTAAGAATGCTGTTTTATTACAAATATTTGTTCATGATGATGGAGCTACTCATCTATTGTTTACATTTGATGAGATTAAAAAGGATTTAGATACATTAGAGCTTATTAATGATTTTAATGCGAATAATCCGCTATTTACAGCATATGCTGTTGAGCGTCTTGAGGGTAAGATGTTCTTTGAGCTTCATACATCAAACATTTGTACAAGTGAAAATGATGTATTAAGCTATATTAATTTTATTTTAAATGGATATATTACAAATGATGCTGTAATTAATTATCTAAAGGGACTTGTAGCATTAGCTACTGAATCTTAATATTATATGAGGGCTTTTGCCCTTTTATTGTATAAGGTGGTTTTTATGAAGAAAAGAGTTTATGTTTATTATGGTTTAGCTTTGCTATTTAATTTCTTATTAATATTGTTACTTAACCTATCGATTAGAAAGCAGGATTTAGAATTTGATCTTACGCATCTTGGATTTGTTGTTGCCTATATGCTATGGATTGGTATTTTTATACTTAGTATTTTAATTTGTATACATCAAAAAAACTACCTAAATTCAATATTTCTTATAATAGTTGAGCTTTTAGATGTTATAGTTTTAACGAATGATAAATCACCTCTTTTAATCCCATATTATATGAGATATATTGAGTTTTTTATATTAGGTGGAAGCCTATTCATTCAGCATTTAAGAGCAAATGAGAAGAAGAATCAGAAACTTGATTGTTACGGAATGCCTATAGATAATCCTAATAGTGTAAATTATGCTAATAATAGTGATGTAGGAAGATATAATAATTATATTATCACTCCTAGCAATCCAATGTCCCGTACATTACAGCCAGGAATTGTTACATTATGGTATCAGCTTGTAAGAGTAGCCTTAGTATTTGTAGCCGCTGTTTCAGCTGGAATATTGAGTTTTTATGTATTTGAAATTGGAGTATTGACTTTAGATGATGATATAGATATTACACTAGCAGTGGTAGGATTTATTTTGGTTTTGATTTTTATGGCTTCTATATCAATCATATATGTTTTAAATCCAATAAATATTCTTATTAGAAAAAAGCTCTATGATAAGGTTGATTTGGATGGATTCACACAAAAATGTGAATATTGGAAGAAAAGAGAAAATCTTCACCAAAGTACTATTTCTTATTTAACTGCACTTGAGGCACTTGTTCTTTTATATGATAATATAGATGAGGCAATTGCATTATTTGATACAACAAATTATCCATGTTCTGCAAGGCAGAATAAAATGTATTCTTATATTAGAATGAGATTTTGCTTGATGGTTAAAGATTTTGAGCAAGCAGAGTATTTTATAAGAATTGAAAAAAATATGCATCGTAAATTAAAGCTTATAATGCTTTATAATATTTATGCATTAGATAATAAAATTGATAATATTGAAGAGCATTTTAAAATAAATAGTAGAATATGCTTTAAAAATATTATAGTAGCCTATGATTTAATGCGTTATTATTATACTCGCGGAGATATTAATAAAAGTAAGTATTATGCAAGGTTTATTATAGATCAAAAAATAGGCTATAAATATCTTACTGATCTTTCAGAAAGAATATTAAATGATTCTTTAGTAAATGATTTTAAAAATATTAAGGAATAATTTTTAATAAAATTTTGAATCAAACCATAAATTGTGTTTTAAGTGTGCTAATTTGGCACACTTTTTTTAATTTAGACTTTATTTCTAAGGAATAAAGAATTATAATTAGATTAATTCGTGCATAAGTAATATTACGAATTGAAAGAGGGTTTAATTATAATGAAAATTGAGACTAAGTGCATTGAAGCAGGATATACTCCTAAGAATGGTGAAAGTAGAATGATTCCTATTATTCAATCTACTACATTCAAGTATGACACATCAGAGGATATGGGTAAGCTATTTGACCTAGAAGCTTCTGGATATTTTTACACAAGACTACAAAATCCTACAAATGATTTTGTAGCAGCTAAGATTTGTGCTCTTGAAGGTGGTAGTGCTGGAATGCTTACATCATCTGGACAAGCTGCAAATTTCTATGCAATTTTTAATATTTGTAATGCTGGTGATCATCTTGTTGCCTCAGCTGCAATTTACGGAGGTACATTTAATTTAATTAATGTTACTATGCGTAAGATGGGAATTGATGTAACATTTGTTGAACCAGATGCATCAAATGAGGAAATTGAGAAGGCATTTAAGCCAAATACAAAGTGTGTATTTGGAGAGACTATCGCAAATCCTTCACTAAAGGTATTTGATATTGAACGTTTCGCAAACATTGCTCATAAGCATGGTGTACCTCTAATTGTTGATAATACATTTGCGACACCTATTAATTGTCGCCCTATTGAATTTGGATGTGATATCGTAACACATTCAACTACAAAATATATGGATGGACATGACGCTACAGTTGGTGGATGTATTATTGATGGTGGTAAGTTTGATTGGATGGCTCATAAGGATAAATTCCCTGGTCTTACTACACCAGATGAGTCATATCATGGAATTACTTATGCCACAAAGTTTGGAAAAGAAGGAGCCTTCATTACTAAGGCTACAGCACAGCTTCAAAGAGATTTTGGTTCTGTCCCTTCACCAATGAATTCATACCTATTAAATCTTGGTTTAGAGTCATTAGCATTAAGAATGAAGAAACACTGTGAGAATGGTCTTGCAGTAGCAGAGTTCTTATCAAAGCATCCAGCAGTTTCTTGGGTTTCATATCCAGGACTTAAGGGTGATAAGTATTATGATCTTGCTAAGAAGTATATGCCAAATGGTACATGTGGAGTTGTAGCATTTGGTGTAAAGGGTGGAAGAAAGGCTGCTGAGGAGTTTATGAAGCATTTAAAGCTTGCTATTATTGCGACTCACGTTGCTGATGCTCATTCATGCGTACTACACCCAGCATCAGCTACTCATAGACAATTAACAGATGAGGAGCTTGTAGCTTGTGGAGTTCTTCCAGAATCTATTCGTTTCTCTTGTGGAATTGAAAATACTGATGACATTATTGATGATATCAAGAATGCATTAGAGTTTATTAAGTAAAATAAAAGCACTTCGGTGCTTTTTTTTATAATATTTTTTGGTATAATTAACTTAGGTGATTGATTTATGGAACAAAATGAATTAAAGCATGAAACTAAAGAAGAAAATAGAGCTAAGGTTGAAAATGCTAAAAGAGATTTTTATGAGGAAAATCTAAGAAATAAAAGAATAGTTAGAGTACTTAAAGGACTTGTATATGTAGTTACAGGTATTATGTTTGTTCTTGGTATGTTAACATTTGTAACAATTTTTATTATGGATAAGGATTGGATTAATTCAGATATAACAATTCCAGTTGTTTTTATTTTATTTGGAATTGATGCGATACTTTTAACTCAAATTAATAGAAGAATATCTAAGACTAATAGCCTTAAGGGTGATATTGTTGAACTAATTGTAGGTATTTGTGCTGTCGTATTAGGAATTATCTGGTTAATTTTATCTATTATTGGCTAATGTTATATTAAATGTAATTAGAATCTCAAACTGAGATTCTTTTTTGACATATTATATATATACAACATTTTAAAGATGGTCCTGCAATAAATAAAGATGGAACTGTTCATGATGATGGGCATGGTATTCCTAATTTAAGTAATAAAGTATTAGATTGTCTTAATAAGAATGGGTGGTGTCTAAATGGAGTTAAAAGTAAATAAAAAAACAATAAATGAAATTGATTTTTGTAATGAATTACATGACTCTATTGCTAGCG
>Ga0247610_10002572_pt1 | contig 20696 bp, 5 predicted proteins | sample 174DNAGHGhighgp2_FD_193483 | JGI IMG/M metagenome (GOLD analysis project Ga0247610, IMG submission 193483) | Sheep rumen microbial communities from Palmerston North, Manawatu-Wanganui, New Zealand - 1742 DNA GHGhigh gp2 | ecosystem: Host-associated > Mammals > Digestive system > Stomach > Rumen ...
AAAAAAATAAAAAAAAAAAAAAATAAAAATAAAAAAAATAGAAATAGAAAAAATTACATATACATAGGGGCGCCGATACCGGATAACATTCTTAAGAAATTAATTTGTTTAGAATAAATACCAATTCTAAATATTTTTTCATCTTTAGATAAGGTATTAATAACATCTTCATTAAAGATTAATTCTAAATTTAAATCTCCAACTTTTCCTAAATTACTTGTTCCACTTGGTTGTATATCTTCTGGATATAAAGAGAAAGAATAAATATTAATACCATTATTATTACAAACTTTATGGAATTGATATTTTTGGATTAAATCAAAAAATTCAATATCTTTATTTTGTTCTCTTTCTTTACCATTATATTTTATTTCAATTGATTTTAATGGGTTCATATTTATATATTTATTTTTATTATTTTCTTCTTCTTTTTCTTTATTATATTCATTTATTTTTTTTTCTAATATTTTCCATTCTGTTTTTGTATTTATATCTTTATATTCACTTAAAACATTATATTCTTTATTATCATTATCATATCTTACATTATATATAATATTATTAGTAATATTTTTAAATTGAATATGATTATTATAAATATCATCATCATTATATAATTCTTTTTGTCTTAAAAATTCATTATCATTATTATATTTATTATAATCAATAAAATGATTATTTAAAATAGGAATATTATAATTATTATCATTCTTTTTATTTTCTTGTTGAATAACAATATATAATTCTTTACATAAACCATCAAAATGTAAATTAATAGTATGTTTTAAATTATTTTTTTGTCTATATGTTGTTAATTTTAAAGGTTGTATAAATTCTGTTATCTCATCATTAATTTCTTTTAATTCATATTCTCCTGTTTCTTTATTATATTTATAATAATTATTTAAATTAATAATAATATCATCAAAATATTTTATTTGTTCTGTTAATATTTGTTGTCTCTTTTTAGATATATTAATTCTATCTTTATAATCTAATATATAATAATCTGCAATAATAAATGTATCTAAATGATTTAAATTTTTATTAGATATTTCTATATATCCATTTTTATCATATTCTATTAAATCTTTAAGATTATTTAATTGTATTCTTATTTTCACTGGAGAATTTACTAAACAAAATAATGGTAATGAACATTCTAAATATTTATTAAAGCTAAATTGTAATGGTATATATAAATTATATTCTGGTTTTATCTCTTCATTATATTCATTTAATTTATCTATATTCCCTATCATTATATCATATCCTCTTTTTTGATTAATATTTAATTCTGTTTCATATAATATATGTAAAAATTCACTATTCATACTATCTATTATACAATCTCCTAATAAGAAATCTACTTTTTTAATTATATAATGTCCTATTTCTTTCTTCCAACTACATCTTAAATATTCTTTATTTAAATTCTTTATTAATTCATATATATAATCTTTTAATTTATTTAATTCTTCTATTAATTTATTTATATTTATTATTTGATTATTATAATAATCTATTATTTTCTGTTTTACTTTCTCTATATCTAAATTTGTTATATTTTCTATATTATATAACTCATCAAAGAAATTTAATATATTTGAATATTCTGTCTCATTTATTAAATACCATATCAAAAAATCCGCATAATTATATACATTCTCAAAATTACTAAATTTATTCGATATTATATTATTATATAATAATAATTTCTTCGGTGTTATATTATTTTTATATTTATTCTCTCCAAAATATTTTTCATATATTTTATATTTATCTATTATCTCTTTCTGTTTTTCTGTTAATTTATTATAATATTCCTCTTTATTCTCTTCTGTATAATAATATAAATACCCATATATTATTTGTCTTTTATCATTATTTAATGAACCTATATAATTATCTAAATATTCATTTATATTTTCTACATTCTCTATATTATTTTTATATTCATCTATTATTTGTTTTTCTTCATTTGTTAATGTATTATAATATTCTTCTTTATTTATATCTGTTTTTTGATTATAATAATCTATTATTTCTATATCATTTTCTATTAAATTATCTAACATATTTTTATTATACATCTCATAATAAATATAATATATATTAAATATTCTTTCTGTTTCTTCTATTTCTTCTTCTGTTAATCCTTCATTATCATACAAATAATTCATAAATTGTAATATTTTTTTTTGTATTTTATTATCTTCTCTATTTTCTATTTCTAATATTTCTTCTTTTATATTATTATATATATTCTCATATTGATTATCTATATATATATTATTAAAATTATCTTCTAATGTTCTATCTTTATTTTTATTATTATTACTTATCATAATATCAAAAATAGAATAAATATTATTTCCATATTTTATATTTTTTAATAATGGTAATAATTCTTCATTTATATTATTTATAAATCTATCAAATATTTTATCATTTATTATTTCCTCTTCTGTTTTATTCTTATAATATTCTGGTATTATTTCTGCTATAAATTTCAAATATAAATATAATGTTGAATAATAATTATTATCATAATTATATTCATCTTTTAAATATTCATATACATAATTAAATAATATATAATATTCATAATTTTCTATAAATTTATCTATTATAATATTATAAAATAAATAATTATATTCTATTATATTATTAAAATAAAAATTATTTGATGATTTTATTATTTTTAATGTTTCTTCTATTTGGTCATTTATTTCATTATTTATATATTTCTCATCTAATATAAAGTTCATTATATTCGTAAAATGTATTGATGATATATTATATTTTACTAACATTAATCTAAATGAATACATATATATTTCTTTTTGTATTTCTAAATTATTTTCTCCCCATATTTTATTATATAACTCATTATAAATAGTATCAATATTATTATCTATTATTTTATTACATATATCTATTAATTTTTCTTTATTTTCTTCATTTGTTGGTAAATTGTTTAATATCGTATTTATTATATAATATGGATAATATTGATTATAATATATTATTTTTTCTTCATCATTTAAATCATTTAAATCTTTTATATCATATGAATAAAACTTAATTAAATCTAATTGTTTATAATTTGTTGTTAATTCATTTGATATATATACTTCATAATTATTTTTATCTTCTATTTCTTCTATTATTTTATTATAAATATTTATATCACTAAATACATAATAATTTTTAATTATATTATCTAATAAATAAATTATATTTTCTTCTTGATTATTATTATAAATATAATCTAAAACATAATAAACATTTTCATCTAATATTTTATCTTTTATATTTTTATTTGATTGATAATAATTATTTATTGCTTGTAAATATTCTAAACATATTAAATATTTTCTATAATTATTTTTCTCATTTTCATCTATTTCTAATTTATTATCTGATGTTGTATTTATATCTGGATTTAAATAATCAAAATCTATTATTATTTTATCTTCTGTTGTTTCTGTTGAATGATAAATTAATCTATTATAATATTCTGTTTTATAAATTATATATTCTTCATTCTCAAATGTATTATATATATCTATATCTTGATATTCTAAATTATTTAATATTTCTTTTAATTCTTTATAATAATCTTTACAATTCACATAATTTATATTTCTATCTATTATTATTTTTATATTATCTTTATATGTAAAATCTAAATACTTATTTATATAATCTATAAAATTAATTGAATTAGATGTTGTTGATGTTGTATTATTAAATTCTATATTCTCATTATATGAGAATTTCTTATCTTCTGCTTTATCATTATATATTGAATATATTATATTTTTATATATTTCTGTATTTACTCTTAAATCTATTAATATATTCACTAAACAATATTCATATAAATTTTTATAAAAATATGTTAAATCATAATAATTTGTTAAATGAGAATTTATTGTTAATGTTGATGTATCTATTACTAATTTAAAGTTCAAAATTAAATTATAAATAAATGAATTTGTATTTAATGATTTTTGATTTATTAATTCTAATATCTTTTCTGTAAAATATTCTAAATATGTTTTTGTTATATCTATATCTTGGTCTAATTGTATATTCGATAATCCATATAATATTTCTATATTATCATCATCTATTATTATATCATTTATTATTTCTTTTAATTTATCTTTAAATTTTTTCTCATTATATATATATATCGTATTCATTAATTTTTTCTCTTTATCTATATTATCATATAAATAATAATATATCTCATATGTATTATCATCTTTTTTATAACATATTATTTGATTATCTTTTAATGTTGTATTATTAATATTATTTATATCATATTTAAATAATTCTATTTCATTTGTTCCATTAAATATATAATAAGTTATAATATCATTATTATCTTTAATATAATAAGTATCAAATAATTTTAAAGGATTAGGTTTAGTTTCATTAAATATTAAATTCCAACCATCATTATAAATTAATTCATAAGGTAATATATCAATAGGTTCATAAGATAAAATATTTTGATTTTCTATTTTTTGAATAAAAGATAAATTACAATTAAGATATTGATTAACAATATAATAATAATCTTTCGCATTCCAAATAATAATATTATTTAAAGAATTATTATAATATTTATAAACTAATTTTTTATTAACATCAATAAATATTTCATTATCTTTAATATCATATATATGATAATTTAAATTATTTGTTTTATAATAGAAATTATTAAAAAGATAATAAATACAATCATAATTAGGATTATATTTTATAAATGTTAAATTCTTATATTCATATAAAATTATTTCATCATCATTAAGATGAATTATATAAATATTATCTGTATCATTTTGATTTAAAACAAAATAATAATTTTCAAACTTTAATAAATATATTGAATTTGTTATTCTATTTGTTAATAAAAGATTTAAATTTGAAATTTGTAATGGAGAAATTAATTGTTGATTAATATATTGTAATAAATTTTGGAATTTTAAATCTTCAATATAATTAAAAATATTAAATTCATTATAAATATAACTATTATATGAAATTAATAATTTATCATCATATATTTTATCTTGATTTAAATTATAAAAATTCTTATTATAATTATTTATCTTAAAATTATTTTTTATCTCTTCTGTTATATCTTCTTTAAATTTATAATTAATTAATGATGAATGTATATAATTATTAAAATTATTTATTAATGTAATATAATAATTATAAATAGGATTATTATTAATGTCATAATTTAAAAGATATCTATTAATATAATAATATTGATTATTACAATAAAAATATTTTTCATTACAATCATTTAATAATTTTTTAATTTCTTCATTAAATGTATATTCATAATTAAAAGGTAATGGTTGAAGTTTATTTTTTAAATAAGTTAATTCATAATTATTAATAAGAATATCTTTATATGGATAATCATTTTTATTTTCTAAATTTATATCAATTTCATCATTATATTTATAAATATTAGCATTAATATAATAATAATCATTAGGATTAATTTGTTCTAAATAAGAATTTCTTGCACCACTATTTTTAATAATTCCATTAAAATCATATTTATATATATCATTAATTTTTTCTGTTGTAATTAAAGATAATATATTTAAAAATTCTTCATTTTTAATTCCATCTGCATATATATTATTTATTTTTCCTATAATATTAATATTATTATCTTCCAAAAATTTATTATTACTAATATAAACTTGTGATTTTTCTTTTGTTAATTTAAATTCATTAAAATCAAATTTTAAATCATCATATTTATTTAATTCTATATCAACTGAAAAATAATTATCGTCTAATAATATCAATGTATCTATAAATATATATTCTTTCATTAATTCTTTTTCTTCATTTGTAAATTCATTTAAATATTTTATATATCCATTTATATATTCATTATAATTATTTGTATCTATTTCAATTAAATAAGTATTATATTTATCAAAACATTCTTGATATTTTGATTTTAATAAATTCATATATGTTTCTTTATCTTCTGTTGATAAATCAATATATATATCAATTATTAATTTATATTTTATAGATAATGAATTATAATATTCTTTTTTTTCTTCATCTGTTGGTAATGATAAATATATTTCTAATATATTTTTCTCTGTATTTAATGAATTATAATATTTTTCTTTTAAATTATTGTAATTATAATAATTATCTATTATTTCTTTTTGTTCATCTGTTAAAGAATTATAATAATTTTTTTGGTTAATATCATAATCATTATAATTATCTATTATAATTTTTTCATCTTCTTCTAAATCATTATAATATATTTCTTTTAATTTATTAAAATTATTATAATTATCTATTATTTCTTTTTGTTCATCTGTTAAAGAATTATAATATTCATCTTTTTCTTCTTGTGTTTCTTTTGAATTATAAATATAAATTATTTTTTTATTTTCTTCATCTATCAAATTATAATAAAATTCTTTTAATTTATAAAAATTATTATAATCATCTATAATTTCTTTTTCATAATCATCTAAATTATTATAATAATTTTGTTGGTCATTATCATAAGTATAATAATTATTAAAAATAATTTTATTTTCTGGAGATAAACTATTATAATATTCATCTTTAAATATATTTATTAATGTATTATAATCTATATAATTAATTAATTTTTCTTGTTGGTCATTATCTAAAGATAAAAAGAATTTAATAATTGATTGTTTAATTTCTTTATCAAAATTAATATTAATATAATTATTATTCAAAAAATTTTTTTTATCATAAGATAATTCATTATAATAATCTATTAAATTACTATTTAAATCTATTATTTCTTCTATATTATTATTATTATTATTTTCAAAAGATAATTTACAATGTTCTAAATAATAAGTTAATTTATTTGATGTAGAAATATTAACATTATAAACATAACCATATAAAATTATATTATTTTCTTCTTCTTCATTAAAAATAGTATTTAAATATTTATTATTTTTATCATTTAAAATTTTAACATCTTTTAATTTAAACTTTAATATTTGTGGATTATATATTATATTTAAATTATTTATATTATAAGAAGAATAAGTTTTATTTAAATAATTTGAATTATTATTATAATCAATATAATAATGTGTAATTTCTTCTCCATAATTATTATATTTTTCATTTGTATTTCCGCATAAATATCCTTTTAAATATGTTCCATAAATTTCACTATAATATAATTTAGTTGTTTGTCCTTGATATTTTGATGAATAATTAAGATATCCTCTAATATGTCCATCAATAAAACCAAAAATTTCACCATAAATATATATTTTTTTATCATTTTTAAAATTATTTGTATTTAATTTTATTATTCCTATAATCATAATTCTATTTATATTATATAATGTTGTATTATTAACATTCAAACAATATATAGAATAAAATTCATAATCTAAATGTTGTTTATTTTTTACTATTCCATTTAAAGTTATATATGAATTAACATTACAATTTATATCACTATTTACTATAATATTACATTTTGGTATAATTTCTCCTTGTTCTAAAAATAATGTTCCATATATTTTTCCTTCAAAATATCCATCTAAAGGGTAATATGTATCATAATCTCCTTCAAATTCTATATATGTTCCATTTAATTCTCCTTTAATTTTCCATTTAATATTATCATCATCATTACATTTAATTATAAAATCTTCTAAATTACCTTCAATATAATATTCTTTTAATGTTTCAGAATTTTTTACTTCAATATTTTCACCATTTAATTTTCCTACTATATGCCAACTATCTCCAAAAATTTTTAATTTATAATAACCATTATCTAAAGTTTTTTCTATATTATTTCGTTCTTTAATTATAATGTTATTATTATTTTTTATGCCATATATCCACCAACTTAATCCTAATTTTACATTTTTTAAATTTCCTTTTATATTTGTTTCATCATTCATATTACAATATATTCCTATTTGTCCAGTATTATTATAAAAACCAAGTTTTTCTCCAAATATTACATTTAAATCTTTACATTTTGATAATCCCATCTCTAAAGTATAAAATTCAGTATTTATATATCCACCTTCTCCTTCTTCATTATCATAATCTATATCAAATGAAAGCCCAATACCTTTTTCAATATATATTTCATCTATTAAATTTCCATTTAATGTATCAATATAACAACTATTAGAGCCTAAATACATTTCTCCAGATAATTCTCCATATGAATTATCATTTTCACCAGTTATAATAGCATCAATATGATTAGAATAATTATGTATATTTTCTTTATAATTATCATTTATTATTATATTCTTATTTATATAATTATATATATCACAATCTATATATCCTATAAAATTAGAATTAAAATAATAATCTACATTATCACATATATTTATTTCATTATTTATTATAGTTTTTAATATTCCATCACTATCTCCATAACAATATTGAAATAAATTTCCATTTCCTTTAAATATAAAATGATTACCTATTACTTCATTTATTATATTTTCATCATAAGATATATTATTTTCTTCTATTTTTGGCGGTGTTATAATTAAATGTTTATTTATCTCTTCTTTATCTACCAATAATAAAAACTTATTATTATTTATTTTCATTACATCATTTAATAAATCTATATCATTTAATATAATATTTGTTATTCCTGGTCCATCATCATTATCTATTATTAATTTATTATTTTCTATTTTATATTTATTTGTTCTATTAACAATATTCATATCATTCTCTAAATTTATTATATTATCAAAAAACTCTATATTATAAATAATATCTTCATATGAAAATAAATATTTATTCTCTATTATTATTTCATTTAATTTATTATCTTTTAATTCTCTTATTTGATGTAAATTTTCTTTTTTATAATGTATTAAATAATTCGATATCTCTATCTTTTGTAATATTATTTCTATTATATTCTCATCATTATATAAATCTATCTTTATACATATAAAATAATAATCTTCATTATTATATTTTAATTTATATATATTTGTTGTTTTAAATTTATTCTTAAATTCTTCTTTTTCTTCTGGTGTTATATCTTCTGGTAAATAATATTTTAATATATAATCATTCTTATATTTATATAATACTATTTCTTTATTCTTTATATCTTGTAATTCTAAATTATAATTTATAAATTTATATATTTTTGGTGTAATATAATTATATCTTATTATATTTGTTATATTTGGTGGTATTTGTCCTATATCCCAATTTTCATTTTCTAATTCTATCTTATAATAATATTTATTTAATTCATAACTATAATAATTTAATTCTTTATTTTTATATAAATATGTATTATTTGATTTTAATATTATTACTTCCTCATTTTTATTTAATTTAACTAAATTTAACTTATTATTATAAAAATAATAAATTAAATTATCTATCAAATAATATTTATTATTCATAAATAAAATATTTTTATCTTTCTCATTATTTATTGAATTTTGTAATATAATATAATTAATCTCATTCAATTTATCTTCTTTAAATTCATAAAAATTATTTAATATTTTATAATATTCATCATTATTTAAATCATTTAATATAATAAATTCTTGATTATTTATTTTTTTTTCTTTTAATACCATATCTTTATTATCATATGTATAATAATTTTTTTCTAATTCATTAAATTCTCCATAATTCTTATAATGATAATTATAATTTATTAATTCTAATTTATTTTCATTATAATTAATTTTAAAAATATTATTATTATATTCTATATAATCTATTTCTTGATGTTCTATTAAATCATTATCTTTATATTCATAAATTTTATTATCAATACAATAAAAATTATTATCTTCTAATTTTTTTATTTGTTCATTTATTTCTTTTGTTTCATCAAATTCATATAAATTTATTATATCATTATCTAAAATAATTATTGTATTTTCTATTTCATCTTCATTATTTAAATCTATTATATGATATGATTTATCTAAAATAGAAAAAGTATTATTATCTTTATTTCTAATATAAATATTATCAATTATATTACCTAATCCATTTTTATTATAATGATAAATATAATCTAAATCTATAACTTTAATAAATTTAATACTATTATCACCATATAAATCATCTGTTTTAATATAAATACTATTATCATTTTTACAATAAATATATTGAAAATCATTAATTTTTCCAAAATTAAGTTTTAAATAATTTGTAGAAATAGAAGATATATAATATTTAATTTTATAAAATCCATCACCTTGATTTTCACTATAAAAATTTATATCACTAAAATGATTATTTAATACTTCATCTGTATTTATTCCTAATTTTTTTGACTTTACACTATTTAAATCTTTTTCTATTATATTTTTTGTAATTTTATATGTATCATATATTATTGTATTATCTATATAATAATAATCTTCTATTTCTCCATTATTTATTTTATAAAATCTATTTGTTATTAAATTCTCTAATGAATTACTATATTGTAATGTTATTTTTTGTATATTATTATTCATATCTATATAATAATATGTTTCAATATTATCATCATCTATTAATTTAAATATTCCTTCTTGTTTAATTATTGCTTTATATGTTGTTTCATTATCATTATTATATACTTGAATAAATTGTATTAATTTTTGTTCATATATTATTTGTATACTATTAGATATATTATTAGATGTATCATAATTTATTTTTTCAACATAACATATAAAAAATTGGTTTCCTGTTTTTATTCCATTACTTGGTCCATTTAAATAATAAATATAACATATATTATTATCATTATCTTTACAATAAATTTTTTCATCTTTATAATAAAAAGGTAAATTATAAAAACTTGATGATTTATCTACAATATTATTTTTATATAAAACTGTATAATTCATTAATTCGTGTGCTGTAAAAATATTATATGATAATTTAAATTTAATTGTTTCATTTAAATTATTTATTAATTCTTTAAATTCATTTTCATCATTATAATAATATTTATCATTAATCTTATAAAAATTATTTTTTATTTGTATTATATTATTTTTTATTGTAGTATTATCATAAATAATTTCTTGATTTAATAATTGTTTTTTATTTTTATTATTACATACAAAATATTTATATCCATTTGTATTTCCTTCTATTTCATTTATTTCAATTCCATTTTTATTTTTTATTTTATTATTCTCTTCATCAAAATCTAAAATAACATTATATTTTTGTATATAATTAAATGTATTAATTTTATTTTCCCCAAAATTATTAAATATAATTTCTTTTATTTCTTTTATTTTATCATTATCTATTTCTTCTTTCGAATATTCATAATTTTTATTTACATTATATTTATAATATTTATTATCAATATAATAATTTAAATGATAATAATTTTCTTTTATCTTTTCACATATTTGATTTTTTACTTTATATATTTGATGTAATATTATATCTTCATTTATTATATCTTTTATATAATATCCATTATCATATATATTTATTATCCCATCTTCATATTCTATTAATTTATCATTTATAATATAATTTCCATTTGATATTATTATATAATTATAATTATAATAATATATATTTCCATCTTCTATATTATCTTTTTTTTCTATTTTATAATATCCATAATCTATTTTATTTAATTCATTATTATTATATAAATAAAAATTATCATTATCATAATAATATGTATTATCTATTAATGGTTTTATTAATTTATTTATATTTGTTATTGTTTTAATAATAGAAATATAATTTGTTATTTCTATTTTTATAAATCCATCGTAATAATATATTTTATTATCATCAATATTATCTATTTTTTTTATTTTATAATATCCAATTTCAATATTTTTATAATATTTTCCTTCTTGTTCTTGTTTATTATAATAATATATTTTTCCATCATTTATATTATTAAATTTTAATGTATTATAATAATTATCTTCTATTTCTTCAAAACTATTATTATTATTATATTTATAAATACTTCTTCGATTTAAATTTAATAATGTATTATCATCATTTATATAAATTATATTATAATAATCATTAATAATTAAATTTTGAATTCTATTATTATAATAATAAATATTATTATTTTCTTCTAATTTTATTTCATAATATCCATTATTTAATTCATTATATTTATTATTTTCATTAAATTCATATATTTTATTTAAAATTTCATTATTTAATTTTTTTATTAAAGTATATTTATTTCTTATTTCTGTTTTTATTCCTTTTTTTATTAAATAAAATTTATATTTTTCTTGTTCTATATCATTATTTTTATTTATTTGATAATATTCATTATTTTCTGTATTATTTATTTTTGTTAATAAATTATTATCATTATAAAAATCAATTATAATATTTTCATCATTATTTATATATTCATAATAATTATGTATTAATCCATATTTATATATTTGTTCTATATTATCATTATCTATTATTTTATAATATTTTGTTATATCTAATTCTTCATAATTTTCTTTTGATGTTGATGTTTCTTTATTAATTTTATATATTTTATCTATATTTTCTGGGTCTTCCGTTATATAATCATTTCCATTTGGTATTAATTTAATCTTTGATTTTATATATATATAATCATAATTATAAATTTGTGTTATTCTATTACTATTTAAATTATTTCCGTGATTTCCATTAATATAATATATATAATTTGTATCTCCTGTTGTTTCGGTAGATACATCTTTTATTTGAAAATATCCTAATGATACATCACTATGTGATGAAATTGATATCATATAATCTATTTTTTTATAAAAATAGTCATAATTAAATTGTGGATATTGATATGGTCTTTCATAAACTTTTTCAATATAATATAAAGTATCTATTATTAATAATTTATCTTTTTCTATTATTTCTTCCTCAAATGTTATATCATTTAAAATATGTAGATTATTAATTTCATTTAAATTTTCTATTTTCTTTATATCATATTTTATTTCATTATTTTCTTCATAACATAATACTTTTTCTATTTCAATCTCATTTAAATTATTTATTGTATTTAAATTATCTATTGTATTTATTTCTTCCTCATTTATATATATATCTTTTTTATCATCTATTTTTATATATCCATTTATATAATAATATATTCTTCCATCAATTATATTATTTATTTTATTTATTTTATAATATCCATCATCAATATCTTTTAAAAATAATTCATTATTATATTTCTCACAATAATATATTTTTTTATTATTTTCATATATATTTTGATAATAATATTTTCCATTTTCTATATTATTTAAATCTAATTCTAATAAATTATCTATTTCTATTAAATTATTTATTGTTTTTAATTTTGTATTTATATCAAAATTATCTTTTATATTTATTTTTTCTAAAGGTATTATTGATTTTTCTATTATTTCATCTTCTAATTTTGGTAAATTTTTATAATTAAATATTTTTATTATTTCACTTGTATAAATACTTCCATTATTATAAATTCTAAATTTAAATAATTTATTTATTGGTAATATTAATATTTTTGATTTCTTTTTTTGTTCTTCTGTTGGGTGTTCTATTTTTTCTAAATTATAATTACTCTTTAATTCATATATATCTCCTTGTATTTTATAATAATTATTATTTTTCCTTTCATTTTCATATTCTTCATATGTTAAATTTATTATTAATATATCTGGTATATCAAATTTATTAAACTCTTTTATATATACATATATCTTATCATCTATTTTATAATATTTATCTTTTATATCATTATATTCCTTTATTTCTATATAATCATTTATCATATATAAATCATATATATTATCATTATTCTTTTGTCTTGTTAATATATCATTAAATATTATTATTGTTCTCATTTCTATCATATTCTTATATATTAAATCTATATCATCATCTCTTATTGTTGATATATCTATTATTTTGTTATTTATATTATATGTATCAATTTCTAAATCTATATTATATAAAGATTTAAATAAATAATATGATGAATTATTTGATTTTTTTATATAAACATTATTATTTTCATAATTATAATAATATTTTTTATCTTCATCATTATATGATATTAAACTTATATTATTTAAATTATATGTTTTATACAAATCATATTCTATTATATATTTATTCTTATTGAAATAATAATTTTTATATTTTAAATATAAATCTCCAATTTTTATATTATAATGTTTAATTATATTTTCTGGTATATATTCTAAATCATCTAAATTATTAATATCATATATAATTCTTAAATTTATTTTATAATCATTAACTTTAAAATCATTATATGAAGCATTAACATTTATATTTTGATGATTAGAATTTAAAAATAATTCTTTCCAACTTTTTTTTTCTTCTATAAATCCTACATATTTTTTAAATACATCATTATTATTTATATATATGTTTTTTTCATCAAATAATTCATATATATCTCCATTTATTATATTTATTTCTTCAAATACTAAATCATCTATTTCTATTAATATATTTTTTATATATTCATTTAAATCAAAATAATTATATTTTTCATTATTATATTTCATTATATTCTCATCTATCATAAATTTATATAATCCATAATTTTTATCTATTTTATATCCATCTTCATATTCATTAATTATATTATTCTCATAATCTACAAATAATACTTTTTTATTTCTTGAATTATTTATCTCATAATAATCTTTTATATCTATCTCTTTTATTATCTTATTATCTACATCATAATAATAATTTATATATTCTCCTTCATTATTTTTTATTATCTCATTATTATCTCTTATAACAAATACATTATTCGATAATATATTATAATCAATATCTTTAAATTCATAATCATAATAAATATCTTCATTATGATTTAATTGTTCATAATTATTATTTTTATATTTTGTAAATTTATTATCTTTTATATAATAACCTTCATTTAAAGCAAAACTATCAATAATATTTCCTTCATAATGTTCAATATAATTTAAATTCTCAAAATTATCAATATCATCATATGATAAATTTTTTTTATTATATGTATCATAATATTTTCCTGTTAATAAATCTATTTTTTTAAATTCTCCATTTTCATATTTAAAATATACTTGATTAATATAATTATCTATTTTATAATTTAATCTATATATTCCTCCTTCTATAAAATTATGTTTTATGTATTTTATCTCTTTATTAAATGTTAATATATTTTGTAAAAATAAATTTCCTATATTAAATATTCCATCTTTATTTCTTATTATCTCTGTTATTTCTCTTTTATCATCATCATTTATATCAAAAAAATTAAAATTATAATTTATTGATTTAAAACTTATATTATTATTATTCATATATTTCATCTGTCTTATAAAATTATTATCATCATAATCAAATATAAATAACTCTTGATTTAAATAATTATTATCTATCGTATATTCTGGAGATGTCTTTATCCCATTTAAATTTATATCTGTCTTAAATTGATTATCTAATGTATTTTCTGTATATATATTATTTATTGTATTCATTTCATCTTCTATTTCTATTATCTTCTTTGGTATATATACATCTAAATCATTCTCATTATTATCTATTTTTTCTTCATTATTATCTATTTCTTCATCATTATTTTCTCCAATATTATTAATTTTATATAATTCTTTATAAATATAACAATCATCTGTATTTAATATTTTATCTTCTGGTATTTTATATAAATATCCTGAACATATATCTGTAAATTTAAAAACTTCTTCTAATATTTTTGGGTCAATATTATGCGATATATCTTCAAATTTATATATATATCCATTCTTTGGTTTTACAAATATTATATCATTCATTTTATCTATTAATTCTTTTTCATTATTATTTAAATTATTATAATATTCTTCTTTTTCTTTTTCATAATTATTATAATTATCTATTATTTCTTTCTCTTTTTCATTTAAAGAATTATAATAATTATCTTTTTCCTCTTTTATATCTATTAAATTATAATTATCTATTATTTCTTTCTCATTTACTAATGAATTATAATAATTTTGTTTTTCTATTTCATAATTATTATATTTATTTATTATTAATTTTTCTCTATTAGTTAAAGAATTATAATATTCTCTTTTTTCTTGTTCTGTATTTTTTGAATTATATGTATCTAATATTTCTTTTTCATTTATTAAATAATTATAATAATATTCTTTTTCTTTATCAAATTTATAATAATCATCTATTATTCTTTTTTCTCTATTATCTAAAGAATTATAATATTCTTCTTTTTCTTCTTCTGTTTCAAAATTATTATATGTATCTAATATTTCTTTTTCATTTATTAAAAGATTATAATATATTTCTTTTTCTCTATCAAAATTATTATAATTATTTATAATTTCTTTTTGTTCATTATTTAATGAATTATAATATTCTTCTTTCTCTTCTTCTGTTTTATTATTATAATTATCTATAATTTGTTTATCATCTTCATTTAAATCATTATAATATCTATGTTTATTTACATCAAATTCTATATAAATTATTATAACACTTATTTCTTTTTGTGTTAAACTATTTAAATATTCTGTTTTTTCTTCATCTGTTATTTTTGAATTAAATGTATCAACAATTTCTTTTTTATTTATTAAATTATTATAATAATTTTGTTTTTCTATTTCATAATTATTATAATTATCTATTATTTCTTTTTCTTTTTCATTTAAAGAATTATAATAATTATCTTTTTCTTCTTGTGTTTCTTTAGAATTATAAATATCTACAATTTTTTTTTTATTTATTAAAGAATTATAATAATTTTGTTTTTCTATTTCATAATTATTATAATTATCTATTAATTGTTTTTGTTCATCATTTAAAGAATTATAATATTCATCTTTTTCTTCTTGTGTTTCTTTAGAATTATAATTATCAACTATATTTTTTTTATTTTTTAAAGTATTATAATATTCTTTTTGTTCTATATTATAATTATTATAATTATCTACAATTTGTTTTTGTTCATTATTTAATGAATTATAAAATAAAATACTATAATTATCTTTATACCAATAATCGTCATCTCTTTTATAATTTGAAATAATAAATTTATTATCTTTATTTGATACATTTGATTTATAAATTTGGTTAATATCTAAAAATCCATTAACATTAATTATATCATTTATATTTAATTTTGAATTTTCATTTCTATTTTTTATAAAATTATTTAAAAAATTAATAATTTTAGATTTTAAATTTTCTTGATTATTATAATTATCTATAATTTGTTTTTGTTCATCTGTTAAACTATTATAATAATTATCTTTTTCTTCTTGTGTTTCAAAATTATTATATATATCAATAATTTCTTTTTGTTCATCTGTTAAACTATTATAATAATCTTTTTTATCTTTTGAATTAAATAATTCTGTAAATAATTTAACAATATAATCTCTAACATTATTATTTTCTTCATCATAATTTAAATTTTCTTCAACAATTTTAATTATATCTTCATATAATTCTTTTGATTGTTTTAAATTATTTATATATTCATCTATTAAATCTAAAACTTCATTTAAATCATCTTCTGTTATTTTATCATCTTTATTTCCATTAATCCCATTCAATATTATATTTTTTTAAATAATCTTGAAGTTGTTGTTTAGTTAATTGTTTATATTTACAACATAATTCTGGTAATTGAATTAATAAAGTTAATTTATGTATATAATCTCCATTTTTTGGAATTTCACATTCGAAAGTTGTTCCAAATGATACATTCCCATTAATTGGTAATTGTTCTTCTGTTTTTGAAAAATTTAAATGTCTTCTATAATTTGTTTTAAAAAATGTTATCTCTGGTTCATTAACTATAAAATTTGTCGGGTCTTCTTTATCTCCTGCCGCTAATTGTATTAATCCTCCTTTCATTTTAATAAAAATAATTATATTATTCTATTTATTAAATTATTTTTATTTACTAAATAGATATAATATATTAATAAAAAATATTTTTAATTTTATTTCAAATAAAATTAAATTTATTATAAAATTTTTATAAAAAATATTTATTTTATTATTATTTCTTATATTTTCTTCCCTTTTTCTTCATCCTTATTTTTTATCTCTTTATTTATCTCTTTATTTTCATCTTTTTTATTTTTTTCATCTTCTTTTTCTTTATCTTTATCTTTATCTTTATCTTTATCTTTATCTTTATCTTTATCTTTATCTTTATCATTTTCTTTATCATTAATATCAATAGAATTATTAATATCAATAGAATTATTAATTAATTTATTTTTTTCTTTTTCTTCATTTAATTTTCTATTTTCTTCATTAATTTGTTCTATTAATTTCATAGTATCTTCTAATCTTATTTTAATTGTATTTAAAAATTCACCTTTAAATTTAATCATACAAATATGAAGAATTATATTTAAATTCATTTGTGTTTTATCGTAATATTTCATTAATATATATGAATTATTAATAGTTTCATTTAAAATATCAATTAAAATATATGATAAGAAATTTATACTTTTATTATCTAATTTTATTCTTTTTGTAAATTTATTATCTATAAATTCTCTTATTACTTTCTCATTAAACATAAATAAACCAGTATAATTTATTTTACTCTCATTAAATGTTAATACATAATTTAAAAAATTATATCTCATATCATTATTTTTATATATCTCTTTCTCTATCATCTCATATGTTATATTTTTTATTCCTATTTCATCCTCTTTTATATCATTATTTTTACTTACTTTATCCATTATATAATATATTACTATATCCATTAATGCAGATAAAGCATATATTGAATTTCCACAAGTTATATTTATCTCTTTCTTTTCTTTATTTTCAGGATGATCTTTATCATTTATCACTTTTAATATACTCATATTTTCATTATTTATTTTTGTTATCACATATTTCTTTATTTGTGTCGTATTAAAATATAAATTCGTCCTCTCCATCATATTATTTATATTCGATTTCGGTTTTCTATTCTTTTGTTTCTCCTCTTTTTGTTCTTTTATATTATCTTTTATATTCTTTGTTGATGGCTTTTTTAATACTATCTCATCCTTTATTTCTTCTTTTTTTATATTTTCTTCTTTTATTTGATTATTTAATTGAATATTTTGTTTATTTGTTTGAATAATTGGTTTTGGTTGTTCTTTAATAGGTTCTAAATTATCATTCGGTTTATTAATAGTTTTTATCTTTTGTGATGTTTTTGTTATTTTATTTATAGGTTTGCTCATTTTATAAAAATTATTTAATTTTAAAAATTAAAAAATAAAATTAAATTAAAATATAATATAATATAATTAATATTTATTTAATAATATTTATTTAACTTTATTTTATTATATTAATTATAAATATAAATAAATAAAAAATAAATTGAAAATTAAAATAAAATTAAAATAATATTAATTAAAAATGAATAGAATTAGAAAATATAATAATGTTTATCAAGTTTTAATAACACCTAATTTTACTACAAACCCATCTATAGAATTATTATTAGGTTATATTTTAGATGAAAATATTATTAAATTCTCTATTAAAGAATTTGATAGTTTAAATGATGCTTTAGCTTTAGCTTTATCTTTTCCAGATTTAGATTGGAATAAATTAATTTCAATTCATAAAGATATCTTCTTCCAATTAAATAATACTATTAAACAAAATCTTAATTATCATAAATTCGTTTATGATTATAAATATCATATTCTAACACCTCAACAATTAAAAAATCTTATTTTTAATAGAGTTATGTTTAATGGTAAAAGATTTATCGAATTCTATAATTTTAATGATATTATAAGCTTTGATATTATTAATCCTTATACAAATAATTTAATTCAAATTAAAAATGTCTTAAAAAATATCTCTAAATTAAATATTATTAAAATTATTCAAACTAAAACACATATTAAATTAATCGGTATTTCTCAAATTAATAGTCCTTATGAAATTAGATTATGGAATTCTTTAATGTATGATTATATTTATTGGATTTTTATTAATAATATAAAACCAATTGATTATAATAATAAAATTAATTTAATTAAACAAAATATAAAATATTTAGATTTAAATCATAAATATTAATTTTATTTATTATATAAAATTTTTTTTATTTATATAATTTTTTAAAAATAAATTATATAAAATATTTCATTTTATTCTATTTTAATATCTAATCTTTTTAATATATTTATCTAATATGGCTCTTAATATTCATATCGATACTAAAAAATTAATTAAACTTATATTATCTATAATTCTTATAAGTATTATTATCTATTTTGCTGTTAAACTTTTTAAAAAGCTTTTCTGTAAAAAAGAATATATAACTCTCCCCCAAGGTTTATTCTATTCTGATACTAATGATAATATGGCTTTTTATACTATAACAAGCTCTTCTCTATTTTAATTATTTAAATTTTTAATCATCTTTATTTATTTTAATTTCCTATTTTTTTCTATTTTTTTTATAATTTTTTTAATTATAAATTTAAATTATTTTTATTTAAAATTTAAAAATTTTAAAAATAACATTTAAAAATATTTTTTTAATAAAATAAAATAAAAATAAA
>Ga0247610_10002573_pt1 | contig 20695 bp, 15 predicted proteins | sample 174DNAGHGhighgp2_FD_193483 | JGI IMG/M metagenome (GOLD analysis project Ga0247610, IMG submission 193483) | Sheep rumen microbial communities from Palmerston North, Manawatu-Wanganui, New Zealand - 1742 DNA GHGhigh gp2 | ecosystem: Host-associated > Mammals > Digestive system > Stomach > Rumen...
AGTTCTCCCGGTAGCCCTCGATTTCCATCGGCTTCATGCTATACCATTCCTGTCTGTATGACACCTCATCCCACAAAGTAAAGCGGGCGCTATTCAGGTCATGCCATGCCTCGTATTCCTCCTGTGCCAATGGCCTGATGTCAGACGGTACGGCCTGAATCCACTGACGGTATGCCTCGATAGTGCGGTAATAATCAACCGATGAACGTATGTAGCACTGGAAATTCAATTCGCTTTGTGTCTCTGAAGAGTACTTATCAGCCACACGTATGATTTCATTGAGGGCTGAGTCTTTGGGGAGCGACGGAACCGACACTCGGAACGTATCGAGAACGGCATTGACTGCCATAGCCCATTGTAGCTTAGATTCGGCATTGCCACTTATTGCCACATAGTGCATCCTCATAAAGCGGTTGGCCAGGCGCATGGCAGCTTTGTCGCGAGGCGTGGTAATCGAGTCGTGATAAAGAAAGAGCCGATCTTCAAGTTGATGAACCTCCGCCAGTTCAAGGAAATCGTTCATTGAGATATGATCTTTCAGCACAGCGTTCTCGATATAGGCAATGCTGTCCTCACCAGTATAACCTTCTGGTACAGTAACAGTATCACGTGGATTGATGTCATCAGAACCAGATGCTGAGCGTCCACCACAAGCGGACAGCATCGATATACAGAGTGTAATCAGAGAGAAAAACAAGATGGATTTCTTCATAACGTACGATTCATATTTCATCATAAACATAGCTATTTTGAGAAGCCTAAGAACTCTTTGATGCGAGGGTCGCGTTCGAGGTCGGCCCTGCCCACGTAGAAAGAGCCGGGGGTAGCCAAATCGAGATACTTGTCAAGAAACTCTTCCCAACTCAGCTTGAAATAGGAGGCAGGAATAAACACCGTCTTTGACCCACCTGCCGAGCGGTTGCCAGCCGTTACATAAACCGAATAGCCGCCCTTCTCATGCTTCTGAATCTGATAGCACTCCAGGAACCAGTCGCCGCTGCATCTGTTTGAGGCTTCCACATCGATGCATTCCTTCACAGGATTGGCTTTTTCCAGTTCCCAGTCATGGTCACTGGCCAGCCGACGGATAAACTCTTCACAGTCCACATTGAGAATGTCTGGACTACAAAACGAGTAATACCTGACATACTGATAGTCATCGCCCACTTTCTCGATACCGAAATTGGTATGCTCAGCAATCATGTCCCTCGTTGCCCAGGGAAAGTCAGCCTTCATCTGCTCGAATGCCTTGTCGATATAGGCATTCAAATCATAACCGTATGGAAACTTCTCGCTCATAACATTTTGGTTTATAGTTTTATACCGCTGCAAAATTAGGAAAAAAATGCAAGAAAAACAAGAAGAATGTGAAATAAAGCATCTTTTCTCATTTCTATTTAGTATCTTTGCAGACAATATGCAGATACTTCTGGCTTCAGCAAAGATCATGAACGACAAGGTAAACGTCCTTCCCGACCTTACCCTGTCCATTCCTGCATTCCGTAAAGAGGCAGAGTCGTTCGCAAGGGATATGGCTCAGTACTCCACTGAAACGATAGCAGAAATGCTTGGCTGCAGCCATCAGATTAATGACCTGAAGATGCAGGCCGTCTGGGCCAAGACATGCAGAGGTGCCATGGCCCGCTTCATTATCGAGAACCGTATTACCATCCCAAAGCACCTGAATACGTTCTGCTACGAAGGCTTCACATACAATCCTGCTCTTGGATGATTTCAAATTGTGTCAAGAAATATGAAAACAGCTACCAAATTGGGGTCAGGAGAACCCGTTTTGCGTCCCCGAAAGCGTCCCCAAAGACTGAAAAAACCGGGGACTCAGGGCACAAAGAAGCCGCTAACTATTTAAAATTCAGCGGCTTACATTTTAAAAGGTGGTGGAGCTGGAGGGAGTCGAACCCTCGTCCAAACAGGGAAACCATACGCTTTCTACACGCTTATTCCAGCCTTCGGTTTTCGAGCAACAGCAAGACCTGGACCACCAACTGATGCCTTAGCTCCTAAATCTCATCCCTGCATCGGAGCCTACAGAGACTATTTCCGATTTAACCTGCGCCGCTGAATCCTCAGATTCGGAACAACATCCTTGGAGCGACGTCTCGTTCCTCTACCTTGTAGTGGAATTAAGCTAGCAATCTACTATACTTCGATTAAGCAGCGAGAGCATACTCATTGTTGCCAATTAATTTTTTGTTCACTTTGTTTTAGGAGGTAGCCAACGAGCCTCCGCGTGCTTACGTACCATCTCTACCCGCTGTCAAATCCAGTCAACCCCAGATACGAGACAATCGTAAATTCGGTGCAAAGATATCAACTTTTCTCGATAAATGCAAGTTTTTTGAAAAAAAAATGATACCTTTGCCGAGATTTATGCAATAATCAGCAAACTATCTTGTTATATTATATATAATGTACGTACAAAAGATATGAAAAGACTTACGACTCTAACGATATCACTGTTGTTCATTGCTGCTACAGGATGGGCACAGTCGGGTATGACCGATAATCAGGTGATGGACTATGTGATTGAACAGAACGCCAAAGGTGTGTCGCGCCAGCAGATTGTCACCCAGCTCATGCAACGGGGTGTGACCATGGAGCAGCTCCAGCGTCTTCGCAAGAAGTATGAACGCCAGATGAAGAATGGCGCCCTGGGTGCAGATGACATCACTGCCGGCTCAAAGGAGGTGAAGAAGCGCATGCGTGAAGCTAACGGCGAAAAGCGCCAGGATATCATCGACAAGGAAAAGCGCAATGTATCTCCCTATCGTGTGAAAGACGGCCGGAAGAAGACCAAGCAGAACACCTATGACGAAAACGACAAGGAATTCAATGACTTCGATGATGCCGTGGATTTCATGATGCCCGACTCCCTGAAATACTTCTACGACGATCTGGACAAGGAGAAGGAGTCCAAGCGTAAGATATTCGGTCACGATGTGTTTAACAATAAAGACCTGACTTTTGAGAGCAGCATGAATCTGGCTACGCCCCAGAACTATCGGCTGGGTCCTGGCGACGAAGTGAATATTGACATCTGGGGAGCTTCTCAGGAGAGTATTACCGAAACGATTTCTCCCGATGGCTATGTAACCATCGAAGACATAGGAATCATCCAGCTGAGCGGGCTCTCCGTCAGTCAGGCCAAAGCCAAGCTGAGAAGTGTGCTGGGTGCGAGATTCCAAGGTTCCCGCATCGAACTCACCGTTGGCCAGACGCGTACCATCACCATCAGCGTGATGGGTGAGGTCAAGACCCCTGGCACCTATACCATGTCTGCATTTGCCACCGTCTATAACGCTCTGTATATGGCTGGCGGTCCTAACGAGATCGGTACACTGAGAAACGTCAAGGTGTATCGCAATGGCCGTCTGTTGTCGAATGTCGACGTCTATGACTTCCTGCTCAACGGCAAGCTGACAGGTGATGTCCGCCTGCAGGACAATGATATCGTGACCGTAGGACCCTATGAAGCCTTGGTGAACATAGCCGGTAAGATCAAGCGCCCGATGTTCTACGAGATGAAGAAGACTGAAAGCGCAGCCACCCTACTCCGCTATGCCGGAGGTTTTACGGGCGATGCCTATACGAAAGCCATCCGCGTCCATCGTAAGGCCGGACAAATGTACTCCGTATTCAATGTAGGTGAGTTCGACCTCAACGACTTCAAACTGATGGACGAGGACTCCGTCAGCGTCGACTCCACCTTGAACCGTTATCAGAATACGGTGGAGGTGAAGGGTGCGGTCTTCCGTCCTGGCATGTATCAGGTAGGCGGACAGATCTGTACTGTCAAGGCCCTTATTGAGGCAGCCGACGGTCTGACGGAGAATGCCATCGGCCAGCATGCCGTGATGCACCGCATGAAGAAGGACCGGACACTGGAAGTGAAGAGCATCGACGTCCTTGGCATCCTCGAAGGCAAAGTGCCTGACGTCGAACTCAAGAATGAAGACGTCATCTACGTCGGTAGCCGTGAAGAGGAAAAGGAAGACCAGACCATTACAATCCACGGTGAGGTGAACTATCCGGGTATCTACAAGTTTGCATCCAACGAAACAGTAGAGGACCTCGTGCTTCAGGCCGGAGGCTTGACCAATGCAGCCTCATTGGCTAAGGTGGATGTCTCACGCCGAATCATTGAGCCCAATGCCACGGAGGCAGGCGACACCCTGGCCTTTACCTATAGTTTCTCACTGAATCCGGACTTTACGATTCCACAAGGCGAAGTCCCCTTCACCCTACAGCCATACGACGAAGTCTATATCCGTCGTAGTCCCAACTACAACGAACAGCAGAACGTTACCATCGAAGGCGAAGTGCAGTTCAGGGGCAATTACACACTGACTAGCAGCAACCAGCGCCTCAGCGAGATCATCAAACAAGCTGGAGGACTGACGAAGCGAGCCTATCCTGAGGGAGCCAAGTTGCTCCGTCAGATGACTCAGGAAGAACGAGAGATGATGGAAACCATGCTCCGTACAGCCCAGCGAAACTCTGGCAATGACTCTATCGATGTAAAGAAACTCCTGACACTGACCACCTTCCCTGTCGCTATTGAGCTGGACAAGGCCATGGCCAATCCCGGCAGCGACGACGACCCCTATCTGCGTGAAGGAGACCGTATCGTCGTGCCCCGCTACACCAGTACCGTCAGCATCAACGGTGAAGTGCTCTACCCCAATACCGTTCGCTATAAAGCCGGTGAGAATGCCGACTATTACATTGATCTGGCCGGTGGTGTCAGTTCATCGGGTAAACGTAGTCAGACTATTATCATCTACATGAACGGTATGGTGGCAAAAGCGGATAGAAAGCATAAACCTAGACCCGGATGTCAGATCGTTGTGCCCACCAAGTCACGCCGTCGCGGTCTCGGTCTGACCGAATGGCTCAGCATCGGCACCAGCACGGCTTCTATCGCCACGATGATAGCCACCATTGCCAACTTGATCAAGTAAGAAGTATGGAAGAGAAGAAGAAAATCATCGACATCAGTCTAATTGAAGTCTTCAAGATACTGAAAACCGACTTCCGGAAGGTCTGTATCTATTCCTGTACAGCCGGTATCATCGGCGTCATCTTAGCTTTTGCGACACCGAAGATCTACAAGTCGACGGTAATCCTCGCTCCCGAGGAATCCGGCAGCAGTTTCTCCGGCAGCCTGTCATCGTTGGCATCCATGGTGGGTATGAATATGAAAATCGGACAGACCGGCGATGCCCTTTATCCGGAAATCTACCCTGACTTGATGGGCTCTACAGGCTTTGTCGTCGGCATGTTCCCTGTCACAGTGACAAGAAGTAAGACTGGCGAGACATACACCTATTTCGATTATCTTGACAAACATCAGAAAAAGGCTTTTTATGAGTATCCTCAGGATTGGTTGAAGAGCGTGAAAGATTTGTTTTCCAGTGAGGAGCAACAGCCTTCTGACCACAAGGTCAATCCCAAGCATCTGACAAAAAAGGAGTACGATGTGGCGAAAAACATCATGGGCAGGATAGACTGTTCGGTAGACAAGAAGACCAATGTGATTACGATTGTAGTAGAAGACCAAGACCCTCTGATAGCAGCGACTGTCGCCGACTCTGTTCAGATGCATCTGCAGCGTACCATCACTGACTATCGTACAAAGAAAGCCCGCAATGACATGGAGTATATGCAGAAACTGTTCGACGAAGCTCATATGGAGTATGCCAAAGCTCGTCAGAAATATGCTGCTTTCGGCGACTCCTACCAGAACCTGAAGATGCAGTCGTATGTCCTGAAGGGCGACGAGTTAGAGAATGAGATGCAACTGAAATACACGATCTACCAGCAGGTGGTCGAGCAATTACAGTTGGCCAAGGCCAAGGTGCAGGAACGCACCCCGGCCTTCACGATTGTTCAGGAGGCTACTGTTCCCGTCAAACACAGCAGCCGCCCCAAGATCGTCACACTCATCATCTGGATGATCTTAGGTTTCCTGCTCAGATCTGGAATATTATTATGGCGTAACCGTCGGTCGTTCATCAACATTTAGAATCCCATCGTATTGAAAAGGCATCCTTATATCCTCGCCACTGTTATAGCCACACTTCTCGCATTAGTAGTGTGGCTGTGTGTACCTAAGGAGTACACCGCCATCACCAAGGTCAGCGACGAGTATAAGGAAACAGACCTGGCCATCGGCATGACCTCCATCAAAGCCCAGATCAAGAGGGCTATGGGTGGGGATGATATCGGCATGAACGATATGACAGTCTATTCCAAGTCACTTGATTCTGAAGACTTTGCCCGCGCCATCTCCCATAAACAGGTGCCAGGCAAGAACATGACCTATGGCGAATATCTCGGAGAGAAAGACACGATAGAAGCCATCCAGGACCGGCTCGCCTGGTTTTTCAGTTCCCGCCAGGCAACGCTGACCATCAGTTTTTCTGACCACGACCCACAGGTTGCCACACAGATGCTTGACAGCATTACCGATCAGTTGCAAACTGTCGTCACCAATTATCGCCATTTCATGGCAGAGGCATTGTTACAAAATGCGCAGCAGGAAATGGTGGCTGCCAAGACAGACTACGACAAGGCCAGGAAAGCCTATGGCGATTTCGTCGACGCCCATGTCAATCTTTCCACCAAAGCCATGGAACAGCAAGAGAAATTCTTAGCCCAGGAATCCAAGGACACCTATCAGAGATACGAAAAGGCCATTGAGGAGTGTGCACGTCAGAAGGCATTGACAGAAAGGGCAGTCCTCTCCTTTGCCGTCGTACAAGAGAACGTCATGCCCGAGAAAGCCAACAACCGGTTGATTGGCTATCTGCTCTGTTTCGTGGTCATAGTCCTTCTGTTGACCCGTGGTTTCCTGCAATGGCAGAAACATCCTCAGCAACGAGCCATACGTGCCGACTGGAGCACTCTGTTCTCGCCCTGGACCATTACCTTCGCCATCTGGACGCTCATCATCGGTCTTTATTACTTGTTGGATACCAAGTTGAGCCCCATCACCCAACAGTTCTACTACAGTCTGGGACTCTGGTTATTCTTCTTCACCATCTGTGCCCTGGTCACCTATTACCTAACGGCAAGCAAGGGAACGGAAAACACAGGACACTATGTCATCGACATTAACAGACAGTTTTTCCGTTTTTTCTTCTTTCTCGCCATTGTCATGACACCTCTCTATGTCTACCGCATCCTACAGATTGTGATGATGTTCGGAACCGACGACCTGATGAACAATGTCCGTATCCTGGCACTCTATGGCGATAGTATGGGTATTCTGAACTACTCTATGGTCATCACGCAGTCGCTCTTTGTCGTGGCCCTCTGGGCACACCCGAAAGTACCGACGTGGCAGGTTGTGGTATTGGGCATTGCCTGTCTGCTCAACTCGCTGGCCATCATGGAGAAAGGCTCCATGTTCTTTATCTTCACCAGCGTCGTCTTCGTCTTGTTTGAGAAGAAAATCATCAAGACACGCTCGATCGTCATGTTCGGTGTCATCCTGATCATCTTTTTCTATATCTTTAACCTGGGACGTGCTGAAGAAGACAGTGATTATCAGAAAGAAGAGACCTTCCTGGATTTCTTCGCCATGTATGTGCTATCGCCACCTGTGGCTTTCTGTCAGATATCAAAGGAGGTCATTCCACAGTTCGGCACCAACACCTTCGAGAAGATCTACGTTTTCCTGGCTCGTATCTTCTCAGACATCGTGGTCAAGGAGAAGCTGCATGAGTTTGTATGGGTGCCCATTCCCACCAACGTCTATACCTGTTTCATGCCCTTTTTCATGGACTTCGGCTATAAGGGCGTTGCCTTCTTCGGCGGTATCTACGGCGTCATCTGCGGCTGGCTCTATCGGATGTTCAGAAACAGAGACGCCATCTGCTGCTGCCTCTACACTTATATGGTCTTTATACTGGTGCTACAGTTCTATCAGGAGAACTTGTTCCAAAGCTTGGTCTTCATCCTGCAGTACACCTTTTTCATTGTCCTGATCCTTCAACAGAAGCTCAGGTTCGTATTAACCAAACAGGTAAGAACATGACACCAGAGAACACCGTCAGCAAACATCGTTCTTCGCTGCTTCAGAAGAACATCATGGCATCCTTCCTTGCCAAAGGATGGTCGGCCGTCATCGTATTCCTGATGGTGCCTGTCACCCTCAAGTGCTTAGGCGATTACAACAACGGTGTCTGGCTGACCATCAGCAGCGTGATGCTCTGGATAGACAATCTGGACATCGGACTTGGCAATGGCATGAGAAACAAACTTGCCGTCTATCTGGCCCACGGAGAAGAGGAGCGAGCCAGATCGCTAGTATCGTCGACATTTGCCATGCTCACCTACATCATCATTCCTACGCTGCTGGTATTGCTGGGCCTCATTATGACATGCGACACCTACCAGCTATTGAACGTTGAACCAGACAATGTCGTCAATCTCGACCAGATTCTGATGGTGACCATCACACTGGTCTGCACCACCTTCATCTTCAAGCTCATCGGCAACTTCTATATGGGTCTGCAACTGCCTGCTGTCAGCAATCTGCTGATAGCCATAGGACAGACATTGGCACTCATCGGCACCTACATCGTCTACATGAGTGGCAGCCATTCCCTGCTCCATATAGCACTTGTCAACACCGCCTGCCCCCTGCTCGTCTATCTCACCGCCTTCCCCTGTACTTTCTGCTACAAATTTCCACATCTGAAGCCATCGTTCCGGCTTGTCAACCTGCAGGAAGCCAAAGAAGTCATCAACATGGGCATACTGTTTTTTATCATCCAGATCTCTGGTGTCGTTCTGTTAATGACTTCCAACATTCTCATATCCAAGCTATTCTCACCGGCTATGGTCACCCCCTACCAGATTGCCTATCGCTACTTCAGCATCATGCTCGTAGCTTTCACTGTCGTTTGCATGCCTTTCTGGAACGCGACCACCGATGCCTATGAACGAGGCGACCTCCAATGGATACACAACGCCACCAAGAAACTCCGGCTGATGACGATTGCCATCATCATTGGCCTAACCGTCATGGTACTCATATCCGACCTTGTCTACGCCATCTGGATTGGCGACGACTGCAACATCGATTTCCGGATGAGCATCGCAGTGGCAGTTTATATCTTCATACTGATCTACAGCATGCGCTACAGCTATTTCATCAACGGCATCGGGAAACTGCGCCTGCAACTGGTATTCTCGACAACAGCCGCAATCCTGTTTATCCCATTGGCGTATCTCGTGGTCAAACTGACGGACGACATCATCTGGTTCATCGCCGTGATGTGTTTCGTCAACATCCCCGGCCTCATCGTCAACAGGCTGCAATTCAACAAACTCATTCATGGTCAGGCAAAAGGAATATGGAATCAATAAAACAACCAAATCATACAACCGAGCGTATCGCCATTCTGATGGCCACCTATAACGGAGCCAAATACCTCCGCGAGCAGATCGACTCCATCTTGTCACAGACCAATGGTAAGTGGCACCTGTATATCCACGACGACGGATCCAAGGACGGCACGGTGGAGATCCTGAACGACTATGCCACCCGATGTGCTGAAACAGTGACCGTTCTCGACTACCCCTCTCAAGGCGGTGCGCTTCAAAACTTCATGAGTCTGTTGGAGAAGGTCGAAGCCGACTACTATATGTTCTCCGACCAGGATGACGTGTGGCATCCCACAAAGGTAGAGAAATCATACCTGGCCATGAAGGAGCAGGAGGCACTGCATCCCGACAAACCCATCATTGTACATTCAGATGTCAGGGTGGTCGACAGCCAACTGAATGTCCTGCACCCCTCCTATCGTGAATACGGACATATCTATCCGGAGAAGGTCACCTGTTTCAGGGAGTGTGTCATCAACATCACCTTAGGATGTGCCATGCTGTTCAATCAGAAATCTAAGGAGGTATCCTTAGACCGTCCCTGGAAACACGCGCTGATGCACGATGGCTGGGTGACCACGCGCACCTTTGCAGAAAAAGGCATTGTCTATGCGATGCCAAAAGCCCTCTTAGAATACAGGAATCACGGCGACAACACCGTAGGAGCCACCGACGGTGCTCGCTTCACCATCGGTTACAGAATACGCCATTTCTGGGAAATGCTACGACTGAACATCCGTCAATACCGCATGCTCCGCAGTGCCGGCTATGGTTCCATCTTCACCTATTATTATTATAAGTTCCGCATCCACATCCACTAATGACAGAGATTTTCATCAACGGCCGATTCCTGACACAGCCCATGACGGGTGTCGAACGCTATGCCAACAACATGTGTAAGGCGATGGCGGAGCAACAACTGTCGTTCACCATCGTCTGTCCTAAGGCCACGATTCAGGACTGCTATGATGTCAGTAGTCTGAAGATTGTCCATTATGGTCAGGGCAATTCCCATCTCTGGGAACAGTGCGTCCTGCCTTTCTTCTTTGTGGGTAAGAAGAATTACGTCGTAATCAGTTTCACGGGTCTGGGTTCTATCCTTGTGCGAAACAAGATTATGACCATCCACGACCTCTCGTTTCTGGAGAATCCCAAGTGGTTTTCTAAGGCGTATTACTGGTGGTACAAAGTCATGACCCCTCTGGCCGTCAGGACCTCCAAGCATATCATCACCGTCAGCCAATTCTCGAAACGGGAGATCCTGCGGTTCTATCCCTTCCTCCAGGAGCAGGACATCACGGTGGTCTATAATGCCACTGACGAAGCCCTATTCCACCCCCTGCCTGAGATTGAAGAGCCCCAAGAGCACTTCGCCTTGGCTGTTTCATCCCTTGACCCCCGCAAGAATTTCAACCGTCTCATTGAGGCCTTTCAGGACATTCCCGATTGCGAACTCTACATCGTGGGCTCCAGCCATCGGGTGTTCGGAGCGGAACAGGGAGATGAATCCGCTAAATCCGTGCAATCCGTTGTCCGTTACCTCGGTAGAGTCTCCGACGAAGAGCTGGTGCGTCTTTACAACCAAGCCGTATGCTTTATCTTTCCCTCGCTCTATGAAGGGTTTGGTCTGCCACCCATCGAGGCCATGAGCTGTGGCTGCCCTGTGCTGGCGTCCGACATTCCCGTACTGCATGAAGTCTGTGGCGATGCAGCCACCTACTTCGACCCCTATAATCCCTACGCCATCCGAGAAGCCATCCAGCAGTTCCTCACGACTCACGGGGACAGGTCCTGCGGGTCGTCAGAACAACTCACGGGACCTGTCCCCATGAGTCGTCGTTTCTCCTGGGCAGCGTCTGCGAAAGCGATTATCAGTCTGCTAAAGGAAAAATTCCCCGACCAACACAATTAACCGCCGTTTCTAGCGTTATTATAATGAAAAGAGTTCGCCGATGAAGAAAACTATACTCCAGATAGCAAAATATTATTATCCCGTAGAAGGCGGCATCGAGACCGTCACCAAATACATGGCCGAAGGTCTGACCAATTTCGACCATGTTGTCATCTGCTTCAGTCAGGATGGCATCACGCGCATGGATACCGTCAATGGCATCAAGGTCTACCGCATTGCCCCTTCTATGAAAGTCTCGAGTCAGGACATCGCTTTCACCTATTATCACTACCTCAAGAAGATTATCTACGAAGAGCAGCCAGACATCATTCTCCTGCATTGCCCGAATCCGTTTCTCTACCCCATCACGGCCAAGTTGACCCCTCGCGATGCCAAACTCGTGTTGTTATGGCACTCCGATATTCTGGGCAAAGGAGCACTCTATCACCTCGTCAATCGCTTTGAGCGCAGACTGCTGAAGAAGGCCGACCTAATACTCGCCACAAGTCCCAACTATATCCACCCCTCAAGTCCCATTTACGACTATCGCGACAAGACCAAGGTGGTTCCCAACGGCATCATCAAGAAGGAATTCCAATGGAAAAAGGGTGATGAAAAGACCGTAGAAGAAATCCGCAACAAATACCACAACAAGAAGATTGTGTTTGTTGTGGGCCGTCATGCTACCTATAAGGGCATCAACTACCTCATAGAAGCCGAGCAATATATCCAGTCTGATTGCATCATCCTCATTGGAGGCAGAGGCCCCGAGACCGACCGTCTGAAGGCGATGACCACATCCGACCGCGTGAAGTTCATCGGACGCATCCCCAACGAATATCTGCGTTGCTACTATTATGCCTCCGACATCTTCGCTTTCACCTCCTGCACCAAACAAGAAGCCTTCGGTATTGCTTTGGCAGAGGCCATGTACTGTGGCAGCGTACCCGTTACCTTCACCATTGAGGGCTCGGGCGTCAACTGGGTATCCGTCAAAAATGAGACTTGCATTGAAGTACCTATAGGCGATGTGAAAGCCTACGCTGCAGCCATCGACAAACTGCTTAGCGACAACGATCTTTACATGCAATACGCCACAGCAGGCAAAGAGCGCATTGCAAAGATGTTCACCAGCGAGAAATCCAACAAAGAGGCCGACGCCATCTTCAAAGAACTCATCGATCTATAATTGCAAAATAGTCGCTTCTGATTATCCACTCAGAGAAGGTCCGCACCTGCTCCGATACTGAGTTGTGATAATCCCTGTTCAATAGCGTATGGCCGAAACCACGCCACTCGGGCGTAAGACCAAAGAGATCTAGCAGCGTCGTATACACATCCAACTGATTGCAGTCACCCGTCCATGCTTGTTCAGTGTTGATGCCACCATTTATGATATAGAGCGGCAGTTCCTCGCTGATTTCTCTCTCCTCCATATTCAGCACCGAATGATGGGCATGATGGTCGGCGGTGATCACGATTACACTCCTGTCATACACCCCACTCTTTCGCAACGCAGCGATATACTTCTCCAGCTGCTGGTCCATATAATGGCAGTTGACCAGGTAGTTACGGTATTCCGTTGTCAACTTTTCATCAGACAGGGTAAATCCATGCTCCTCACTCTTGTCATAGGGATGATGCATTGACATGGTCAGTATCATCGAGAAGAACGGCTCCTTGGCCTTAGTGTCTATCTCTGACGCCATCTCAAACACCTGTCCGTCATTCAAATCCCGATACACAGGCACCTCACCCTGATAGTCTAATTTGGAATATATTTTCTTAATACCATACACCTCGTTCATGGCGTCCTGTTCCCAAAAAGTGGGCGATGTGGGCACGATGGTATGTGAATGCACGGCCACACCCTTTTCTGCCAATGCCTTGGGCAATCCAAGCACCGTTCGGTCTTTCATCAGGTTCACCGTGATGTCCGACTTCAACGGCAGCAGGCCTGTCATGTAGATAAACTGTCCGTCCGACGATTCGCCCATGTTGATGTTGGACTGCACATGACCATTATAATACACACTGCTGTCGCGCTTCAATTGATTCAGAAACGGCGTAATTTCCTTGCCGTCGACCTTCAGATCGGAGGTTGCCGACAGATACGACTCCACAATAACAAATATGAGGTTTTTCCGGATCATGGTGGAATCATGGGGAGTGCCCCCTCGTTCCGAATAGTCCGTATATTCTTGCCTTATCTCCTCTTTTTGCGCCTCCGTCAGCGTCATCTTACCTTGGAAAAAATCTTCACGACACGTCCATCCTCTGCGGAAAAAGCCGCCACGGAACAGCATATTATTCGGTGCCTGATAATACTGCACGCGCAACGGAGCAAATCTCGTATATGACGTCTCAAACGAATCGTCGCGAAACAATCCCATCACCAGGATAAACGCTGCTATTGACGCCAGCATCGCTCCCCACACAATGCCCAACGACTTCAATATGGAAGATGTAGGATGGAAGACGGATGATGGATATCGCCGGTACAGCCATCCGAAAAGAAAAGCCAAGGCCACATAGCCAAGGTCCGTCCATCTGAAGCCCTCCAGGATACACTTCGCCACCTCGCCATCCATCAGGTTGCCCACCTGCGTCACGGCCATCGTGGGGATGTAATGGTCGAAGAACCGCGCATACACCAGATTAAATAGTGCCAGCAGCCATGTGCCCACAAACGTGATGAGCAGAGCGGGCTTTACCCGTCCCCACGTCACCAGCAGGCCCACGGGAAAGAACACCGTCGTATCTATCAGACAGGCAAAGACATTGCTCCAGATGGCATCAGGCCTGAACGGATACTCATACTCTACCGTCAGCGCCAACTGCCAGTGCATCAGCAATAAATTGCCAACCGCAAGCAGAAACAGCAAAAGGAATCGTCTGTTCATGGCCTAGGGCATAAAACTGGAAATCGACTGCAAAGATAAACACTTTCATCCATTCAGCCAAATCTTTTTCGAAAAAATAATGCACGACTGATAGCCGTAACGCTTAAACCATACTAGTCCGTAGATCAGTATCGGCAGGAAGACCACGACAAACGCCACACTGGCTATCTTGCCCGGTTCATAGTCGGGAGCTGCCGTCTCGAGTATACAGGCCGTGGAGTTGTTCACCATATGGACAATCATACTTGGAATGAGGCTCCTTGTGCGCCAGTAAAGCCAGCCTGCAATGATGCCGAATACCGTCGTGCCCAATAGCTGTATATGTGTGCCGTGGAAAAAGGCAAAGACAAGGGCTGATATCACGATGGCTGGCCAGGCTCCGCAGCGCATCCTGAGCAGACCGCCCAATAGCACACCACGGAAACCTATTTCTTCGGAGATTGGCGCCAGGATACCCACGGCGATGGCTCCCAAAGGACCCGTCATAATCTTGCCGAACTTCTCCAGTTCCTCTACCTCGTCGGCAAAGAGCTTGTCAGCGTCGACCAGCTGCAGGATGCCCACTTCTACAAACATCCATCCCAAGGCAATCAACGCTGCTACGCCTATCGTCTTCCAAAGCCTGTCACGCTCTATGCGCCCCGTCTTAATCTTCACATAGTGCATGCCCAGAAATACGGCTATCGTAACGGCGTAGCCCAGCACCATCGACCAGAGGGTAATCTTTGAGGAGAAAATATAATCCATCATGGCGTCTTTTTCTACGCCATTCATGCCTCCCCTGATAACCGCTACTATCCCGCCTACGACCATAATGCCCTGACTCAGCAGGAGATAAAGCACAAACTGCTTAAACGTGATCCAAAACTGCCTCATTGTTGCTTTCTTTGGTTGATGAATTCTATTTTGCCTGCAAAGTTACAACAATCCTCGGAATTTCACATCATCAGCATGTTATCTTTAGGTTAAATCTTAAGGCACAATGTGCTTAGGAACACAAAGGGTTCTAAAAAAAGAGCACCGAGATGCAATATATCGCAAAATTGTGAGTTATATATTATATAATATAATATGTATAAGAGCAATTGCTTATGACGATATATTTACTCGGTGCTTTTTTATTAAGTATGATATGTGGGTTTGTTTTCACGCCCATTATCCTCGACTATTGCAAGAGGAAGAAACTTTATGATATCCCCAACGAGCGTAAAGTGCATAAGAATGCTATTCCCAGAATGGGAGGCATTTCCTTCTTCCCAAGCATGATCACCGCTTTTCTCGTTATTCTGCTTCTGCTGCCTGTTTCTGAGGAACATACCCTGCCTGTCAACCTTTGGAGTGCAATCTTCATGTTAGGTTTGCTGCTCATCTATATCACAGGCATCATCGACGACCTGACAGGTCTCAATGCCAAAACCAAGTTTACCGTTCAGATATTCACGGGATGCCTGCTACCCTTCGCAGGCCTTTACATCAACAACCTCTATGGATTGTTCGGCATTTACGAAATACCTTATTATATTGGTGTTCCTCTGACAATTTTCGCGATGGTATTCATCGACAATGCCATTAACCTCATCGATGGCATTGACGGTCTGGCATCCGGGCTTTCATTGCTGGCACTAGCTGGTTTTCTGGCCTATTTCATTCATTATGAGGTATTTGTCCACACTTACTCCATTCTGGTGGCAGGACTGATTGGGGCCTTGATTGCCTTCACCTATTTCAATTTGTTCGGCAATGCCGAGCGTAACACCAAGATCTTCATGGGTGACTCCGGCTCACTTTCCTTAGGATTCATCCTGGGATTCCTGGCCATCAAGTGTGCTTCCGACAATCCTAATATATGGCCCACACGATCGGAAGCCCTATTGGTGCCTCTCACGCTGCTCTTCGTGCCTATGGCCGACGTGGTGAGGGTCTCACTCTACCGACTGATTCATCACCAGCCCCTTTTCCTTGCCGACAAAAATCACATCCACCACAAACTTATGCGTTCTGGGATGTCACAGCATCAGGCCTTGTTCACTATTCTCGGTTTGTCCATCGCCTACACAGCCATCAATTTCGGGCTCTTCCCACTGTTGAATTTCACGTGGATCATCGTTATCGACGTGCTTATCTACAGTCTGGTCAACATTTGTATTAATCAAATGAAGATTGTTGTGGCATGAAGCGATTCTTTGATTTCATCGCGTCAGCATTGTGTCTGATTGTTTTCTCCCCACTTATCCTGATCTGTTGGGTGGCCATCAAACTGGGTGGCGGACCTGCGATCTACAAACAGGAGCGCATCGGACTGGGCGGACGACCATTCTATATCTTCAAGTTCCGAAGCATGGTGGTCGATGCGGAGAAAGAGGGTGAGGAACTGCTTCAGCAGGATGACGATCCGCGACTGACACGCATAGGCCGTTTTCTGCGCGCCCACCACCTCGACGAACTGCCCCAGCTGTGGAATGTCTTTATCGGCGATATGGCCTTCGTGGGGCCACGACCTGAGCGCAAATACTATATTGACCAGATCATGCAGCGCGATGCCCGATACGAACGACTCTATGCCCTACGGCCAGGCATTACCAGCTACGCCACTTTGAAAAACGGCTATACCGACACCATCGACAAGATGCTCATCCGTCTGGAGATGGACCTCTACTACCTTGAGCACCAATCCCTCTGGACCGACGCCAAAATACTCTGGAAGACATTTGCCAACATCGTGTCAGGCAAGATTTTCTAATTGCCTACATCTGTTTCATTGCAGTATACTTCTTCAATTGTGTAATAATGCACTCGTAATCTGTCCGTTAAGTGTCGAGCCGCTGGTATAATCAGAAATTAAAATTCTTTACGCAAAATGACGAAAACACCATTCACCATTCATTATTCTGCATAACATCAAGGCAATCAAATGGTTACACGATGAATAGTGGCTATGAATAGTGATGCGACTATTCATCATTTGGCCATTTTCGTCATCAATCTGCAATTAGTAATTCAAGAAAAATAAGTGTCACACTATAGTAAAAACAATGGTAACACTTTGTCACAAGGGGAGTGACACTTTGTTACAAAGCCAGTTACAAAGTGTTACGAATTGAGTTACTGTAGCGTAACAGACTAGTATTCAGATGCTTAATTACGTTTCTTACAATGGAAGATGGTATCTGAATGATAAATAATGAATAGTTGATGAATAGTTTAAGAGCACTATTCATTATATAACACTCTGAATATAAGTTGATAAGATATAAAAATGAATAGATGAATAGAGAAATGAAACAATACGCTTACTGCAACTTTTCCTGATTCTATATTTTATTAGTTTTATCGATTTTTAAAGATAAAATTTGGTGGTTTGTTTTATTCTTGGTATCTTTGCAGCATAAAGATTTGCACGCATGAAATACAAATACATCATATTTGCTGCCAGTATCCTCTGCTCAACTATTGTGAAGGCGCAGGAGACGACGAATACGCACATCACTTTCGACCTGTCGACGGAGGCTTCGGTGGGTTCGGGCGACTATACGGCTTATCAGCTGGCGACCAATCGTCATCATGTCTTAGCCACACGTCCGAACACGGCTTATCTCCGAGGAGCCATCCATCTGGAGCATGCGCTTTCGAAAGACTTTACGCTCTCCGGGGCTGTCGATGCCATCGCCTCAGTACATGCCGACCACAAGACCTACCTGCAGCAATGCTACGCCAACCTGTCCTACCAGAATTCGTTTTTCCTGGAGGTGGGCAGTCGTGAAGAACAGCCAGTGGTGCGCGATGCACTGCTTTCCAGCGGTTCGTTTGTGAAAGGCTCTAACGCCAAGCCGATTCCGCAGATCCACTTCGGAACGAAAGATTTCTGGACAGTACCTTTCACCAAAGACTGGTTGCAGATTAATTTCGACTTCGGCTACGGAAAATTCATGGATAGTGGCTATCGTGAGGACAGATATATGCAGGCAAGCGATGTCAACCTGATGTATACCACAGGCGCCTTTTACCATCAGAAGCATTTGTATTTCAGGAGCAATCCCGAAAAACGTTTCTTCGTGACTGCGGGTATTCAACATGTGGCACAGTTTGGGGGTACGAACTATCAGAAGGAAGAAGGAAGAGGGAAGATGGAAGATGTTGTTGCCAAAAAGAAGCCAGCCAATTTGAAAGCCATGTGGAACGTGATACTCCCCCTGGGTGACAACAATTACTACGACGACGAGGCGCTGGAAGACTGGATCTATGGCAATCACCTCGGACTGATGACCATCCAATTGGGCTGGAACATCGACCAGCAGCATCAGGTACAGGTGTATTACGACGACATCTTCGAAGATGGTTCCGGCATGCGCAAGAGCAATGGCTGGGATGGTCTGTGGGGTTTAGAGTATAAAAATCGAGCCGACGGTAGGCAATATGTGCGAGGAGCTGTGTTCGAGTATTTCCAGACTACCAACCAAAGTGGTCCGCTACATTGGGACGGTGGCGATCATCCTGAGCCCATACGCAGTCAGATTACGGACAAGGTGTTTGGCGACGACAACTATTACAACCACATGTTCTACGACAGCTTTGTCCACTATGGAATGACGCCAGGCAATGCCCTTATCACCTCACCTATTTATAATAAGGATGGCTACACCCGCTATCGCGACAACCGCATCAAAGCCTGGCATCTGGGCATCAACGGTGAGATCAGCAGCCATCTGTCGTATGTCGTGAAGGGTTCTTACCGTGAGGGATGGGGCACCTATCAGATGCCTCTGGCAGCAAAGCACCACTCTTTCGACGCGATGATACAAGGACTCTATGAGCTGGGCCCTTGGCAGTTTAGTGCAGCCTATGCCTTCGACAAAGGTAATATCTATGGCGACTGTTCAACATTCAACTTCAAAATTGGTTATCATGGCAAGATTTTATAAATCCCTATTCGCTCCTTTATTCCTTCTCTCCTTACTCCTTACCTCCTGTCAAGAAGGTGGCGATGCAGGCGACCTGTTAGGTCAGTGGCGCTTGTCAGGCTCTGACACGCAATACATCAGCTTTTCAGGTTCTATCGTCTGGATGAAAAACCTCAAAGAGAATGAACTGTATGGCAATTTCCAGCACGTGGGCGACAGTCTCTTCATACAATGTTACTCCATCAAGGGCATTCCTGAAGACACGACCCTGGTGGAAGAGCGCTTTGGCTTCAGACCGTTCAATAACATCCGGCTCAAGATAGAATCGCTGAGTTCCGACCGTCTGCAACTGCGTCAGAACCATCAGACCTGGAGCTTCGAAAAGTATTAATAGGGAAAATCCCCGCCAATTTAGGGAAAATCCTTTTGAAACCCATCTTTTTCTTCGTAATTTTGCACCGTGAACAAATAAAATGAATGTCTAACAGTTTAAAAGATACGATTATGAAAAAGATGTTGATGACCCTGATGGCGATGCTGACAATCACAGTCTCTGCCACCGCCATGAGTTTCGAGCAGGCCCGTAACGAGGCTTTGTTCCTGACCGATAAGATGGCCTATGAGCTCAACCTCACCGACGAGCAATACGAGGCTTGCTATGAGATCAATCTCGACTATCTGATGGGTGTGACTGGTCGCAACGATGTATTCGGTGTTTACTGGGAGCGTCGTAACCTTGACTTGAGTTATATTCTTCTCGACTGGCAATGGAACGCCTTCCTGGCAGCCACCTATTTCTATCGCCCCCTCTACTGGGAGGCCGGCTACTGGCACTTCGGCATCTATGCCCGCTATCCGCATCGCGACTACTTCTACTTCGGACGTCCGCACTTCTATGTCACCTATCGTGGCGGACATGCGTGGCATATCCACGGCGATCGCGGCTACTACTACGGTCGCAGAGATCACTTCCGTGCCCCAAGAAGAGAGCATGTAGGCATGCACGACCGTTGGGATCGTGGTGAATTCCATCGCAGCAACCGCAGTTCTACCCGTGTGACGGCTCGTCCTGAAGGCAGAGGCCGCATTGACGGAGGACGTGGAAATCGTGACCGCGGCATAAGGGACAATAGAGGTGTAAGAGAGAACCGTAGTAATAGGGACAACCGCAGCTTGAACAATACCAGAGGTCGTAGCATTGACCGCAATACTGAGAACAACGGCATAAGAAGCCGTCAGGTTGAGGGTCATCGCAACTTCGGCGCTGACAGGCAGACAGGAAGTCCTAGTAGCTCTAGAAACTCAAGCAATCCAAGAAGTTCTAGTAATCCTAGCGGTTCTAGCAGACCTAGCAGCGTTGGTAGCAGCAGCTCGGCACCAAACCGGAGCATTGGAAATCACTCGGCTCCAAGTCGTTCTTTCGGCAATAGCAGCAGCAGTGTTTCTCGCCCCAGCAGCTCAACCCCCAGTCGTAGTATCGGCAGTTCAGCTCCCACCCGTAGTATCGGTAGCTCAGCCCCTTCCCGTAGTTTCGGCAGCTCAGCCCCTACCCGTAGCATAGGCAGCAGTAGTCACTCTGCTCCTAGCCG
>Ga0247610_10002574_pt1 | contig 20687 bp, 11 predicted proteins | sample 174DNAGHGhighgp2_FD_193483 | JGI IMG/M metagenome (GOLD analysis project Ga0247610, IMG submission 193483) | Sheep rumen microbial communities from Palmerston North, Manawatu-Wanganui, New Zealand - 1742 DNA GHGhigh gp2 | ecosystem: Host-associated > Mammals > Digestive system > Stomach > Rumen...
CAAGCAAGTACTCCCCACAGGACGTGGAGTCGAAATGGTATCAGTATTGGTTGGACAACAAGCTTTTCAGTTCGAAACCCGATCATCGTGAACCCTACACGATTGTCATCCCCCCACCCAATGTGACGGGAGTCCTCCACATGGGGCACATGCTGAACAATACGATTCAAGACATCCTCGTGCGTCGTGCACGCATGAAGGGCAAAAATGCTTGCTGGGTGCCTGGCACCGACCATGCGTCGATTGCCACGGAGGCCAAGGTGGTGAATCGCCTTGCCGAGCAAGGCATCAAGAAGCGTGACCTCACCCGTGATGAGTTCCTGAAACACGCCTGGGACTGGACCCATGAGCATGGAGGCATCATTCTCAAGCAGTTGCGCCGACTTGGTGCCAGTTGCGACTGGGACCGCACTGCCTTCACCATGGACGAGGTGCGCAGCGAAAGTGTCATCAAGGTGTTTGTCGACCTTTATAACAAAGGTTACATCTACCGCGGCCTTCGCATGATCAATTGGGACCCCAAGGCTTTGACCGCCCTTTCTACCGAAGAGGTTGAATACAAGGAAGAGCAGAGTCATCTGTATCATTTGAAATATTACGTGGCAGGCAACCCGGTGATTGAGAACGAGGAAGCTCTGCGAGAGGCGGGCAACATCATCCACAAGGACGAGAAAGGATATTATGCCGTTGTGGCCACCACTCGTCCGGAGACCATCATGGGCGACACCGCCATGTGCATCAACCCCAAAGACCCCAAGAACCAGTGGCTCAAGGGCCGCCGTGTGATTGTTCCTCTCGTCAACCGTGTCATCCCTGTGATTGAGGACCGTTATGTGGAAATCGAATTCGGTACAGGTTGCTTGAAAGTCACTCCCGCTCACGACCCCAACGATTACACCCTTGGAAAGACGCATGACTTGGAGACCATAGACATTTTCAACCCTGATGGCACCATTTCGAAAGAGTCACCCATCTACGTGGGTATGGACCGTTTCGACTGCCGCAAGCAGATTGTTGTCGATTTGGAAGCAGCAGGCTTGATGGAGCGTGTGGAAGACTACACCAACAAGGTTGGCTATTCCCAGCGTAATCCCGACACCGCCATAGAGCCGCGTCTCTCCCTGCAATGGTTCCTCAGCATGAAACACTTGGCAGAGATTGCCCTGAAGCCCGTTGTTGATGGTGAGATGGAATTCTTTCCGGCCAAGTACAAGAACACCTACAAGAACTGGTTGGAGAACATACAGGACTGGTGCATCTCACGCCAGTTGTGGTGGGGACATCGCATTCCTGCGTACTATTATGACGACAAGGATGATTTCGTGGTTGCAGAGAATGCCGAGAAAGCTTTGGAGCTCGCTCGTGAGAAGAGTGGAAATGCCGACTTGCAGCTGAATGACTTACGTCAGGATGAGGATGCGCTCGACACATGGTTCTCTTCTTGGCTGTGGCCTATCTCCCTCTTCGACGGCATCAACAACCCTGGCAATGAGGAAATCAAGTATTACTATCCCACCAGCGACCTTGTTACCGCTCCCGATATCATCTTCTTCTGGGTGGCGCGCATGATCATGGCCGGCGAGGAATACATGGGCAAGTACCCCTTCAAGAATGTCTATTTCACCGGTGTGGTGCGCGACCAACTGGGACGCAAGATGTCCAAGAGCCTTGGCAACTCTCCCGACCCGTTGATGCTCATCGACAAGTATGGTGCCGACGGTGTGCGCATGGGCATGATGCTTTGTGCTCCAGCTGGCAACGACATCCTCTTCGACGAAACGTTGTGTGAGCAAGGACGTAATTTCAACAACAAGATTTGGAATGCCTTCCGCTTGGTGAAGGGGCTTGCCGTGGCCGACATCGAGCAGCCCGAAGAGTGCCGCATCGCCACGGAGTGGTTTGAGGCCAGACTACGCCAGACATCTGCCGAGCTTGACGACATGTTTGGGAAATACCGCATTTCCGAGGCTTTGATGGCTGTCTATCGCCTGTTCTGGGATGAATTCTCCAGCTGGTATCTTGAGATGGTCAAGCCTGCATACGGCTCGCCGATGGACCGAGTGACAATGGAGAAGACACTTGGCTACTTCGACACCTTGCTGAAGATGCTCCATCCATTCATGCCTTTCATCACCGAGGAGCTGTGGCAGCACCTTTGCGACCGCCCCGAGGGCGCCAGCATCATGGTGGAACAGCTGGAGTTGCCAGCACCCACAGAGAAGGACGCCGATATCGTAGCCAACATCGAGCGTGTGAAGCAAGTGGTTGCCAGTGTGCGCATGGTGCGAAATTCAAGGAATATTCCTCCGAAGGAGGGACTCGACCTTCAGGTGGTGAAGACCGATGCCTACCACGCCTATGAGTGTGTCATTTCCAAGATGGCCTATTTGCGCTCGTTCACCGTTGTAGAGAACAAACCTGCTGATGCTTCCCAGTTCATGGTTGGCACCGACGAGTTTGCTGTTCCCCTTGGCAACCTTGTCAACGTGGCTGAGGAAATTGCCAAACAAGAAAAAGACTTGAAGCACTTGGAGGGTTTCCTTGCGGGTGTGGAAAAGAAGTTGGCCAACGAGCGGTTCGTGGCCAATGCTCCTGAGGCTGTGGTTGCCTTGGAACGCAAGAAGCGCAGCGACTCCATGGAAAAGATTGCCTCGCTGAAGGCATCCTTGGAAGAACTTCGTAAGAAGCTTTGATTTTCCTATTATAAGGTCATTAATCAATAGCAACCCCTCATTGGATATCACGAATTATGGAATTACAGAATTGCCACGAGTCATGTATTGGTCGAGTGATGATTCTCTAATTCTTTAATTCGTGATAAACAATACTAAAGCACCCATCTTGAAGAACACTTTAATACTGGATAATTTTTAATTCATCATCCCCAATAACCCCATAAACGATATGAGAAAAACCTTGTTGATTGCGGCGATGGCCTTGACCATGACCGTCCAAGCACAAAACTTGCAGAAAGGGACCTATGGTTATCTCTACTGCCATATGAGCGACCGTGGAGAGTATACAGCCTATGCCTTGAGTCGTGACGGTTATCACTACGAAGACTTGAACAACGGTGATGCCATCTTCGACCCGGAGGTGCACGCCCGTATAGAAGGCGGCACACGCGATGCCTTCATCACGCGTGCCCATAACGGGAAGGGATACTTGATGGTGACAACCGACATGTGTGTGCGCAAGTCACACATTTGGGACAACTATGGTATCGACCTGCTCCGCAGCAAGGACTTGGTGACATGGGAATCGGTGACGTTCGACTTCCGCAAGGGTGCTTCCATCTTCTGCGACCCCGAGTCCCCCGACCCATATAAGGACTATAGCACAATCAATCGTGTGTGGGCGCCACAAATCTTCTGGGATCCTGACTTCGTATGGAGCGACGGCAAGAAAGGTGGTTACCTTATTTATTATTCTTTATTGAACCGTGCCGAGGAGGGATACGACCGGATGTACTACTCACATGCCGATGAGAGTTTCTCCCGCCTCACAAAACCGCGTCTCCTCTTCGACTGGGGATATGCCACCATCGATGCCGACATCAACTATCTGAAATCGGATGGCAAATACCATATGCTCATCAAGAAGGAAGGTGGAAAGCCTGGCATTTACACCGCCACCTCAGACCACCTCACCGGACCGTGGAGCGAACCAGTGGAGAACGACTATGTGAGTTTCGAGGGCAACAAGAAATGCGAAGGCTCGTCTGCCTTCCAATTGATAGGAGACGACACTTGGCGTGTGGCATACATCGAGTATTCCTCCAACCCTAAGCATTACCGCATCTGCAAGGCTGACAAAAACTTGCGTAATTTCAACTCCCCCGTTGACATAGAAGGAGTGACGGGACCACAGCATGGTTCATTCATGCGCATCACCAAGAAAGAATACAAACGGCTGAAGAAAGCATTCCCCAACAAGTAACTTCTTTTTACAGGAGTTAAAAAGGGAGTTAAAAGGGAGTTAAAGGGGAGTTAAAAGGGAGTTAAAGGGACGTATGATCACTTGATACCATTTAGACTTCATAGAGTTAAAAGGGAGTTAAAGGGACGTATGATCACTTTTTTATGCCATTATTCCCCCGAAGTCGTAGGGGCGGGTCTTGTGCCCGCCCGAAGCCAAGAGGCACAAAAACAAAGGGACAGGTTTTGGATTGAAAACCATTACAATCCAAAACCTGTCCTTATTTATTGCAAAGAGGCTTATTCGACTATAATTCAATAGGTTCGTAAGGCAGTCCAAACACGTCGGCGACGGCCTTGAAAGTGACTTTCCCTTCCACGATGTTTAGCCCTTGGAACAGAGCCTTGTCATCCTTGCATGCCTTGCGCCATCCCTTGTCGGCCAATGCCAAGGCATACCTCAATGTAGCATTGGTGAGGGCGATGGTCGAGGTGTTGGGCACCGCTCCCGGGATGTTGGCTACAGCGTAATGGAGAATGCCGTCCACCTCGTATACGGGTTCCGAGTGCGTGGTGGGGCGAGATGTCTCGAAGCACCCCCCTTGGTCGATAGCCACGTCAACCATCACCGTTCCTGGTTCCATCAATTTCAGCATGTCGCGTGTGATGAGGCGTGGTGCCTTGTCGCCTGGGATGAGTACGGAGCCTACCACGATGTCCACGTCGGGCAGTTCGCGTTCAATGTTGTGGCGGTTGGAATACATCGGTACGACATTGGGGGGCATCACGCTGGACAGGTGACGCAGCAGTGGCAAAGAGATGTCGGCGATAACCACCTGAGCACCCATGCCGGCAGCCACCCTGGCAGCAGCCTGTCCCACGACTCCACCTCCCAATACTAGCACCTTGGCCGGTTTCACACCGGGCACGCCGCAGATAAACTTTCCTTTGCCTCCTTTGGTCTTTTGCAAGTAGTAGGCGCCATTGATGGTAGCCATGCGTCCTGCTACCTCACTCATTGGTATGAGCAATGGCAGAGAGCGGTCGGGCAACTGCACGGTCTCGTATGCCACACATACACCTCCTGCCTCGATCATCGCGTCTGTAAGCGGACGGTCGCAAGCGAAATGGAAATATGTGAAAAGCACCTGCCCTTTCTTCACCAACTTGTATTCTGGTTCAATGGGTTCCTTCACCTTCACTATCATATCTGCAATGGCATAGGTCTCATCGATGGTAGGTAGTATGGTAGCACCCGCCTTCACATATTTTTCGTCGGTGAAACCACTCCCCTCGCCTGCCGTGTGCTGCACATAGACTTCGTGTCCGTGGCGAACCAACTCAGCCACACCGGCTGGTGTCATGCCCACCCGGTTCTCATTGTTCTTAATCTCTTTTGGAATACCAATCTTCATAGTCATAAGGTTTTTTAGTTGATATATTATGGAATATGGTGCGAAATTAATGAAAAAAAATGAAATGTTGGTGCTATATGCCTGTGTTTTTTTGTTACAAAGTTGCAAAATTCATTCATAATCGTCCACTACGGCGTTGATGAAGTCCATCATGGGTTTGGCGGCAGTGAAGATTTCCGCCATCTTTTCAAGACTATCTTCTTTGTCGAAGAATTGTTCATCCACATTGTGCCAGCAACAGTAGTCTTTCATACGGAGATATTCGATATGTGCGAAGTCACGAGGGAATCCCGCCGGACATGTTTTCAAACGCTCCAGACCGAAACCGCCGCCGTTGTCGGGGCTGAAGAATTGAGTGAAACGTGGATGCCTCACCCTGCTCAGCCATTCCTCCACATTGGCCATGATTTCATTTCGGCAAGCCGTCAGAATGTTCATGGGAAGCCAGTAAGTGCCACATGCGAGCATGCAGTTGCCTGGTTCAAGATGGATGTAATATCCCCCATGGAAGGCTTTCTTGCCATGGGCGGCGATGTATGCGCCAAGATGCCTCTTGTAGGGTGACTTGTCGGGAGAGAAACGCGTGTCCCTATAGAACCTATAGGTGGTGTCTTTTACGGTGAGGTGGGCTATGGAAGGGTCAAATTCTGCGATGCGTGTGATGGATTTGGCTACGAAGGCCTCGAATTCCTCCCTTGCGGCAAGATATTCGCCGTGATGTTCCTGGAACCATGTGCGGTAGTTGTTGGTTGTGATGTCACGAAGGAAAGTAAGGATGAGTTGTGTGTTCATGATGCTGTTAATACTTATTTGTCATTTTCGATGATTTTGGGGCAGATGGCGTCGAAAGGGCATTTTGCGCATTTGGGTTTCCTGCTGGTGCAGACATACCTGCCATGAAGCAATAGCCAGTGATGCGCGTTGGGGATGTCGGTTTCTGGAATGTTCTTCATCAGCTGTTGCTCCACTTTGAAGGGTGTGTTGTCATTTTTCCCCACCAGTCCCATTCTTCTGCTGACACGGAACACGTGTGTGTCCACAGCCATGGTGGCCTTTCCGAAAGCCACTGCCTGTACGACGTTTGCCGTCTTTCTACCCACTCCGGGGAGGCGGGTGAGTTGGTCGGGATTTGAAGGTACGACACCATTGAATTCTTCCACCAGCATTTTCGCCATGGCAGACAAGTGCTTTGATTTGGCGTTGGGGTATGAAACGCTTCGCACATAGTCATGGATTTCTTTTTCCTCAGCCGCCGCCATCGCTGCAGCATCAGGGAAGCGTTGGAACAACGCCGGTGTCACCTCGTTTACCCTTTTGTCAGTGCATTGTGCACTGAGTATGGTGGCCACGAGCAGTTGGAAAGGCGAATTGAAATGCAGTTCGGTGCCTACTTCCGGCATATGTTGACGGAAATGTTCAAGTATGAATGCGTAGCGTTGTTTTCTATTCATATGATGCAGAAATGAAAAAGGTGCCGGACATATTGCGGCACCTTATATTAAAGAATATGGATGTTACTTTTTCTTTTCTTCGGTTTTGGCTTCAGTTTTCTCGCTGGGCTTGCTCTTATATGCCTTGTTGAGTCCAGCCACTACTTCAGCGGTAATGTCGAGAGCCTTGTCGGCATAGAGGATGTTGTCACCTGACTTGGAGATGATCATGGAGAATTTCTTGTCCTTGTTGTAGAGGTCAAGGTAATGCTGCAAACTGTCGTGGAGAGCCTTGTTGAATTTTTCAGTTTCCACTTGCAAATCACCTGCAAGGCGGTCACGAGTGGCGAGCAAGTTTTCCTGTTGCCGTTGCAAAGCAGCTTGTTGATTTTTGGCTTCTTGCTCAGATGTGAACCCATTGTTTTGCAATTTATTCTGGAAGTTTTGAGCTGCAGCATTCAGGTTTTTCTCTTGTCCTGCAAGTTCGTTTTGGACATTGGTTTGACGCTTCTCAAGGATTTTGGTGTATTCCTTGCAGAACTCATATTGGGTCATGATGGAGTCTACCTCAACGTAAGCAATCCTCAAGGAACCAGGAGTAGCAGTCTGTGCAGCCACCTTTTCTGGTTTGTCATCCATCTTGTTGGAATCGTTGCAGGAACTCAAAGCTAATGTGGCAACAGTGGCTATGGCCATTGTGCGGAAAAGATTTTTCTTGTTCATTTCTTCTTATTGTGTATTTTGGGTTGTTCTAGACTTCTCCCTGACGGTTTGCTTTTTCTCCCTTTGCTCCCGGTCTTGGTCGATGACGCAATGGATGCCTCTATCGCGCATGGCTTGACTATCGTGAATATGTTGGGATGTGAAAGAGCCGTTTTTCTTGAAAATCACCTTCACAGACAGCAACATCATCGCGATAGCAATTATTAACACGCTTGAGATGAGAATTTCCGTCATTTATTATTATCTTTGCGGTCAATAAGCGCAGAATGTTGCGTCTTATGTTGCAGGTTACCGCTAAAACGCTGCAAAGATAATACAAACATTGCTAATAACAAAGAATAAAGCACAAGTTTTAACAATTAATACCCTAATGTAATTAAAAAGGAAAAGACATGACTAAGACTGAACTGACCCCCCGGCGAGTTTTCGAGCAGTTTGCCAAAATCAACTCGATTCCCCGCCCTTCCAAGCATGAGGAGAAAATGATTGCCTACCTTTTGGACTTTGGCAAGCAACGTGGTCTTGCGACCAAGGTTGACGAGACGGGCAACGTGCTCATCAGCAAGCCCGCCACACCGGGTTATGAGAACCGTCCCACCGTCGTGTTGCAAAGCCATATGGACATGGTATGCGACAAATTGGTGGATGTTGACATCAATTTCGAGACCGACCCCATAGAGACCTATGTTGACGGTGAGTGGCTGAAGGCTAAAGGCACCACGTTGGGTGCAGACGACGGCATAGGCTGTGCGATGGAATTGGCGCTCCTCGACAGCGACGACATCGCCCACGGTCCTATCGAATGCCTCTTCACCGTGGATGAGGAAACAGGCCTCACCGGTGCCTTCGGTTTGCAAGCCGGTTTCATGACTGGCGACATGCTCATCAACCTCGACTCCGAGGACGAAGGGCAGATTTTCGTGTCGTGTGCCGGTGGCATCACAACCCAAGCCCGTTTCATTTATACTAAGGAAGAAGCCCCTGAAGGACAGTTCTTTATGAAAGCTACGTTGAAGGGTCTTTGCGGTGGACACTCCGGCGATGACATCAACAAGAAGAGGGCCAACGCTATCAAAATCCTTGCACGCTTCCTTTACACCATCAACGAGCAATACGGTGTCCGTCTCGCCAGTTTCAACTCCGGCAAGATGCACAACGCCATCCCTCGCGACGGTGCCGTGGTGTTCAGCGTACCTGCCGACAAGAAAGAAGAAGTGAAAGCTGCTTGGAACATCTTTGCCTCCGACGTGGCAGAGGAATACCATGTAACCGACACCGCAATGGAGTTCGCCATGGAGAGCATTGACGCCCAACTTGTTCTGCCTGCCGAGACCTCCACACGCATCATCCGTTCCCTTCAGGCTCTTGACAACGGCGTGCTGTCCATGTGCCAGGACGAGGAAATCTCTTGGCTGGTGGAAACCAGCAGCAATGTGGCCAGCGTGCAAAGCGGTGACGAGGCGATGACCATCGTTGCCAGTCAGCGCTCCAACGTGATGAGCAACCTCCGCAACATGGCCAACACCGTGAAGGCATTGTTCCAATTGGCAGGCGCCGAGGTGGAGCAAGGCGACGGCTATCCTGCATGGAAGATGAACCCCAACAGCAAGCTGACGAAGTTCGTGGTTGACACCTACCGTAAACTCTTCGGCAAGGATCCAAAGGTTTTGGGCATCCATGCCGGCCTGGAGTGCGGTCTCTTCTCCGAGCGTTATCCCAATATGGACATGGTGTCGTTCGGTCCCACCCTCCGAGGTGTCCACTCCCCCGACGAGCGCCTGCTCATTCCCACAGTGCAGATGGTATGGGACCACTTGTTGGAAATCTTGAAAACCATAGAATAATAATGAAGCCAGCCTCTCCATAAAGAGAGGCTGCTTTCATACCACATTACACAAATGCCCCGGCACATAGTATCACTACTGTTGCCGGGGCTTACCTTTCAAAAAACTACCTATTGAACAAATATGTTATAAAGAATCAACCATGGACGTTGGACGCCTTGGCATATTCTTGTGGTTACACCTTATATATAATAAAGATGATCATTGTATTTCATCATCACCACGAAAGCAATGCACTTAGATTTAATGGCGTCTCAAAGATTATGTTGCAAAGATAATAAAAAAAGTGAAACAAGTAGCATGTTTTACAAAAAACTTTTTGTTTTTTTCATTTTTCATGGCGAATGAAGAGAAAAAGCCCCTCTGGCAAAAATGTAGCAAATGGAAGCCCTCAAATCACCCATTTGGCACGGTATTTGCATATTGAAGGCTGAAATGAAAAAAATCATCAACAACATATAAAAACTTAACAAAATGCAAAAAGGTAACATCGGGGTGACGACAGAGAACATTTTCCCCGTCATCAAAAAATTCCTTTATTCAGACCATGAGATTTTTCTCCGTGAGATGGTATCCAACGCCGTGGATGCCACGCAAAAGCTCAAGACCCTGGCCGAACGAGGCGATTTCAAGGGAGAAATGGGCGACCTCACTATCCACGTAAGTATCGATGCCGACAAAGGTACGTTGACTTTCAGCGACCGGGGCATAGGCATGACCGCAGAGGAGATAGACAAATACATCAATCAAATCGCCTTCTCTGGCGTGAACGACTTCCTTGACAAGTACAAAGACAATGCCAACGCCATCATCGGTCATTTCGGACTCGGTTTCTACAGCGCCTTCATGGTAAGCGACAAGGTGGAGATAGTGACACGTAGTTACAAGGATGATGCAATAGCTGTGAAATGGAGTTGCGACGGGAGTCCTGAGTATGAAATCAGCGAGACAGAGAAAGCCGACCGTGGCAGCGACATCATCCTACATCTGGCAGAGGACTGCAAGGAATTCCTTGAAAAGGACAAGATTCAAGGCTTGCTCGACAAATATTGCAAGTTCATGGCGGTCCCCATCGCATTTGGCAAGAAGACCGAATGGAAGGATGGCAAGCAGGTGGATACCGAAGAGGACAACATCATCAACGACACCGAGCCGATGTGGTCAAAGTCGCCCAGTTCGCTTTCCGATGAAGACTACAAGACTTTCTATCGCAAGCTATATCCGATGCAGGACGAGCCTCTCTTCTGGATTCATCTGAATGTAGATTTCCCCTTCAACCTGACGGGTATCCTCTATTTCCCTCGTGTGAAATCCAACATCGACCTGCAGCGTAACAAAATCCAACTCTATTGCAACCAAGTCTTTGTGACAGACCAGGTTGAAGGCATCGTGCCGGAATTCCTCACCCTGTTGCATGGCGTGATAGACTCCCCCGACATCCCTCTCAATGTGAGCCGTTCTTATCTTCAGAGCGATGCCAACGTGAAGAAGATCTCCACCTACATCACCAAGAAGGTTGCCGACCGTCTCAACAGCATTTTCAAGGAAGACCGCAAGGATTATGAGTCGAAATGGGATGATTTGAAGATATTCATCAACTATGGCATGCTGTCGCAAGAAGACTTCTACGACCGTGCCAAGGACTTTGCCTTGTTGAAAGACACCGAAGGCAAGTATTTCACTTATGAGGAATATGCTGCTCTCATCAAGGAGAACCAAACAGACAAGAACGACACCTTGGTATATCTCTATGCCAACAATGTGGAAGACCAGTATAGCTACATCGAGGCCGCCAAGGCGAAAGGCTACAGCGTATTGCTCATGGATGGCGATTTGGACACTCCGTTGGTTTCCATGCTGGAGCAGAAATTGGAAAAGTGCCGTTTCACCCGTGTGGACGGAGATGTCATCGACCGTCTCATCATAAAAGAGGAGAAGAAGGAAAATGAGTTGAGCGATGAGGACACTGACATTCTGTCACAAGCATTCCGCTCCCAACTTCCCACTATGGAAAAGACCAACATCTATGTTGAGGTGCAGGCCCTTGGTGCAGAAACCCAACCCTTGGTCATCACCCAGAGCGAGTATATGCGAAGGATGAAGGACATCAGTCGTTACCAGAGCGGCATGGCCTTCTATGGCGAGATGCCCGACACCTACAGCATGGTGCTCAACAGCGACCACCCGCTTGTCAAACGAGTCCTTGAGGACGAGAATTCCGCTTGTGCTGAAGCCCTCAAACCTGTGAAGGCAGAAATCAAAGGTTTGGAAGCGCGCCTCGCCGTCTTGCGCCAGGAACAAGACAAGAAGAAGCCTGAAGAGGTGACCCAGGAGGAGAAAGACGACGTGGCAGACACAGAGAAGAAAGTGCGTGAAGAGAACGAGAAGAAGAAGCAAATCGTTTCAGATTATGCCAAAGGCAACGATGTCATTCATCAATTGATCGACCTCGCCTTGCTGCAAAACGGCATGCTGAAAGGTGCCGCTCTTGCCGCCTTCCTCAAAAGGTCGGTCGATATGATTAAATGATTCGGGAGGTAAAGAAGTAAAAAGGGAGTTAAAAAGGAGTTAAAGGGACAACTGTTCATTTTTACAGCTATCATGAAGTAGTATGATGCAGTCCATATATCCACAAAACTATCTTAACACCCTATTTTCTCTTACTTACGATATTTGAATATTGCAAACAACTTGTCAGGCAGGAAGGTCGATTCCCCAAAGGAAAGGCCTTCCTGCTTTTTTGTTCTCGAAACAAGGAAATATACAAATTTTATTGTACTTTTGCAATGTAAATGTAAAAACCATTTTTTCTTAACTGCATATTCGCTTTATGGCAAAAGACAAGATTGCTTACGTGTGCTCCAACTGCGGACAAGAGTCGGCCAAATGGATAGGCAAATGTCCTGCTTGCGGTCAATGGAACACTTTCAAGGAAATCCGCATCGCCAACGAGACGGGTAGCCAGGCTGCACGAGCCGCTGCCTCGTCACTTCGTTCACAACTTGGTGGCAAGGCACGCCCCACCCCATTGAAAGACATCTCCGCAAAAGAGTCTCCTCGTCTAGACATGCACGACAGCGAGTTGAACCGCGTCTTGGGAGGAGGGTTGGTTCCCGGCTCCATCGTTCTGCTTGGTGGCGAGCCGGGCATAGGCAAGAGCACGCTGACCTTGCAAACCATCCTCAACATGCCCGAGAGAAAAATCCTCTACGTGAGTGGAGAGGAAAGCTCATACCAGTTGAAGATGCGCGCCGACCGCATTGGCAAGGGCGACAGCGAACATGTGATGATATTGTGCGAGACCTCTTTAGAGAACATCTTTGCTCAAATCAAGGACTCCCGCCCCGACCTTGTCATCATCGACTCCATACAGACCATCTCCACCGAGGAAGTGGATAGTTCGCCAGGCAGTCTCTCACAAGTGCGCGAATGTGCCTCCGCCCTGCTCCGTTTCTCTAAGTCAAGCGGCATACCCGTCGTCATGATCGGGCATATCACGAAGGAGGGGACTTTGGCTGGTCCCAAGATATTGGAACACATTGTCGACACGGTGATTCAGTTCGAGGGTGACCAGCATTACATGTACCGCATCCTTCGCTCCATCAAGAACCGCTTCGGCAGCACCAGCGAACTTGGCATCTACGAGATGCAGCAAAACGGCCTGCGTGCGGTATCCAACCCTTCCGAACTGCTACTCAACCAAGAGCATGAGGGATTGTCGGGTGTTGCCATCACGGCAGCCATAGAGGGAGTGCGCCCCTTCCTGCTTGAAACCCAGGCCTTGGTGTCCACAGCGGCATACGGCACCCCTCAACGTTCGGCGACAGGTTTCGACCATCGTCGCCTCAATATGTTGCTCGCCGTACTGGAGAAGCGTGTAGGGTTCAAACTGATGCAGAAAGACGTTTTTGTCAACATCGCCGGCGGCCTCCGCGTGACCGACATGGCAATGGACCTGAGCATCATCTCCGCCGTGTTGTCGAGCAATGTGGACACTGCGATAGAACCGGGTTGGTGCATGGCAGGCGAGGTAGGCCTTAGCGGCGAGGTGCGTCCTGTCAGCCGCATCGAGCAACGAGTGGCAGAGGCGGAAAAACTGGGATTCACCGACATCATCATCCCAAAATACAACTTTGGCGGCATGGACACTCGGCGCTTCAACATCAAAATCCACCCTGTCAAGAAGGTGGAAGAAGCCTTGCGCGAACTCTTTGGGTAACCAAGTGATACTTGGTATTAGTATTCGATGAAAGAATCCTGGTCGTCTTGACAAAAATATCACTAAAAAGTGGTTTAAATACTTGTATTTTTGTCCTCAAAGATTCAGGTATGCCTTTTTTTTGTATTTTTGCAGCAACTTAAGAAACTAATCATAACCAATCATCAAACTATATGAAACCTTTTACTTTAAGAACATTACTGTTGGCACTATGCGTGCTGACGGGACTGTGTGTTTCAGCACAATCCACCGTTTTGTACCAGAAGGAAGCCGGGGCATGGACTTCCTCCGACATTGAAGACTGGCCTGGCGATAATTCCACTGTGAGTGTGAACGCTGAGGGCAACCTCTATTTCTTTGCCTCAAACACCAGTTATGAGAACAAGAAGAGCATCTCTTTCACCGCGAATTCCATCATCACCCTCAATTTGACTTGGAATGTAGGTCAGTCCACTGGCCGTAACGGTGGCTACAACTACATCAAGATCGGCGGCGTGGAGCTTCGAGCTTATGGGCAAGACCAATATGGCGCCATCCTTTTTGATGGTGTCCAAACCAGCACATTCGGCAAGAAGGAAGATGTGCGTGGTGGAGAGTGGTCCATACTACTCACCATCGACCAGGCATCCGGCGAATGCGAATACTCCATCAACATGTCCACCAGTGGCGAGGTGACCGGCTCTGGTGCAACCCAAGTCGCACCCGACGGCGTAGCCATTGGCTATTCTAAACCAGGACGCGTGGCAGACATCTTCCAGACCATCAAAGGCATCAAGGTGAGCGAAGTGAAACAGGTCGTTCAGACTGCTTCATACACCGTCAACTTCCAAACCACCGACAACATCCTGCTGGCCAGCGAAACCCGCACCGGAGTGGTGGGCAACGGCATCGTGCTGAGTTCTACCGACCGTGCCGACAGGTGGAAGGATGATGTGAAATACCTTTATTTGAGTGACGATTCCGAAGGCATGGTCATTAAAGCCAACGGTAGCACCGTGGTCACCGTTCTCTTCAAGGAAGCCGTACAGGATGCATATACCGTGACCGCCGTCGATGGCGACGACAATGAACTTCAACAGTTGGCCAAAGGTGTATTGTATGAAGGTGAGAGGACTGTCGTTTATTACAGGAAAGGCATCAAGGTGAATGATGTATGGTACCTGACCGAACAAAGGTCCACCGACCCCTATTATGGTGTATCTGTTGAAGGTGGCGATGACATCAAAGTGACCTATGCCCCTTCCGAACTGGATGATTTCATTGAAATCGAAGACCTCACCCCGTCGCGTTCTTGGGCCACTACAGGTTCCGTCCCTGGACGATATTCCAACGGCCTTGCTCCACGACTCCAGAAACAAAGCCATGTGGCTACGGCACCGCTGCCAGCCGGCATCTACACTGTGTCTCTTAGAGGACGCAACCAAAGTTCCTCACAGACTGCCACCCTGCCACTCCATCTAGTGGATGCAAACGGCAACCTCTCCTCCTCTCCTTCCGCCACATTCACAGAATGGCCCGGTGGCCAGCAGGCTGAGATGACTGTTGAAGGTGTCGTGGTGCCCGAAGGTTACGCCCTCGCACTCTACAACGCCACGGAATGGAATTCCAACCTTGAGATGGACTACCTTACTCTGAAGCGCACCGGCAATCCTGAAGTGGCGGAATATACGGTGAAGTTCGTCGATGAGAATGGCAAAGACTTGAAAGACCCAGAGGTGCGCAGCAGCGCCGTGGGCGTGGAGATCACCCTTGCCTCCACCGACAAGGACCCCATCACCATCAGCAGATTGGTTGACGACAGTGGTGAAGAGCCTGTGTATGAGGATGTCATCTACATCTATGCAAGTGATGACAGTGAAGGCAAGGTGGTGGCCAATGGTGTCGTGGTGACCATCAAGTTCCGTGAGGCCCAAGACATTCCTTTCACCTTGACTGCTGTTGACAGCGAAGGCAACGAGTTGGGTGTCGTTTCAGAAGGCGCCATCAAGGAAACCCTTTCGCAAGTAGTCTACTACACCAAGGCAGTGGAGAAAGACGGCAAGTGGTATGCCATCGAGCAAAATGCAGCCGACCCCTATTACGGCATCAAAGTGAATGCCGGAGAGAACCCGACATTGACCTACCAGGAAGCAGACTACGACTATTTCAGCGAGATAGAAGACCTGACACCTTCACATTCATGGGCTGCCAACGGATTGTTCCCTGGCCGTTACGCCAACGGGCAAGCACGTCGTTTGTACAAGAATAGCTATGTGAAGACCGATGCCCTGCCAGCCGGCAAATACACCGTCACCCTTCGTGCCCGCAACGGAAGCCGCAATGATGCAACAGTCAGTGTTGGCATTGCCAGCAATTCTCTTCCAAGCATCATCGGTGAACTCGAGGCATGGGGCAACTCCGCCCAGGCCGAGAGGACGATAGAAGGTGTCAACGTTGCAGAAGGTTTCAGCGTAGCCATCATCAACACTGACACAGAGAACAACAACAACCTTGAACTTGACTACATCTATCTCAAGCGCACGGGTGACTACGAAGCCCTCCTTGGAGATGTCAATGGCGACGGCCAAGTCACCGTCACCGATGCTGTGTTGTTGGTGAGTTATTGCTTGACCGATGTTGAGCCAGCCACCTTCATCAAGGCGAATGCCGACACTAATCAAGACGGTGACATCACCATCTCCGATATTGCTATTGTTGTGAACATGGCTCTCGGTAGTAATTGATTTGAAATACCATACATCATCCTGTCAAGGCCTGGGCTATACCCCAGGCCTTGGCTTTTTTATTGGTGCGATTGTTTCATATGTCGTAGGTATTCATATCCTTAATCTATCTCTCCCCTCCCCATTTCAGGGTAAATTGGCAAAGTTGGCAAGGAAAACTGTTGAAAGTCGGCATCTTTTTATTAATTTTGCAGTCCGAACAAGCGACATGTCAAAGATATGAACAATCTCGCTCATATTCGACAAAGTCACAGACAGTCACACATCATAAGAAACGGGAATGAAACTATCAGACTTGAAGACTGGCGAAAAAGGAGTCATCGTAAAGGTGCTTGGACATGGTGGCTTCCGCAAGCGAATCGTTGAGATGGGATTCATCAAGGGAACGCTGGTGGAAGTGTTGCTCAACGCCCCTTTGAAAGACCCTGTGAAATACAAGCTCATGGGTTACGAGGTGTCGTTGCGTCATGACGAGGCGGCAATGGTGGAAGTGGTCAGTGAAGCCGACGCTGCTCAGATGATGTCTTCGGAAGGGATGCAAGATGTTTCGACCGACATATCGCCAGACGATGATGCAAGTACAGAGCGCCAGATGCACAAAGCAGCCAAGAAAAAGCGTCGCCGCATCAACGTGGCCCTGGTGGGAAATCCCAACTGCGGTAAGACGTCGCTGTTCAACTTCGTCTCCGGGGCCCATGAGCGTGTGGGCAATTATTCCGGCGTGACTGTGGATGCCAAGGAAGGCTATGCCAAGTTCGAGGGTTATGAGTTCAACATTGTCGACCTTCCCGGCACTTATTCCCTTTCTGCCTACAGCCCCGAAGAGCTTTACGTGAGGAAGCAAATTATAGAAAAGACTCCAGACGTGGTGATCAACGTCATCGATGCCAGCAATCTGGAGCGCAACCTCTACCTTACCACGCAACTAATAGATATGAACCTGCGTATGGTCTGCGCCCTCAATATGTTTGATGAGACGGAGCGTCGCGGCGACTCCATCGATCACAACCAACTCGGTCAACTTTTCGGCGTACCCATGATTCCCACCGTGTTCAAGACCGGAAGGGGGGTCGACTTGCTCTTCCATATCATCATCAACATATACGAAGGAACAGATTTCGTAGACAAAGAGGGCAACATCCACCCAGACGTTGCAGCGGAGATTGCCGAATGGCACAAGGACTATGAGAACCACCATGGTGGCAACCACACTGATGACTACGCTCACGGTTTGCGTCCCAACCGTCGCCAGTACCGCCACATCCACATCAACCACGGGGCATACGTTGAGAAAGGGATAGAACAGGTGAAAAACATGCTTGCACCTTTGGAGCAGTTGCGCACCACCTATTCCACTCGCTACCTTGCCATCAAATTACTGGAGATGGACAAGCAGACCGAACGTATCATCCGAGCATTGCCAACAGGCAAAGACATCCTTGCCGTGCGAGACGAGGCTGCGGCGCAAATAAAGGAAGACACGAAAGAGGACAGTGAAACGGCCATCATGGATGCCAAATACGGTTTCATCCATGGTGCCTTGCGTGAAGCTCGTTATCGGCAAGGTGACAAGGAAGACACCTATCATATGACTCACTTGCTCGACAAGTTCATCACCCACAAATACCTGGGCTTCCCCATCTTCATCTTGATGCTATATGTGATGTTCCAAGCCACCTTTTCCCTTGGACAATATCCTATGGACTGGATAGCAGCCGCTTTTTCCTGGCTTGGCGACTGGGTGAGCACCACACTCCCCGATGGTCCGGTGAAGGACATGCTGGCGGATGGAGTGATAGGAGGTGTTGGTGCCGTCATCGTGTTCCTCCCACAAATCCTCATCCTCTATGCTTTCATCTCATTCATGGAAGACTCCGGGTACATGGCCCGCGCTGCTTTCATCATGGACAAGGTGATGCACCGCATGGGATTGCACGGCAAATCTTTCATACCGCTTATCATGGGCTTCGGCTGCAATGTGCCGGCAGTGATGGCCACCCGCACCATCGAGAGTCGCAAGTCACGCCTCCTGACCATGCTCATCCTACCCTTCATGAGTTGCTCGGCACGTCTTCCCATCTACATCATGGTGGTTGGTGCATTCTTCACAGCGAAATACCAGTCGGCAGTGATGATTTCGCTTTATGTCATCGGCATTTTCGCAGCGGTGGTGGTGAGCCGTCTGTTCAGCCGCTTCGTTGTTCGAGGCGAGGACACCCCCTTTGTGATGGAACTCCCTCCTTATCGCATACCAACAGGCAAGGCCATGCTACGCCATACTTGGGAAAAAGGGAAGCAGTATCTCAAGAAGATGGGCGGCATCATTCTCGTGGCGAGTGTCGTGGTATGGGCATTGGGATATTTCCCCCATGACGAGTCTTTATCGAAACAAGAGCAGCAAGAACAGAGTTTTATCGGCCATATGGGCAAGGCCATCGAACCCATTTTCCGCCCGCAGGGTTTCACTTGGAAACTTGATGTGGGCCTTGTGGCCGGTGTTGGTGCCAAAGAGATAGTGGCCTCCACGATGGGGGTGCTCTACACGGGGGAAGATGGATTGGCAGATGAAGAAGCTGATGGCAGCGAACAGCCCAACCACCATTCTGTGTTGCGTGACAAAATGGCCGCCGAGGGCATCACTCCTCTCACCGCCTATTGTTTCCTGCTGTTTGTATTGCTCTATTTCCCATGCATAGCCACTATAGCAGCCATTAAAAATGAGACAGGCAGTTGGAAATGGGCGGTTTTCACTGCTGTCTACACCACCGCTACGGCTTGGTTGGTGTCGGCCTGCGTGTATCAGGTGTTCTCCTGAGTTTCCTGACACTTTTCAGGAGTGGTCGGAGTATCGGAGTGATCGGAGTAATCGGAATGGTCGGAGTGATCGGAGTGATCGGAATTATCGGAATAAAATCGGAGAAATCGGAATAATCGGAGGATTTTAGAAATCTCGATGTCATTCCCCCCTGAGGACTTTGATGAGATAATCGGAAACGAGTTGGGTGACCCGGTAGATGTTCTGTGAGAAACCGTGGTCATACCCTTCAAGCAGTTCCAATTGGCTTCCTTCCCAAATCTGATGGTACCTCTCCCCATAAGTGTATGGCACTACCCGGTCGCCTGTGCCATGCACGATGAGTGCTGGCCCTTTGTAACCAGCGGCAGTCTCGTAGATGGGTAGTGAAAAAGCAGTCTTGATATACTCCTGTCCCAATCTCAGCCCTCCATAGAGCTCCACAAAATCCGGTGGGTCCAATGGGTCGTAAGTCTTGCCCATGGTGTTGCCCCTTATCGCGTCGTCTCGCAGGACAGCAGCCGGGGCCATCAGCACCACGGCTTTGAAGTCACCTTCCTCGCTTTTCCCAGCTACCATGCTGGCCACCACACCACCTTGTGAATGTCCCACGATGGCTATGCCGTCGACGTAGCGCAAATCACGAACATATTCATACACCTTGACGGCGTCCTCTATCTCGTTGGGCACTGTCATATCCACAAAGTCGCCCTCGCTCTCCCCATGCCCGTTGAAGTCAAACCTTATGCTGGCAATGCCATGTTGCATGAGGGAGTCTGCAATCAGTTCGAACATCGGTCCATCTTTCCTCCCGCTGAAGCCATGGCAAAGCATCACCATGGGACAGGTCTGCCCTTGCGCAAGTTCCGGTTTTTGGATGATTGCTTGCAACTTTCCTTTTGCTCCATCGATGGAGACTCGCTCTGTTTGTCCTTTCAAAATGGCAGGGTGCTCCTTTGACATCAATTCGGTGAGCGCCACTTCCATCTTGTCGGAGAGAACAGTACTTTGCACGACACATCCATTTTTGTCAACCAAAATCATGGAGGGTATCCATTTCACACCATATGCCTGTGCCACGTCACTTTCCCTCATGCGCTTGAGTTCGCTCAATTGTGGATAGCGAATATTGTATTTCTCAATGGCAGCTTTCCATCTGTCGGCCTCATTATCAAATGAGATGCCAAGGAATTGCACACCCATAGGAGAGAATTTCTCTACCATTCTTTGGATGTTGGGAATATCTTTCCTGCAGTCGGGACACCAAGATGCCCAGAAATCGATGACTGTGTACTTTCCCTTGATGACCTTGCTGATTTTTTGCCATTTGCCATTGCTGTCACGCAACTTGAAATCGGGAATGCTGATTCCTGGTTTAATCAAATCGGTGGCGTATTTCGCATCGGCGTCAGAAGGAGTGTTTTGAGCACTCACACAGATAGTTGCAAGCAAAAAGAGGAACAGTATGCTTCTTTTCATAACATTGTTGTTTTTACAATAGTTCGGTATTTTTTATCTTAAAATATTAACAGAGGTTCTCATCTTCCTCACACCGCAATGTCATATTGCATAGTGGTTAGTGAAAAGACCTCGTTGTTGAGCTTGGTAATTAAATCGCTGTC
>Ga0247610_10002575_pt1 | contig 20686 bp, 9 predicted proteins | sample 174DNAGHGhighgp2_FD_193483 | JGI IMG/M metagenome (GOLD analysis project Ga0247610, IMG submission 193483) | Sheep rumen microbial communities from Palmerston North, Manawatu-Wanganui, New Zealand - 1742 DNA GHGhigh gp2 | ecosystem: Host-associated > Mammals > Digestive system > Stomach > Rumen ...
GCGCAAAGAAATCCGCGAGGGGCAGATTGTGATTATACGTAATACGTCAATTTACACCATCTTAGGCCAACCCATTCGATAAGTGTGTCAATTTTTACACATTTATCGCAAGTTAGTGCACGCGCGTGTGTAAGAAATTGTGTAATTTTGCAGTCGATTTTAGATTGCTTACATTTAACACAACAAATCATATGAAAAAACAAGTATTTTCTGTATTTGCAGCTGCACTTCTCATGATTCCTTTCATGGGAGCAAAAGCAGACACGGTAGACGAAGGTCAATCCACATCAGGAACCGAGTTCTACGTTACTTTCCTTCAGGGAGATTCTGATGACTCCGGTAAAACGGATGCCGGAGCGCTCAAGCGTTTTATCCTGTCGCTTACCATCACGGCTAGCGAGGACGCAAACGTAAAGATTGAAAACCCATATTACAATTGGGACACGACAGCTACAGTTGCCGCTAACAGCAAGACTGAGATTGCTATTTTCGATGGTGTCAAGACCGACACCCGTATCTTGACCGGTACAGCTGGCTCTCCCAGCGCTCATGCTAACGGAAATGCACGCTACTGTTACACTTTCAATCCGGAGAGAGTAGATAGTTCCGCTCTCCACGTCACCTCCGATAAGCCTATTTCGCTTTATGCAAGTAATTACAAAGCCGCTACTTTCGACGCCACAAACGTACTGCCGGTTAAGTCTTTGCAGGATCAGTATAAGATAGTATGTTATACTCCGTCTGACCACAAGGATGCGGCAGGAACGGCATCTCAGGGTAGCCACTTTGCAATAGTAGCTGTAGAAGACAATACTATTGTTGAATATACCCTCACGGCCAATACCTACAACAATAAACACAAGAAAGATAGCGTAGTAAAAACCAACGTTCTTAAGAAAGGTCAGGTATGGTATGTATGGACAGGTAAAGGTCAACTGATGGGTTTTGGCCACCAAGCAGACTTGTCCGGTACGATGGTTAAGGCATATGACGCCACTACGGGTGCAGCTAAGAAAATTGCTGTTTTCCAAGGTAATCCTCACACCAATATTCCTTTCTTCAAAGATCTTCCTTCTCCTCAACCGGAAAAACCGATTGGAGAACGTGACCATATCTTCTCTCAAGCCATGCCTATCGCCACATGGGGCAACACCTTTATTCTTACCACATCCGAGCTCCGTGACCGTGATGTAATCCGCGTCATGGCCGAAGATGACGGAACAGAGGTATACCTCAACGGAGACAAGACGAAGCCGATTCATGTATTTGATTTCTCGAAAGATACAAAGCACTATTGGGAGTTTGAGATAGGTGTAGAAGGAGTGACTAATGGTCGTGTGGCTGCTGACGGAAATTTCTTTGCGGGAGAGAGTTTCTTGCTCCAGACTTCATGCCCATGCGCAGTACACGAATTCATGGTATCCAAAAAATACGGAAAGACCAACACATCGAATGGTGACCCGGCTATGCTTTGGATAAATCCGATCGAGCAACGTATTGACCAGATTACTTTCGCAACCTATTCATCCAAGAATGGTACTACACACCACTATGCTAACGTAGTAACAACAGCTGACAACGCCGATAAGATGACGTTGAATGATAATCCTATTGGCTCTGAGTTCAAATTTGTAAATAACGACGCTACAATCGGTTATAAATACGCCAAGTTATCATTGGGAACCACTGCCGGCAGCCACACTCTGAAAGGAGATGCCGATAAAGGTTTCATCGCTCACGTATACGGCTGCACAGGTAACGAAAGTTACGGATACAATGCCGGTGGTTCCACCAAACCGCTCGACGCATCTATTGAAATCAATGGTATCGAATTCAAGCCCGGAGACAAAAACGTAGTCTGCGGAGACGATAAGGTGGACTTCGGCTGCAAACTGAATTTTCAACATGACAGTATTTATTGGTTCTTCGGCGACGGGAAGGACACCGTAAGCAAGCCGGATGCTGAAATTGTCACCCATTTCTATGACAAAGCGGAAGTTTATCAAGCCTACGTCATTATCTACCGCCATATTGATGGCGATGCGACTTGTAAGACATGGAATAGAACGACCCGCCTGGATTTCACAGTAAACATCGGTAACTTCAAAGTGGATATCAAAGGTCAGAAAATGCCAGAGTGTACCAAGCAAGGCGACGAGGTGGATTTCACCATTTATTTGGACAACCCGGCTATGGTATCTCTCACAAGCGACAGTGCCAAGTTTACTTTTAACAAAGCGGCTTTAGACGACGGATTCACCACAAGTGCTATCAGTGTTGTGGGAGACACGATGCTTATCGTACATCTGCCATCTACTGCGGCTAACGAGAAAGAATATGGACTCCATCTCCATATCGGGTCGCAGTGTCCGAATAGCGTTCTTGACAAAGACATGACATTCAAGCTTCATTTCGATGTAACTCGTTTATATCAGCGCTATAGTAACGTATTGGGTATCATAAGTGACTCTATTACCTCTAAGGGACAAACATTGTCAGACTTTGTTTGGTATCGCGACGGTAAAGTGATGCCAAACGAAAAGACATCAGTACTGGTATTGGATGAGAATGAGCCTAAGACGGGTGAGTTTAAGGTTTGTTACGTTATTCACGAGAAGGGTCAAGCTGACTACGATTATTGCACATGCCCTGTTACGTTCAAGGAAGATAAGTCACAGCCTGTCTTCAATGATCAGCCGGATAGCGCAGGTATTGTTGCTACATATGCTGTCGGAGGTGATAAGGTATTCGTCAATGCCGATTATAAAGGTAAGACAGACATCGAGTGCTATGCCGAATGGGTTAAAGTAGATGGAAAAGTGTATAAAGGACTTAAATTCGACATCCCAGACGGCGGCTGTACAATCCCTGCTCCGGAGGAGAACGGATTCTATATCTTACGTGTAGTAACGGATGGCTCGAGGCGTAGCTTCAAAATGATTATTAACCACTAATACATAGGAGAGCACAATTATGAGAAACATAGTTAGAAACATACTGATTGCAAGTGTTGTTCTTAGTTTGAACGCTACTCCTATAGTGGCTTACGCGATGCCGGAACCGGCTCCTGCTACACAAACGGACAAACAGAAAGCGGCCGCTCAAAAGAAGAAAGAAGCGGAGAAACGCAAGAAAGAGCAAGAGAAGGCCAAAGCGGCACGTGAGAAACAGAAAGCCGCGGATGCCAAGAAACGTGAGGCGGAAAAGAAAAAAGCTGCTGCTGCCAAGGCGAACGAGCAAAAGAAAGCCGAGGCGGAAAAACAGCGTGCCCAGCAGGCCAAAGCCAATGAGCAGAAACGTGAAGAAGCTGCCAAGGAAGCTGCTAAAGCACAGGCTCAGCGGGATAAAGAGGCGGCAGAACGCGCTAAAGCAGCTGCAGAGCGCGAAGAAGCACGCGCTAAGAAAGAAGCAGAGGCTAAGGCAAAAGAGGAAAAAGCCATTCGCGACTACGAGAAATACCAAGAGAATCTTGAGAACCCCAAGACCGAAGTTATCTCCTATTTCAACTTGGGAATGCGTGTCGGTTATGCCGCACTCATGGATAAGATCCAGGCTCAAGACAACGGCGCTCTTTGGGGAGCCGGAACGCTGAACAAAAGCAACGCTCTGCAGCAACTCATTGGCGGACCCGGTGTAGGTGTGGACCTGACGTATAACCTCGAGTACGGACATTTCCTGTTTGAGACAGGACTGGATTTCCGTTTCCTCAACTCCACCTCTGCATATGGATTCTCAACCTTCCAAACAGAGCAAGTGACCAAAGCAAAGTACTCGTATTTATTCGACCGAATGGGCGAGATGCGTAATCTGCTGCAAATCGGTGTACCCGTTATGTTCGGTGCCCAGTTCAGCCGATATTACTTCCTCGTAGGAGCGAAAATCCACTATTCGCTCATGGCGCCGTATAGCCAATGGGGCAAATATGATATTGTGGTGGATGATCCTATGTATTTGGAGCCTTACGGCTTGGGAATCCATGAGTTGAACGGCCAAACCAACGCGCCTATTAAATTCAAACAACCGGACGTAAGTATTGCTGCTGAGTTCGGGCTCGACCTCGACGAGTGGCTCCAGAAACAACCACGCGATGATAAAGATGCCAAGAAAAGACAGCAAGCAGTCAAAGCCGGACAGCGTCTGCCGTTCGGACGCGAGCATATTCACTACCGCGTGGCATTGTTTGCGGAATACAGTCTGCTCAATACCAACGGTACTCCGGCTACTTCACCGGTAGAGTTCGGTGCTACTCCCATGGTTCAAAAATCGAACACCATGCTCGCGATGAATGGTAATACCAAACTGAACAACCTCTTCGTAGGCGCCAAGTTCACCGTTCAGTTCGAGGTTCCCGGTAAGAAAGCCCGTCCTGTTCCGCCGCCTCCTGCTTACGCAATCTACTCGGTTGTTGATGCCAACACCAATGAGCCGCTCAAAGTGGCATTCGTAGAGACACGTGGTACCGAGTCCGGCAAGATCGCTATGCGCGAGAAACAGATCGGACCGAAGGGATTCCGCCAGAAACATGCCCTCGGCTCTTTCACTGCCGATGCAAAAGCAGATGGCTACTACCCTGCTACGCAAGTATTTGAAGTGGAAAAAGTGGGTACCACCCAGTATATTACCATCGCTATGAAACCGCGTCCTGTTTTCCGCGTACGCGTATATAATAAAGAGACAGGTCTCGTCGTTCCGGCTACGGTACAACTTCTCAAGAATGACACCATGCAGGCATATGCCCTCGCGACCGACTCCGTCAACGGTTCGGCACGACAGATGTTAGAGGAAGGACCGCAATACAAACTCCATATCGCACAAATGGGTTATGACACGGTTGATATGGTAATCGCAAATATCGGCGACTCGCTCAATATAGCCCTCACGCCGATTAAGAAGGGTGAGGTATTCATCGTCAAGAACCTACATTTCGCAACCAACAAGACACGTATCCTCTCCTCTTCCGAGGAAGCGCTGAATGACCTCTATATGTATCTGGCGCGTAACCCGAAAGTAAGAATCAAGATCATCGGTCATACCGATAACGTAGGTAAGGATGCAGCTAACCAGAAACTGTCTGACGGCCGTGCCAATGCGGTAATGAAAGACCTTATCGAGCGTGGTATTGCTCCTGAGCGTATCGAGGCAGAGGGTCGCGGCGAAAGCCAACCGATTGACACCAATGATACCGAAGAGGGTCGTCAGAACAACAGACGTGTTGAGATCGAGATTTTGTAACATCAACATCGAATCGTTTTCGGTCCGATATCGGTCCATTATCGGTCCATTATCGAGTCAACATCGAGAGATAAAGTAAAAAATATATGAAAAAGCATTTAAAATTAGCATTGCTCGTAGCATTGTTCGCGAGTTACTGTATCCCCTCCCGGGCACAAGCCCCCACCACAGAAGGACAGGATTTCTGGGTGACATTTCTGAGGGCCGCCGATGATGACCCCACAGAGTTGAAGCTCACAATCTCCGCAAAGGAGGCATGTATTGTCACCATTCATCAGGTGGATGATGACGATATCGTGTTGAGCGTAGGAGATAACAGCAGTACCGAGATCGGGAGTAATACAACAACCGCCATTGATATTAACGGCAACGAACGTACATTGACACAAACCAGTTGCTACAGTTCGACTACCGGAACGGCGACCAATACTGCACTGCACGTAACTTCCACCAAGGACATCTCCCTTTTTGCCGGTAACTACCGTGACAAATCCTTCGATGCCACGAACGTTCTTCCGACTTCAGCACTTCTGGATGACTACATCATTCAGACCTACCCGCCTTCGGATCACGAAGACAAACCTCAAGGTAGTCATTTTGCCATCATCGCTGTGGAAGACGGAGAGACCGTAGTGGACTATAATCTGACGGCCAAGACAACAAAAGAAGCTATCGGAAGACATAGTGCTACCCTCAAGAAGGGTCAAGTTTGGTATGTGTGGACAGGTCTGAACAAAGACAATGAAGCAGACCTGAGCGGAACAACCGTCATGGCTCGTTACGGCAAGAAGATTGCCGTTTTCCAAGGCTGCCCGCACACCAATATTCCAAACCACGTGCGTGACCGTGACCATATTATTTCTCAGGCTATGCCTACAGCTTATTGGGGAACGGAGTTCGGTATTACAGCCTCTCGCAAGCACCGTCGCGATATTGTAGCCGTGATGGCACTCAACGATGGTACACAGGTATATATCAACGATGCGGATGGAGAGAAAGTATTGGTACACACTTTCAATTTTAACTCGAATGACCCTCAGGAGCGCAAGCACTATTGGACATTCGAAATCGGTGAAGAGTTAGCCTACTGTGCGGATAAGGAAGGTGAATCGCCCTCGCATGGACAACTCCCGCCACCTTTAGTCATTGATTCTTCTTGTTATCTGACAACCTCCTGCCCCGCCGGTGTACACCTCTTCATGGTGTCTAACCGCTACGACAATCTGACGCCTACCGTCAAATCTGATACGCTTGTGAGCGACCCTGCAATGCTGTGGATCAGTCCCATAGAACAGGTTATCAAAGAGATCAACTTTGCTACATACGAGACGCAACAGGCCAAGTTCCATTTCATGAATATCGTTACCCCGACAGGCAATATCGGAGATATGTTATGGAACGGAAACAGCATTCGCCAATATTTCCATCCTATTACAGGAAATTCCGACTATTCATACGCTCGCATTGAGATTCCGAATGGTAACCACAACCTCAAAGGAAAGATGGGTTTCTTGGCGCATGTATATGGCTATGGTGAGCGTGAGTCTTATGCTTACTCCTGCGGTTCTTCTACCATTCAACGGAGTATCACATTCAATGATATGCCGCTGATGATTGACAGTCTTTATCCGGGTAAGTTCTGCGTGAACGATCCGATTGACATGAAACTCAATATCGGTAGCAACGATTACGAGACCGTAGAATGGGACTTCGGCGACGGTGTTACCTATGAATCGAATCCCAATGCGCCAAACGACGAGAAGAAACAAGCCACTCATACCTACTCCATCCCGGGATGGTATGACTTGAAAGTAACGGCAACCTACGTCAATGCATGTACCGGTTCGAAACACTCGGAGACCTTAGGTCTGTCCTTCCGCGTAGCACGCCCGGATACCATTCGACGCGTGGCATTGGAGCCGGACTGCCAAGACCCGAGTTACTCCGGTCCTACCATTCGGGTTGACACCAGTTACTACGATTGCGACTCTGTGGTTATTATGCAGTACTTGGTATTAAAGAACTCCGAGCCGTATGAGTATTATGAAACAGCGCCCAACTCTGCGGTTATCAATGGACAAACGTATACTTCGTCACAAGATGTCACTTGGACGATTCGCAACCATACCGGAATTTGCGACTCAACCATCACATGCCACTTGACCATTGTGAAATGTCTCGATCTGCAAATCATCAACCAACCGGATAGCCAGCATATATGTGCCGGAGAAACCTTGGAAATGCCGTTCTCGTACGATAGAGACGGAGATCCGGGCGAGGCGTTCCTCGTGGTTACGGATGGTAAGAAATATCCATTGGATTTCGTTTATTCCGAGATTGAAGGCACCCGTGCGATAGGAAAGGTTACATTGCCGATCAATGAGTTAAAGCCAAATCACTATACAGCTAAGATTCAAGTAGAAGATATGAACTCCGATAACGGCTGTACCCCGATAGCAGAATCGCCGCTGCTCGACATCACTGTTCGTTATCCGGAAGATATCTTTGCCTATAAGTTCAATAATGTCTTAGCGGTATATAAGAAAGGTTCGGAGCATAACAAAGACTATGAGTTCGTCGCTTATCAATGGTATCGTAACGACAAAGCGATTGAAGGGGCTACCGAATCGATCTATCATACGGAAGCACCGTTCATTGCCGGAGACAGTTATTATGTACTGCTCACGGATAAGAACGGGTTGGTACTGCCTTCTTGCCCGCAAATAATCGATAATGTACCTAATTATACGCCGCAAGCAAAGACAGCGCCTTATAAGAAACTGGTTAGCAATCGCATCTATATCGTTGTAGACGAAAAGATGTACGATGCCTATGGTAAACGCGTGCAATAGTGAAAGATCTTTTTAAACAAAACGCGATTTTTATTACGCTAAGCCTGATGCTTATGATAGCATTGGGCTTAGCCCTTTTAGGATTTGAAAAGGGAGAGTTACATCTGCTCTTATGCGATCGCCACACGCCCGCGCGCGATATATTCTATAGGTATTATACGCATGTAGCGGAGTGGTTCCCGTATATCGTTTGTGTGAGCCTGCTCCTTTTCAGCCGCATCGGAGACGGTGCTTTTGCCTCTGCAGCCATGTTAGGCTCAGCCCTTACCACACAACTCTTCAAGCATATCTTTGTGGCGCCACGTCCACTCACCTGGTTTGCAGACAATATGCCGCATATACAACTGCCGCTCGTCGAGGACGTTACAATGAACTATTGGTTCTCCTTCCCTTCCGGACATACAACGAGCTTCTTCTCGCTGGCTTTTGTCCTGTGTATCATTGCCACAAGAAAGCTGACTGAAAAACCGTTTGGCAGTGTAGTTATTCAGTTACTTCTCTTTGCGGCGGCAGCACTCGGAGGCTACAGCCGGATTTACCTGTCCCAGCATTTTGCATTGGATGTGTTTGCAGGAGTGGTTGTTGGAGTTGGAATAACCATCATCTGTTTGGCTATTTTTAACCGTTATACAGATAAAAAATGGTATAATTACAGGGTAATTCGTAAAAAAGAAGGAGACCGTTAAGTCTCCTTTTTTGTGGGCGTTTACGGATTCGAACCGCAGACCCTCTGCTTGTAAGGCAGATGCTCTAAACCAGCTGAGCTAAACGCCCTCTTTTTCAAAAGCGAGTGCAAAGGTACTGCTTTTTTTTTATATGTGCAAATTTTTTTGTATTTTTTTTCAAAAAAAGTGCATTTTCTTGTAAAAACTTGCATATATGGGTTTTTTATTGTAATTTTGCAGCCTAATTGTAAATTAGGCTAAGTATGATTACTTTTATTGTAGCACTGGTTTTGTTGGTAGTAGGTTTTTTCACCTACGGCGTATTCGTAGAGAAAATCTTCGGCATTGAGCCGGAACGTAAGACACCCGCCTTAACCAAAACGGACGGCGTGGATTTTGTGCCGATGGCGCCTTGGCGTATCTTCCTGGTACAATTTCTGAATATTGCCGGCCTGGGCCCGATCTTCGGCGCTATCATGGGTATCTTCTATGGTCCTGCGGCATTCCTTTGGATCGTGTTCGGTACCATCTTCGCCGGAGGCGTACATGATTACTTGAGCGGCATGCTCTCGATCCGCAAAGGCGGTGCCTCGTTGCCGGATATCGTAGGAGACGAATTGGGTAACGGCGTGAAGGTCTTCATGCGTATCCTCTCGCTGGTATTGCTGATCTTGCTGACCACCACTTTCCTTTCCGGTCCGGCTACGTTGCTCCAAGGGCTCGCAGGCTTAGGCACGCTGCAGTTCAGCGGCCATATGATTCCCATCGTTTGGGTACTGATTATCTTCGGCTATTATGCCTTGGCTACCGTCCTTCCGGTGGATAAACTGATTGGTCGTTTCTACCCTATTTTCGGAGGCATACTGCTGTTCATGGGTTTAGGCATCATGATTGTCATGCTGGGTTGGCATAGCGGCGAGATGCCGGAGGTCTTCGACGGGTTACAAAACCGGCAGACAAACGGATTACCGCTGTTCCCGATGATGTTTGTGAGTATCGCGTGTGGTGCTATCTCGGGTTTCCACGGTACGCAGAGTCCGATCATGGCGCGTTGCGTAACGAGTGAGCGTCAGGGGCGTTGGATCTTCTATGGCGCGATGGTAGCGGAAGGTATCCTGGCACTTATCTGGGCAGCTGCAGCAGGCACTTTCTTCGCTGATCCGGAGAAGGGATTATACGGTATTGATGGTCTGTTGGCTTTTGCGGCAGAACACCGAGGAGAAAATATCGCCGCTTTGGTGATAGACAAAGTGAGCCGTTCCTGGCTCGGTACCGTAGGCGGCATACTGGCTATCATCGGCGTTATTGCCGCTCCTATCACCAGCGGCGACACCGCTCTGCGCAGCGCACGGCTTATCGTAGCGGACTTTCTGAAATGGGACCAACGCCCTATCCCAAAGCGACTGATGATTGCCTTACCGCTTTTCCTTTGCGTCTTTGGAATGGTGTTTGTGGATTTCAACATCGTTTGGCGTTATTTCGCATGGACCAACCAGACCCTTGCTACCTTCACGCTTTGGGCCGGCACTGTGTGGCTTTGGAAACAAGAGCATCCGAAAGATCCTATCCAACAGCCTAAATACAAGAATGGCTGGCTCATCGCCGCCATCCCTGCTGCTTTTATGACTGTTGTATGCATCAGTTATATTCTCATTGCTCCGGAAGGATTCCACCTGCATCTGTGGTAATGAGATTTCCGGTGGCGTCATAGAGCCGGGTGCCCACTTGAATATACAGACGGCCGTCGATAATCCGTTTGGATGGCTTATCCTCTATCGCTTCCTGAAGAGAAGGAAGATAGGTTGTTTCGCATATCGCAGTGATCTTGGTGGTCGCAGCGATTGCTCCTTTGTTGGCACCTGTATAGAGATATTGGTTCTTGTATTTCAGATCCGCAGTCTGGTTTCCGCTACCGTCGTTCCAGATGATCATCCAGTCGTTTTCTATCGCTGCTGTTGCTTCCGGAACAACGAACTTATAGTTTCCGTTCCCGAGAGCGGTTGCTTTCTTACCCGGCCATGATCCGCATACCTGGGTGGTATTGCCGCTCTTCGTGTACCATATATAGCAGTTGATGGCGTTGCCGAAATCGCTGGACTTGGTGAAGAACACCGCGCGTTCGTTAGCATCTGCCAGACACGGATCAATAGGTTCGGTCGGTTCTCCGCCTCCTCCACCAGGGTGCTCTGGGTCATCGGTAAGTTCCATCTCCGTTCCATCCCATGTAGGATTCGGGATATTCTTGGGCGAAGAAGTATAGATATATTTCCCGTCCTCTCCTATCTTTCCCGGTGCAGGAGTCTTGTCGGTGGAAAGCACATACACACGGAGATTGCCCTTACCCGAGCAGGTAACGGATAGCGAACCATCGGTCACATTCTTGACATCTCCTGTCACGCAGTCGGTATACGTGCCGTTGAGGATGCCGGAGAACGTCGCATTGCCGCTGATGCATACGAGCGCGTAACTGTCGGTCTCATCATCCGTATAGCGGCGCTTGAAGGCGAACGAACCCGAACAGCCATCTACGGAATACTGCCCTTTGCGGAGAGCAGGCACAGCCATGCGAATCTTGCTGAGTCGTTGTATATGTTGCGCTAACGGGTGAGAGAGCGATGTACCTAAGTTGCCCGTAGCAGCGGTATATTCCGCAAAATCGGTTGTCGTTATTTCGCCTTTGATATATCCGCCGAAATAGGCGCGCCCTGAGTTCTGCAGAGCGATGTTCGTACCTTCGTCTATGCGCTTGCCTTTCTGGAACTCAACCTCGGAGCCGTAGAAAACACAAGGGATTCCGCGATGAGTGAACAGCAACGAGAGGTTCTCTGCCCATGTATCCTGTGGTTTGGAGAAACGGTTGAACTGCACCTCATCCGGAGCATAGTCGTGTGAATCGACATAGACTACATTCCATGTCGCATCGTTATAGTATTTGTCATTCGAGGGCTTGGCGATGTTCCAGGCGCCGGAAGCACTGGCAAAGTTCCAATGTACCGGAAAATCAATCACGTTTAGCCCGGAAGCATTCGTATAATCCGGCGTATGATAGTCATTCCCGTTCAGAAAGGCATTGGTCGAAGTCGGTTGACCGGATAAACCGCCGAAGTCATCTTCCGCTTGTTGCCAAACAGATTGCCAGTTGGTATGAGACGTACAACTCGAGCCTTCCATCTCTACGAGCTCATCCCACGAGGCAGCGTTGTTATCCCACGGATAGTTTTGCGACTCCGCCCAGGTGTAATAGAATGGCGACAGGTTCGCATGCTCACGATAGAGAATAGAACTGTAGCGCGCGCATACCTCCGCAAACATATAGAACGGAGTACCGCCGCGTTTGTCTTTAGCCGCTTCTCCGGCTGCGATGAAAGCAGGGATAAAAGCATTGTTAAAAGACAGACGGGGGATATGTCCGCCGGTATCGATACGGAAACCGTCCACACCCATGTTGATGAAGGAGGTGTAGCATTGGATAAGGTAGTTATAGACGGCCGGGTTCTCTGTATTCAAGTCCACGCAGTCACCGGCGATCTGGAAGAACCAGCGGTTGGGTTCGTCCCAGTTTCCGTGCGCAAAATGATGCCAGTAGTTATGGGAATCGTAGTTTCGCTTCTGGCCGTTCTGGTCTTCAGAGTTTTTCATCTTCGATAACCGCGCAGCATACTGCTTGCTGGCATCGAGCGAGAGGTAGTTATCCGGCAGCAGTCCCCCATCCTTCTGCGTGAATGGCACCATACAATCAAGAGACGATTGATCGGCACTCCAGTCACGGTTGAAGAGTTTGCATAGGTTCGCTTCTCCGAAATTACCGGTATGGTTGATGACGATATCGAGGATGATCTTCATTCCCCGCGCATGCGCCTCGTCGATCACTGTCTGAAAACTGACACCTTCGGACTCATGACGATGATCCACCTTCGAGAAATCATGCGCATGGTAGCCGTGGTAGTCATACCCGGAAGCGTTCTCCACAATCGGCGTAATCCAGATGGCCGTGAATCCGAGCGCTTTGATATAATCCATCTTCTCAATCAGTCCTTTGAAATCTCCGCGCCATGCGGGATCACCGGCGTTCTTGGACTGGTTATCCCAACATTGGGTGTTGTTAGACGGATCGCCGTCGTAGAAACGCGTAGGGAGCAAGAAGTATATCTGCTCGTCGCGAAAATCCGTACGCGAAGGGAAGAACGTAGCCGCCACACTGCTTACCGAAATAAAGACCACAAGGGTCAAAAAGAAAAGCTTTTTCATGGTTGTTTGTTGTCAATTTGCGATGCAAAAGTACTACAAAAATTGCACATATGCAAGTTTTTAGAGCAATAAATTTTAGCAAAATAGAATTTTATTCTATTGTTACGGGTATGGTTGCGCACTCGGGGGCTTGCACACGGAGGGCGTAAACAGGCACGGAACATAGGGCACAGCCCTGCTAAAATTTATCGCTCTACCTTGCATATGCACCGCAGGACGCGAACGTAAGTTCGGAGGGAACCCGCCCCGCAGGGGAAGGGGCGTGCCGAAAGTACTACAAAAATTGCACATATGCAAGTTTTTAAGCAAAAAAAACAGTCTGTGCTCGCACAAGTGAGTTTTTTGGGGCTTTTTTTGTAGTTTCATAACTTCCACATTTTTAACGGGTTACAAAATAGATATCGGGGGCAACTCGGAGGCATCTCGGAGGCATCTCGGAGGCAACTCGGAGGCAACCCGAGGTTTTTGGGGTCTATTACACGCCGCATGGATTTTTGTTATTTTCGTAAGTGTTAGCGTATTTTTGATTTGCTAAAAACCAACAACAGGGGAAAATAAATACTAAAAAAATCCTCTTTTTTTCTTTTTTATTTGCATATGTCCGAAAAAAAGTATATCTTTGCAGCGGATTTTGAAAGAAAGGGCTAATATGCCTCTCCCGCACAATTACATATCCAATTTTACCCCCCCCCATGTTGTATATGGAGGTATAGCGAGGCAAAATCAAAACAACCACTATTATGCCTAAAATTTTTGAATATTTTGGATTTGTCTTTTTCTTCTATTCTAATGAGCACGAGCCTATCCACGTGCATGTTACGCATAAAGGATGCCAAAGTATTTTCGAGCTTATTATGGATAATGGCATTTTGACGGAAATCCGTGTACGTGAGAAAGCCGGAGAGGAACCATTATCTTCCAAAGATCAAAAGACAGCCGAAGAATTCATTAGGAAGTACAGCAAAAACATTATTACCAAGTGGATTAAGTTCTTTGTTTTGAGACAGGCAGTTAAGAGTACAACCATTAAAACCAAATTATAACTATGAGCAAATTGTATATTCAGGAAGCAAAAGATGCGGGCAATTTGTCGGTGGACTTGTTGTTCAGCGATCAAACGACCCGGAGAGTGGATATAGGTGACTTCATTCGTCGTCACCCGCATCCGCAGTATAATAAATACCTTGACCCACGTAAGTTCCGTCAATTCTCCATTGAGAACGGTAATGTTGTGTGGGGCAAAAGTTGGGATCTTATATTCCCTATTGAGCAATTACACGCAGGCGTAATCGCGTAACACTATGACAACACAAAATCAAATGTTCAATTTTACCCCCCCCCCATATCGCGAATGACGGTATAAAGAAGGAGAATGGGTATTCGCAACGCTAAAGGCGGTGCTTGGCAATTTTGCCAAGTGCTGCCTTTTATTTTAGATACTGAAACAAACTAACAATCTAAAAATTTACAATTATGAAAAAATTTACTTTTTTACTTTTTTTTGTGAGCGTTCTCGCCTATGTTCAGGCAGAGAATGTCATGTACACGCGTTTTAGCCAGTCAACCCGCACGCTGACCTATTATTACGGCGTGAAACCGTCTGGTAGCAACTATGAGCAGTATAATCCGGGTACAGGGAACATCCGTTTCAAAGGATATGCAAAGGAGATTGATATCGTAGTTATCGACGCCTCTATGCTCAATGTGCATCCTACGAACCTGCGTAATATGTTTTACGGCGGGTATATCAACGTTACGGATTCTCTGCGTCTGGTAAATCTGAAAGAGATCAGGGGCTTGGAGAACCTGCAAACGGACGAAGCCGTTACTTTGGAGGATATGTTCTACGGCTGCGAGTCTTTGCAGTCGATTGACCTTAGTCATTTCAATACCTCCAAGGTAAAAATCTTTTCCGGTATGTTCTACGACTGCGCGGCTTTGACTTCCCTGGATCTAAGCTCCTTTGAAACCTCCGCTGCAACCAAGATGGAGAGTATGTTCGGTCACTGCAAGAGCCTGACCCATTTGGATCTCAGTAATTTCAATACGGAGAACGTGACGGATATGGCGGGTATGTTCATCCGGTGTGATGCGTTGGAGACTTTGGATATCAGCAGTTTTAATACAGGGAATGTGACAGATATGGAATCGATGTTTAAAAGTTGTGCGGTGCTCAAGACGCTGGATATCTCCCATTTTGATTTTAGCAAGGTAACCAGTGTGGATGGTATGTTCCAGTATAACCATGCCTTGGAGACCATCTATTGCAATACGGATTTCAACGAGCTTACCTCTCTGGAGAACTCGGATGCCATGTTCGGTGGTTGTTTTGCTCTGGTGGGTGGTCACGGAACTACCTATGATACGAGTTTACCCAAGGACAAGACCTACGCCCGTCCGGACGGATTAGACAGTAAGCCCGGGTACTTTACAGCAGCTTCTACTTCCGGCACGTGTGGCGAAAACCTTAAATGGGTTTTAAAGAAAGGTGTCCTCACTATCTCTGGAACAGGCCCGATGGAGGATTATTCCAAAGAAACCGATGCTCCATGGTACAGTGAGCGTGAATCCATCACTTCCGTAATCATCGAAAATGGCGTCACAACCGTTGGAAGGAAGGCTTTCATGTATTATTCCACCATAACATCGATCACGCTTCCGAAGAGCCTGACAGCCATCGGTGATGATGCTTTTAGATCTGCATCTATCGAGTCTATTACGATTCCTGCCAATGTGGCATCTATCGGAAATCTTACTTTCCGCAACTGCACTCTCCTAAAGACGATTAATGTACTGCCCACCACCCCGCCGACATTAGGCACACTTCCGTTTTCGAACCTTGCGTCCGACTATGTGATATATGTTCCGGCGGCAGCGTTTGGTGCATACAAAACAGCCGACGGTTGGAAAGATCTAAATATTCAAACCGAAGGCGGCAGCAGCAGCTCCGGCACATGCGGCGAGAATGTAAATTGGGAACTGATCGGCGGTGTCCTTACCATTTCCGGTACAGGCCCGATGGAGGAGTATGCTTCGAAGAATTATGTACCATGGTACCCTGACCGCAAGTCCATTGTTTCGGTTATCATCGAAGATGGCGTCACCGTCATTGGCAAGAACGCTTTCTTCGATTGCATCAACATGATTTCTGCACAGATTGGTAAGGGGGTCACAAAGATAAATAATTATGCTTTCAAAAACTGCAGCAGTTTGAGCGCTGTTGCCATTCCCCGAAACGTCACCAATATCGGCAAAGAAGCTTTCTCCAATTGTAGCAGTTTGACCGAACTCACCTGCGAGGCGACCACGCCGCCGACCTGTGGAGACAATGTGTTTGACGGAGTAACCAACACCATTCCGGTGTATGTACCCAAAGGATATATATCTGCTTATCAAGCCGCTGACGATTGGAACGAATTCACGAATATACAAGCCATTCCGGACGGCACATTCGGTCCATGCGGCAAGAATGTGAATTGGGATCTGACCGACGGTGTGCTCACCATCTCCGGTAGCGGACCGATGACGGACTATAAATCTTCTTCCAATGTACCTTGGCGTAGTGCGCGAGAATCCATCACTTCCATCGTTATCGAAAATGGCGTGACAAGCATTGGTCAAACAGCATTCTACGGATGTATCCAATTGCCCTCTGTGACTATTCCAAGCAGCATTACAAGTATCGGGGAATCCGCTTTGAGAGGATGCACCGGTCTGAAGGAAATCACCTGCGAAGCGACCACTCCTCCGACTTGCGGAGCCGATGCATTTCTTAATATCAAAACATCCATCCCTGTCTATGTGCCGGCAGAAAGCATAAAGGCTTACAGAACAGCAGACGGATGGAACTACTTCACCAATATAACCATTCCGCTTACCCCGGAGGAACAGGTGGAAGTGAACAAAGTGATAGACTTGATCAATGCTATCTTCGATGCACCGATCACCCTCGATAGCGAAGCCGCTATCACCGCAGCACGCAACGCGTACGACGCCTTGTCCTCTCTCCTGCAAACAGCGGTTATCAACTATAACTTACTGCAAGATGCCGAAAAGACCTTGGCTGCACTCAAAGCCAATATCCCTACCGTCGATGATAACTGGGTGTTCTACGACAACGGTGTATATAATACCTCTTACTCTTTAGGAGGAAACGAAGCCTGGGCTATATTCATCCCCGCCAATACCACCTCGAAGAAATCCATCCTCAGAATCAACACGTATATACATGTGCCGGGTGAATACGAGGTGGAGTTCTACGCCGGCGGTGCGACTCCGGCAGAAGGCACGAAACTCTCGTCCGAGGTAGTGAACATGCCCAACGCGGATGAGTTCAACGAGGTAACCCTATCCAACCCCGTACCCATCGACCCGACACAGGATATATGGGTGGTCATGAAGAATATCAACGGATATTCAGCTCCGATGACTGCGTGCGACCTTACAGGCGCTGTCAATGCCAGCTGGTTGATCTCGGACGGAACATGGGTGACCACTGCTGATTTAGGCATCACGAATGTCGCATGGATGATACGCGTGTTCTTTGCTACTTATACCGGCGAAGCGCTCATCGACGGTATCAGGTATTTCCTCTACGGCGATGACATGACCGCAGAAGTGATGCCCCTGGGTGACGGCTACTACGCCGGAGACATCGTCCTGCCGGAGAAAGTATCGTACATGAAGAACGATTACGCCGTCACTTCTGTCGCCGGCGGTGCGTTCAGAAGTTGTCCGGAATTACTTACCGTGACGATTCCCAAGTCCGTGAACTGGATTGAGCCGGAAGTATTCTACAACAGCCCCAAACTGACGGCTGTCAACGTAGCCGCCGCTAACGCGAACTACAGCTCGTTGGACGGCGTACTGTTCAATAAAGCACAAACCGAACTCCGTGCTTATCCTATCGGTAAGGAAGGTGCATACATCGTCCCCGAAGGAGTAGAGACGATCATGGACGTTGCGTTCGCAGAAAACAAAAAACTGACGGCAATCACGCTGCCGGCATCGCTGTACGAGATCGCTTCGCACGCCTTCGAGAACTGTACCGGCTTGGAGATGATCACCAGCCGTGCATCCGCAGTACCGAGTCTTGGCAGCGACGTCTTTGCCGGCGTCAACAAAGCGATCCCTGTCTTTGTGCCGAAAGCGAGCATCGCGCTCTACAAGGCGGAGTTTGGCTGGGAGGACTTCACGAACTATATTGCCATCGAGGACAAAGAGGCGGCAGACGCGGTGATCGCCAAGATCAACGCCATCGGCACCGTCACCTATACGCCGGAATGTAAGGCGCGCATAGATGCCGCCCGCGGAGGATATGACGCCCTGACCGCCGAGCAGAAAGTTTACATCACAGACGCGACCTATAAGATCCTCACGGATGCCGAGCAGGCTTACGCCGACCTCAAAGCGAAAGCGGAGGCGGACCAAGCTGCCGCCAACGCAGTCATCGGTAAGATCGACGCCATCGGCACGGTAACACTCGAGAGCGAAGCCGCTATCCTTGACGCCCGTTCGGCATACGACGCCCTCACGGCTACCCAGAAACTGCTTGTCACCAATTACAGCGTCCTCACCGCCGCCGAGGCGAAATTGGAAATCCTCAAGAAGCAGGCGGAGAGTGACGAAGCAGCCGCGAAAGCGGTGACCGACCTGATCAACGCCATCGGTACGGTGACCTATACCTCGGAGAGCAAGGCTCGCATCGACGCAGCGCGTGAGGCTTACGACGCTCTGACGGCTGCGCAGAAAGCGCTTGTGACCAATCTCACGACCCTCACGGCTGCCGAGAAAGCATACGCTGACCTCAAGGCGAAAGCCGAGGCGGATCAGGCTGCCGCGAACATCGTCATCGGTAAGATCAACGCCATCGGCACCGTCACCTATACGCCGGAGAGCAAGGCGCTCATCGACGCCGCCCGCGAGGCTTACGACGCCCTCACGGACGCACAGAAAGGTCTGGTATCCGCTGCGACCTATAAGATCCTCACGGACGCCGAGCAGACCTACGCGGACCTCAAGAAGAAAGCGGACGCTGACCTGGCTGCCGCGAACATCGTCATCGGTAAGATCAACGCCATCGGTACGGTGACGCTGTCGAGCGAAGCCGCTATCTTTGACGCCCGTTCGGCATACGACGCCCTGACGGCTGCACAGAAAGTGCTTGTCACCAACTACGGCGTGCTGACGGCTGCCGAGAAAGCTTACGCGGACCTCAAGAAGAAAGCGGACGCTGACCAGGCTGCCGCGAACGCTGTCATCGTCAAGATCGACGCTATCGGTACCGTAACGCTGTCGAGCGAAGCCGCTATCCTTGATGCCCGTTCGGCATACGACGCCCTCACGGCGGACCAGAAAGCGCTCGTGACCAACCTCCCGACCCTCACCGCCGCAGAGGCTGCTTTGGACCAGCTCAAGAAACAGGCTGCCGCCGACCAGGCTGCCGCGAACATCGTCATCAGCAAGATCAGCGCCATCGGTACGGTAGAATATACTACGGAAAGTAAGGCGCGCATCGACGCTGCGCGTGAGGCTTACGACGGCCTGACCGCCGCACAGAAAGTGCTCGTCACCAACTACGGTGTGCTGACCGCCGCCGAGAAAGCATACGCGGACCTCAAGGCGAAAGCGGAGGCAGATCAGGCTGCCGCCAATGCGGTCATCGTCAAGATCGACGCTATCGGTACCGTAACGCTGTCGAGCGAAGCCGCTATTCTCGATGCCCGTTCGGCATACAACGCCCTGACAGCTGCGCAGAAACTGCTCGTGACCAACCTCTCGACCCTCACCGCCGCCGAGGCGAAACTGGAGATCCTCAAGAAACAGGCGGAGAGTGACGAGGCAGCCGCGAACGCCGTGACCGACCTCATCAGCGCCATCGGAACGGTAGAATATACATCCGAGAGCAAGTCTCGTATCGACGCTGCGCGTGAGGCATACGACGCCCTCACGGACGCACAGAAAGGTCTTGTCACCAACTACGGCGTGCTGACCGCCGCCGAGCAGGCTTACGCGGACCTCAAGAAGAAAGCGGACGCGGATCAGGCTGCCGCCAACGCCGTCATCGCCAAGATCGACGCCATCGGCACGGTAACGCTCGAGAGCGAAGCCGCTATCACTGCCGCCCGTTCGGCATACGACGCCCTCACCCCTGCACAGCAGGCACTCGTCACCAACTACGGTACGCTGCTCTCCGCAGAGACAACTCTTGAACTGCTCAAACATCAGGCAGAGACAGATCAGGCTGCCGCCAACGCCGTCATCGGTAAGATCGACGCCATCGGCACGGTAACGCTGTCAAGCGAAGCCGCTATCCTTGACGCCCGTTCGGCATACGAAGCCCTCACGGCTACCCAGAAACTGCTTGTCACCAACTACGGCGTGCTGACTGCTGCTGAGAAGAAACTCGCGGAACTCAAAGCGAACGCCGAAGCGGTAGCGAACGCCAAACTGCAGTTGAAGAATATCGTATCGCAGGCGAACGAACTCAAGATGGTAGCCATGATCTACGCCCCGACCGTAGTAACCGACATCGATGCCATCATCAACGACGCACAGTCCACGATTGATGACCCGAACGCAACGGTTGACCAAGTCAACGCGAAGGCAGCAACCCTGACGGATAACCTGAACACCCTCGCGGTGAGCCTGCTCGACCAGGCCAAAGAGCAGTTGAAGCAATCCCTGCGT